>Ga0164296_1005740_pt1 | contig 10770 bp, 11 predicted proteins | sample GEODES057metaG_FD_113533 | JGI IMG/M metagenome (GOLD analysis project Ga0164296, IMG submission 113533) | Dystrophic lake water microbial communities from Trout Bog Lake, Wisconsin, USA - GEODES057 metaG | ecosystem: Environmental > Aquatic > Freshwater > Lake | place: USA: Trout Bog Lake... | reverse complement strand
GCCTGATCTAGAAGCGCCACCGTAGGGGCTGCGAAAGTTACCGTCATTGCCGCCGCCTTCACGACGACCACCGCCGTAACCGCCGCCGCCTTCACGACGACCGCCGCCACCGCCACCACCGTAGCCACCACCACCACCACCGCCGTAGCCGCCGCCACCGCCGCCACCAAATCCACCACCGGATCTTGGGGGACGACGAGTCTCCATTGGGCGTGCTTCATTGACGACAAGACTGCGGCCACCCAAAGGTTGGCCGTTCATGCCTTCAATGGCAGCTTGCGCTTCAGCATCGCTACCCATTTCTACAAAACCAAAACCTTTTGAGCGACCGGTATCGCGTTCCATCATCACTTTGGCACTTGTTACAGCTCCAAATTGACCAAAAGATTGTTCTAAATCACTGTCGCGCACCGAGTACGGCAGGTTACCCACGTAAAGCTTGTTGCCCATGAAAAGGGACTCCTAAAAAACACAATAACAAAGCGATGGGGTCCCAAAGCACAACGCAAGAAAAAAAGCGGGGGCGCGAAACTGACCGATCACCAAACATGCATATCTTTTTCACAAAGAATGAAAATAGGTATGCTTAATCATTATGTATCAATATTGCATTTTGACTATGAGAATGAACTCGAAATCACCAAAAGAGTGTTTAAATACCACAAAAAAACAGGGAATTTAAAAAATTAATTCAAAAGCAATCAAAAAAGTACGTTATTGAAAAATGGGAATAAAAAAGAATACACAAAAATACAAATGCGAGCATGTCAAAATAGAGCAATCTTAAATATCGGTTTCGTATTCCATGACGCTCATTGCTGAAGCCAAGAAAATGCATTTTCAAGAGCCTTTGCCATTGCAAAGTGGAGAGGTCTTGGGCAGCTACGATTTGGCGTACGAAACGTATGGACAACTCAATCCGGACAAAAGCAATGCCATTTTGATTTGTCATGCACTCAACGCCTCCCATCATGTGGCTGGTGTTTACGAAAATGAGCCCAACAATGTAGGTTGGTGGGACAACATGATCGGTCCAGGCAAACCGATAGATACCAATCGATTTTTCGTCATTGGCGTCAATAATCTTGGATCTTGTTTTGGCTCTACGGGTCCCAAGGATCTCAATCCGAATACGAACGAGGCCTATGGCGCAGACTTTCCCGTGCTCACTGTCGAGGATTGGGTTGACTCACAAGAGCGACTGGTGAGTGCGTTGGGCATAGAGTGTTTGTTAGCGGTAATGGGCGGAAGTTTAGGAGGGATGCAAGTTTTATCTTGGAGCATCCGCTTTCCTTCAAGACTGGAGCATGCTGTGGTCATTGCTAGCGCGCCCAATTTGACGGCAGAAAATATTGCATTCAATGAAGTTGCTAGACGTGCCATTGTGACCGACCCACAGTTTCATGAGGGGCATTTTTATCGGTATGGTGTGGTGCCTCATAGAGGCTTGCGCATTGCTCGCATGATCGGACACATCACCTATTTAAGTGATGATGTGATGAACACTCGTTTTGGTAGGGCTTTGCAAAGGGATAAGTTGGCTTTGCAAGAGGGACACTCCAATGCGCAGGACCAAAAGTATCACTACACCACACAAGATGTTGAGTTTCAAATCGAGAGCTACTTAAGATATCAAGGAGACAAATTTGCTGATTATTTTGATGCAAACACCTATTTGTTAATTACCCGTGCGCTAGATTATTTTGATCCTGCTAAACAGCATGGTGGTAATTTAAGTCAAGCGTTGAGACAAACCAAGGCAAAGTTCTTGATCATCAGTTTTACAACAGACTGGAGATTTTCGCCAGCGCGAAGTCAAGAAATTGTCAAAGCGCTACTGGACAATCGGTGCGCAGTGACGTATGCCAACATCAACGCGCCTCATGGACACGACGCCTTTTTACTTGAGGACGCTCGTTACATGACGGTTGTTAAAAACTACTTTGAACAACTCTAAAGGCTGATGATTTTGGATTCGTCTAAACAAATCGAGATTTTGGCCAATTTGATCCCGCCCAACAGTCGAGTTTTGGACTTGGGATGTGGAGATGGTGCTTTTCTTGAATATTTGATTCGAGAAAGGGGTTGTTTTGGCTATGGCATTGAGCTCGACGATGAAAATGTCGGAATCTGCGTCAAACGTGGTGTTCATGTGTTGCAATTGGATTTAGAGCAGGGCTTGAAACTTTTTGAGGACCAATCCTTTGATGTGGTTCTTCAAATTGACACATTGCAGCATTTGAAAAACGCGGAAATCATGCTCAAAGAGACTGCTCGCGTGGGAAAAATGGGAGTCGTGACCTTTCCAAACTTTGCCCACTGGCCCAACAGATTGAGTGTTTTAAATGGACGCATGCCTGTGACCAAACACTTGCCATACGAATGGTATGACACACCCAATATTCGAGTTGCCACTTTCAAAGATTTTCAAAGTTTGGCAGCAAAAAATCAGCTCCATATTTTGGAGGCTTTTGGGATGAATGATAATCAACGCATTGGATATTTTTCAAACTTTAGAGCAAGTACCGCCGTGTTCAAATTCACGGCACAAATCACATCACCGGAGTAAAAACCATGGGTCAAATGATCGAACTGACAGCAGCTGACGGATTTAAAAACGAAGCTTATGTGGCATATCCAAAGGGTAATATTCGTGGAGCAGTGATCGTCATCCAAGAAATCTTTGGTGTGAATGCGCACATCAAAGCCGTTGCCAATGGATATGCTTTGGCGGGATATTTGGCTGTTGCGCCAGCAACTTTTACAAGAGCTAAAGCTGGCGTTGATTTGGGCTATACACCTGAAGACATGAAAGCCGGTTTCGAGTTAAAAATGGCGATTGAGGGATTACCAGGCTTAGGCGTAGTTCAAGATTTGCAGGCAGCTGTGACTTGGGCTCATGAAGAGTCCAAGGGCAAAGTTGGTGTGGTTGGTTATTGCTGGGGAGGATTGTTGACTTGGAAGAGTGCAGCACTTGTCAATGGTCTGAGTGCGGCGGTGGCTTATTATGGTGGTGGCATGACGGTTGAGCCAGCAATCGAGCTCACACCCAAGTGCCCGACCATTGCTCATTTTGCGCAGAAAGATCATTGGATCACTCCTCCGACCATTGAGGCATTCAAGGCCAAACACGTTAACGTTCCGGTTTACATGTACGACGCAGATCATGGCTTCAATTGCGACATGAGAGGAGCCTATCATGAAGAGTCAGCTAATTTGGCTTTAGAGAGGACCTTGGCTTTTTTCAACACCCATTTGTCTTGATTCAAACAGAAAGTGTTTATGGGAATGACTTGAACTTGCTAGTAGCCTTAGCAAGTGAGGCGCATTCTTCAAGTGTTTGAACTTGTGAATAAATCGTGGAGGCAAATCAATTGCTTTGGATAAAAACGTTGCACATTGTTTTTGTAGCAAGTTGGTTTGCGGGATTGTTTTATCTGCCTAGGATATTTGTGAACTTGGCCATGTTAGAAGAGGGCGAAGAGGCTGTTTGGGCCAGACTCATCTTGATGGCCAATAAGCTGATGCGATTCACCACCATCTTGATGTTTTTTGCGGTTTTGATGGGTGGCATCTTGTGGCTCTACTATGGTGTGGGTTTGGGTTCAGAGCAAACCTGGATGCATGCCAAATTGACCCTTGTCTTGGCTGTTGTTGTCTTTCATGTCCTGTGTTTTAGACATCTTCAAACTTTGCGTGCTGGAGTCAGCGAGAGGTCTCACATTTGGTATAGGTGGTTCAATGAACTACCTGTCATATTGATGTTGCTGATTGTTGCCTTGGTGGTGCACAAGCCACAGGATCCGGTCACTTTTTTAATCCAGGCTTTTTTATGGTTGTTGGGCTTGGTGTTGCTGTTTGTGGCAATTTTGAGTGCTAAAAAACGCATGACATGAGCGCATTTAGATCATCAGCCACTCCCGTCAGTGCATTTTTTGTGGCTGTGGTGGTTTATGCAAGTTTGCATCCATTTGAGGGTTGGCGCAATCAAGACATCGTGCCTTGGGCTTTTCTTTTTGCGCCCATTTCCCGGTATTGGTCAATTTGGGATGTCTTGCTGAATTTACTAGGCTACATTCCCCTTGGTTTGACTTTGACGCTTGCTTTGGTGCGAACCTACAAGGGTCGTGCCATGTGGCTTTGGGGGTGGTTTCTTTGCTGCGTACTTTCTTTTGTCATGGAGTGCACGCAAACCTATTTACCCTCTCGAGTGCCCTCAGTTGTTGATTTTGCGTTGAACAGCATGGGCGCTCTCAGCGGTGCTTGGATGGCCTTTTGCTTTGAGCGTTGGGGTTGGGTCGATGCGTGGTCGCATTTTAAAAAGAGTTGGTTCATCAAACAATCGGCGATGGCGCTGGTCATGGTCTTGATTTGGCCTTTGGCATTGTTGTTTCCTTTGAAAATTCCATTTGCAACGGGACAAGTGTTTTGGAGAATCCAAGACTTTCTTTTAGAGTGGTCTGCAGATTCAGCGTTCAGTTGGCTCATACAACTTCCCCCGTTTGGTTTTTCTGGTGAAAACAACGATTGGTCTGTTCTTACCATCACGACTGGACTTTTGATGCCATGTTTGTTGATCAATACGATTGTTTCAAGACCGATACGCCGTTATGTTTTGATGATCTTGGTTTTAAGTGTTGGAATTGGTGTTGGAGCCTTATCGGCTTGGTTGAGCTTTGGTCCCAATCATGTTGCATCATGGATCAACCAAGAGGTTGTTACCGGAATGGGGCTGGCCTTGATCTTGGGCTTGGTGAGTGGTGGCTTATCGATGGACCTGTCCAAAATAATGTTGATCACATGTGTCTTGGTACACGTTTTGTTTGTCAATCCAGGACATCAAGATGTTTATCTGTCACAGACCTTGCTCACCTGGGAGCAGAGTAAATTTGTTCGTTTCAACGGCCTGGCCCAGTGGCTGGGTTGGCTGTGGCCTTATGCAGTGATGATTCACACATTGACGAGAATGAACGAACAAAGAGGATTTAAAATCAGAAGATGAACAATCCATCTTATTACCAGCACCATGTGTTTTTTTGTTTGAATGAACGCTCCAACGAGCAGTCGTGCGCACACTTTCAGGCGCAGCAGGCCTTTGACCACTGCAAAGCAGGCGTTAAAAAGTTGGGACTTTCGGGGCCTGGTGGAGTGAGGGTGAACAAGGCCGGATGCTTAGACCGATGTGCTGGAGGACCTGTGGTGGTGGTATATCCACAAGAGGTTTGGTACACCTTTGTCGATAACGCTGACATTGATGAAATCATTGAAAGTCATTTGAAAAACAATGTGCCAGTTGAGCGCTTGATGTTGGCACCTGATGTAGGTCGTTGAAGATGAATGCGCTTTCCCAAAAAATAATGATTCCAGGGCCAGTCGGCTTGCTTGAGGGCTTGATTGATGAGCCCAGTCCTGAAGTACTGAAAGATCTGAGCTTAGAGCGATCGCATGGCACAGCTGTTTTATGTCACCCTCACCCTTTGCATGGTGGTTCCATGGATAACAAGGTCATTCAAACCTTGGCCAGAGCACATTTGCAAGCAGGGTGGCGAGTGATACGCTTTAATTTCCGAGGGGTGGGACAAAGTGAGGGCAGTTACGGCGAGAGCGTTGGCGAGCTCGAGGACGCAATGAGTGTCATTGAATCTCAAGCGACCACGGGAGCCTTGTGTTTGGGCGGCTTCTCTTTCGGTGCCATGATTGCTGCCAGAGTGCTCAAGCAACTCTTGGGTTTGCGAGAGATTAAAAAGGCGGTTTTGGTCGGCATCGCTGTGACTCGCTTTGAGGTTCCGCCCATTGATCCCAATTTTCACAACAACACTTTGCTCATTCATGGCAGCGAGGATGATACGGTCCCCTTGAAATTGGTGATGGATTGGGCACAGCCGCAAGTTTTGCCGGTCACAGTGGTGCCACAAACCGGACACTTTTTTCACGGACAACTTCCCCTTTTAAAGGGCTTGGTTTTAAGGCATTTGAGCAGTGTGCTCTAGACGAAAGCAGAAGTTTCGCAATGGCCAAAATTCAAATTAAGAATGGTAAAAAGATGACAAGAACAATAAAAACAATGGTGATGATGGCTGTATGGATGGCGCTTCCTTTGGTGCATGCACAGATTCAAAGCGTGAGTCCACCAGAGGTGGCGGCTCATGCTTATATGTTGATCGATGTGAGCGCGCATCAGGTGCTGACCGAACACTTGGCCGATGAGCCCATAGAGCCAGCCTCTCTGACAAAGCTCATGACCGCATATGTCGTGTTTGAAGCTTTGAAGAGCAAGAAAATAGATTTGAAACAAACCTTCCCGATTTCAGTGCGTGCATGGAAAATGCCAGGATCAAGGATGTTTGTGGACCCCAAGATGACGGTTGCTGTGGAGGATTTGCTCAAAGGCTTGATCGTGCAGTCTGGCAACGATGCAGCGGTCGCCTTGGCCGAAGGAGTTGGTGGAAGTGTTGAGCGTTTTGTTCAACTGATGAACGACCAGGCTTTGCGCCTGGGCATGACGCATACCGTGTATAAAAATCCAGAAGGATTAACCACGGCTGGACACTTGACCACAGCGAGGGACTTGTCCATTTTGGCGCAACGGTTGATGCAAGACTTTCCCGAATACATTGGTTTTTACGCCATCAAGCATTATCGTTATCCAGGAACGCCGGTTGCCAATGACAACAACCGAAATTTGCTTTTGTTCCGTGATCCAACCGTAGACGGCTTGAAGACGGGGCACACAGATGCCGCTGGCTTTTGCATGATTGCTACGGCCAAGCGAGATGTGCCTGGCTTTTCTGGCAGAAGGCTCTTGTCCATTGTGCTTGGTGCTGTGAGCGAGAATTCCAGGGCAGCAGAATCGCAAAAAATTCTGAATTGGGGCTACACCGCCTTTGAGCCGGTCAAACTCTTTGATGGTGGTCAATCCGTTATGAATATTCGGCTCTGGAAGGGCAAGGAAAGCGAGCTTCCTGTTGGAAAAACAACACCAATTGTGGTGGCTGTACCCGAAGGTCAATCTAAGCAATTGACCTCAAAAGTGGAATTCAAGGACCCATTGGTCGCACCGATTCGCCAAGGTGCAGTCGTCGCTCACTTGAAACTATTTCTCTCTGGTGCATTGATTGGTGACATAGAGCTGGAGAGTTTGAAAACGGTCGAAGAAGCCTCCATTTTTGGACGTGCTTGGGATGCATTGCGACTTTGGGTTAAGTAAGCGCTCACTAACAGACTGAGCTCAAAAAGTTGCCCAAAAACTTTTGAACTGATATACTCGAAGGCTTTCCGCAATTTACGGAAAATTTTTTATTCACGAATTTTAACGTTTGGGACGTTTTCAATGCCAACCATTAATCAATTGGTGCGTCATGGGCGCGAGGTCGAAAAGACCAAGTCAAAAAGCCCTGCGATGCAAAACTCTCCTCAGAGACGAGGAGTCTGTACGCGTGTTTACACAACAACACCTAAAAAACCAAACTCTGCCTTGCGTAAAGTTGCAAAAGTTCGTTTAACCAACGGATTTGAAGTGATTTCCTACATCGGTGGTGAGGGTCACAACTTACAAGAGCACTCGGTCGTTTTGGTCCGTGGTGGTCGTGTAAAAGATTTGCCTGGTGTGAGATATCACATTGTGCGTGGATCATTGGACTTGCAAGGCGTTAAAGATCGCAAGCAATCCAGATCTAAATACGGTGCTAAGCGTCCTAAGAAGGCTTAAAGCATCATCGGTGCCTTTTGAGTCTGGCAGGCTCTAAGGGCGAAGTGACACCAAGCCTCAATGGTGGGGTAAGGCGGTCGAGTAAGTGGGGATTGTTTTTGATCTCCCGTGGAGCTTGAAATGAATCAAGCCCAACTGAAGCAATAAAGGAAATGATATGCCACGTCGTCGTGAAGTCCCAAAACGTGAAATTCTGCCAGATCCCAAGTATGGCAATGTAGAACTCTCTAAATTCATGAATGTGATCATGGAGGGTGGTAAAAAAGCGGTTGCAGAGCGCATTATTTACGGTGCTTTGGAACAAATTGAACAGAAATCAGGCAAAGATCCTTTGGAGCTCTTTAGCGTTGCCATTAACAACGTCAAGCCCATGGTTGAGGTGAAGTCACGCCGAGTCGGCGGTGCCAACTACCAAGTGCCTGTTGAAGTCAGACCCATTCGTCGCTTGGCGTTGTCCATGCGTTGGTTGAAAGAAGCCGCTCGCAAGAGGGGTGAAAAGTCCATGGCTTTGAGATTGGCCAACGAGTTGCTCGAGGCCTCTGAAGGTCGTGGCGGCGCAATGAAAAAGCGTGACGAGGTTCACCGCATGGCTGAGGCCAACAAAGCGTTTTCGCACTTCCGTTTCTAATTTCTTTTTTTATTCAGGCAGGTGTGAAGATCTGGGGAAAATCCCCCTGGTCGAGCGCCCTGCCTGTTTCAATTTATCTTTCTCTTAAAAGGCAACCATCATGGCTCGCAAGACCCCAATTGAGCGCTATCGCAACATCGGTATTTCAGCGCACATTGACGCAGGTAAAACCACAACCACAGAACGCATTTTGTTCTACACAGGTGTGAATCACAAAATTGGTGAGGTGCACGACGGTGCAGCGACCATGGATTGGATGGAACAAGAGCAAGAGCGTGGTATCACGATCACATCAGCTGCAACAACTTGTTTTTGGAAGGGCATGGAGATGTCTTTCCCCGAGCACAGAATCAACATCATTGATACCCCTGGACACGTTGACTTCACGATTGAAGTTGAGCGTTCCATGCGCGTGCTAGATGGTGCTTGCATGGTTTACTGTGCGGTGGGTGGTGTACAGCCTCAGTCAGAAACCGTTTGGAGACAGGCCAACAAGTACCGCGTCCCACGTTTGGCGTTCGTGAACAAAATGGACAGAACCGGTGCCAACTTCTTTAAGGTCTATGACCAAATGAGATTGCGCCTCAAAGCCAATCCCATACCAATCGTGATTCCAATTGGAGCTGAAGAGCATTTCCAAGGCGTCGTTGATTTGCGCAAAATGAAAGCCATCATTTGGGATGAGGCTTCTCAGGGCATGAAGTTTGACTACCGTGAAATTCCTGCGGAGTTGGTCGAAGACGCGAAAAAATGGCGTGAGAACATGATGGAAGCAGCTGCTGAGGCATCTGAGGATCTCATGAACAAGTACCTCGAAGAGGGTGATTTGACTGAAGAGGAAATCACATTCGGTTTGCGCACCAGAACCATCGCTGGTGAAATCCAGCCAATGTTGTGCGGTACAGCGTTCAAAAACAAAGGCGTTCAACGTATGTTGGACGCTGTGATTGAACTCATGCCTTCTCCCATTGACATTCCACCTGTGACCGGTCTTGATGAAAACGAGGCTCCTGTTACACGTCGTGCCGATGACAAAGAGAAATTCTCTGCTTTGGCTTTCAAATTGATGACCGACCCATTTGTGGGCCAGTTGACCTTCGTGCGTGTTTACTCGGGTGTGCTCAACAAGGGTGACACCGTTTACAACGCCATCAAGGGCAAGAAAGAGCGCATTGGACGTATCGTTCAAATGCACGCCAACAACCGTGAAGAGGTTGAAGAGATTTGCGCGGGCGACATTGCCGCTTGCGTAGGCTTGAAGGATGTGACAACGGGTGAGACTTTGTGTGATCCAGAAGCAGTAGTGACTTTGGAGCGCATGGTGTTCCCTGAGCCTGTGATTGCACAGGCCGTTGAGCCAAAAACCAAAGCTGACCAAGAAAAAATGGGTATCGCATTGCAGCGTTTGGCCGCAGAGGATCCTTCATTCCGCGTCAAAACCGATGAAGAGTCTGGACAGACGATCATTGCCGGTATGGGTGAGTTGCACTTGGAGATCATCGTTGACCGCATGAAGCGTGAGTTCGGTGTTGAAGCCAACGTGGGTAAGCCTCAAGTGGCTTATCGCGAAACCATTCGCAAAACCATCGAAGACGCAGACGGCAAGTTCGTTCGCCAATCAGGTGGTAAGGGTCAGTATGGACACGTCGTCTTCAAGATTGAGCCCAACGAAGCTGGTAAAGGTTTTGAGTTTGTGGACGCGATCAAAGGCGGTGTGGTTCCAAGAGAATACATTCCTGCCGTTGAAAAAGGCGTGATCGAAGCCTTGACAACAGGCGTGCTCGCGGGTTACCCCGTTGTGGACGTGAAGGTCACATTGCACTTCGGTTCATACCATGATGTTGACTCATCAGAGATGGCCTTCAAGATGGCAGCGATTTTTGGCTTCAAAGAGGGTTGCCGCAAAGCAAGCCCCGTGATTTTGGAGCCCATGATGGCCGTTGAGGTTGAGACACCAGAAGATTACGCCGGTAATGTGATGGGTGACTTGTCCTCACGTCGCGGAATGGTTCAAGGCATGGAAGACATGGTTGGTGGTGGAAAAGCCATCAAAGCAGAAGTGCCCCTGTCAGAGATGTTTGGTTACTCCACCACATTGCGTTCCATGTCTCAGGGTCGTGCGACTTACACCATGGAATTCAAACACTACACAGAAGCACCTAGAAACGTCGCTGAAGCCATTGTGGCAGCGCGTGCTAAGTAAGATTTAAAAGCAGTCTGCGATATCACGCCGTTGTGTGCCCGTGCTCAACGAACCAGCAGTGATATGCAAACTTTAAACCAACACACGGGTATGTTCTTTAGGATGATTAAAAATGGCAAAAGGTAAATTCGAACGGACCAAGCCTCACGTGAACGTGGGCACAATTGGCCACGTTGACCACGGCAAGACGACGCTCACAGCGGCGATCACAACGGTGTTATCCATCAAATT
>Ga0164296_1005738_pt1 | contig 10773 bp, 12 predicted proteins | sample GEODES057metaG_FD_113533 | JGI IMG/M metagenome (GOLD analysis project Ga0164296, IMG submission 113533) | Dystrophic lake water microbial communities from Trout Bog Lake, Wisconsin, USA - GEODES057 metaG | ecosystem: Environmental > Aquatic > Freshwater > Lake | place: USA: Trout Bog Lake... | reverse complement strand
TGGCTGCTGAGAAATATAGAAACCGAAGAAAACGATTTGGACTGAGAATAAACTTAATCGCAGCATTCTACAACCGCTCAATTGACTTGAAACTTAAAAAATGAATTTCCGAAGAGGTCTAATGATTTGGTAACTTTTTGAAAGTTGCCAAATCTAACATTGGCCTTTTACCAATGTTTACTTGGTTGATGCCAATGCTTGCTTGGTTGATGCCAATGCTTGCTTGGTTGATGTCAATGTTTACTTGGTTGATGCCAATGTTTACTTGGTTGATGCCAATGCTTGCTTGGTTGATGTCAATGTTTACTTGGTTGATGCCAATGCTTGCTTGGTTGATGCCAAACATTACTCGGTCGATGCCAAACATTACTTGGTCACTTAGGTAATCCTTTTCACCAGTTAAGATAAAATTTTCTTTTCTTTCTCAATAAACAAGAAGTGTGAAGTACTCATTTTTCATATTTCTTCTCCCTACTTCTTATCTTCGTTTTATGAAGATTTTATTGGCACAGCAGAATTATCACATTGGAAACTTTGAAAGCAATACAGAAAAAATTATCTCCGCCATCAGTGATGCTAAAGCAGCCAATGCCGACTTAATTGTTTTTAGCGAAATGAGCGTATGTGGTTATCCTGCTCGCGACTTTGTAGAATTCAATGACTTTATTAATAAATGCTATGCTGCAATAGACAAAATAAAACTCCATGCAGATACCATCGGGGTAATTGTTGGCTCGCCGGCAAGAAATCCTAACCCAAAAGGCAAGGGATTATTCAATGCTGCTTTCTTTTTATACGAACAAAAGATTATCGCCGAAATACATAAAACCCTCCTACCCACGTACGATGTGTTTGACGAATACCGCTACTTCGAGCCTGCCTACGAATGGAATGTTGTCGAATTTAAAGGAAAAAAACTGGCAATAACCATTTGTGAGGACATCTGGAATCTGGGCAATAATCCATTGTACCGCATCTGCCCAATGGATATTTTAATGGAACAAAGGCCCGATATAATGATTAATCTAAGTGCAAGTCCCTTCGATTATACCCACGGCAAAGAACGTATTGGCGTGGTGAGGGACAATGTGTTGAAATATGGGCTTCCCATGTTTTACTGCAATGCCGTGGGTAGCCAAACAGAAATTGTGTTTGATGGGGCTTCGCTGATATTTGACAAAAAAGGCAATCTCTGCAAGCAACTTCCTTCTTTTACTGAAGCAATTGATGGGGTAATTTTAAACGATGATGGAACGATAGATGAACCAATTATTACACCTTCAAATCCTTTATCAGAAATCGAATCAGGAATACTTTCCTTGAATGAAACATTAAATATAGACCAAGTTTACAATGCCTTAATACTCGGAATAAGGGATTATTTTGTCAAGATGGGTTTCACCAAAGCAATTTTAGGAAGTAGTGGCGGGATAGACTCGGCAGTGGTATTGGCTTTGGCTTGTGATGCTTTAGGCAGTGAAAATGTACGGGCAATCTTGATGCCTTCACCTTATTCCACCGATCACTCTGTAAACGATGCAGTGCAACTGAGCAAAAATCTGAGTAATCCTTACGACATCATCCGAATAAATGACGTGTATGAAAGTTTCTTGACAACTCTTAATCCCATCTTCAAAGACCTACCTTTTTCGCTTGCTGAGGAGAATATGCAAAGCCGAACTAGGGGAAACCTATTGATGGCCATCGCCAATAAGTTTGGATATATATTATTAAATACATCAAACAAAAGCGAATTATCTACCGGCTACGGAACATTGTATGGAGATATGGCAGGAGGCTTGGGGGTACTGGGCGATTGCTATAAACTTCAAGTGTACGCATTAGCAAGATATATAAACCGGGAAAAAGAAATTATTCCAAATAATATCATCACAAAAGCCCCAAGTGCAGAGTTGAGACCTAATCAAAAAGACAGTGACAGCCTGCCAGATTATGAAGTCTTGGATAAAGTGTTGTTTCAATACATCGAAAGAAGGCTTGGTCCTACCGAAATAAAAGAACAGGGTTTCGATGCCGCCATTGTGGATAGGGCAATTAATCTGGTGAACATAAATGAGTACAAGCGCAATCAGTTCTGCCCAATCATCCGTGTTAGTCCAAAGGCATTTGGTATTGGACGAAGGGTGCCGATTGTCGGAAAATATCTTAGCTAAACTAAAAAGAGAAGGCTGCAAATGTTTGCAGCCTTCTCTTTTTATAAATATTTCTTTTAAGCCTAATGAAGAATCAATAAAGGAACTTTACTGTGGAAAGCCAATTTTGTTGTGTGGTCATTAAAGATTGTAGCAATTAGGTTATGCTCTTTTGGAACTATAGCCAAGATATCTGTATGGCTTTCAAACACAAAATCAATGATATCATCTGTGTAGTGATGACTTTCTTTATATTGGAAAGTAGGACTATACTTTTTAAACATCCTTTCAAGCTTTTGTTTTTCTGGATGTTTATCATCAATCTTTTCATTATGTTTTAGAAGGTGGAAAATAGAAAACTGAACGATTCCGTGATCCAAGAAAGTTTTTAATCCTTCCAAAGATTTATTCTTTTCCACTTCCTTGAAATCGCTAAGAAAGGTGATTTTTTCACATTTATTAAGCTTTGCGGTGGCTGGTACAATTAAAACAGGGGTAGTTAATTCTTTTGCAATTTTCAAAGTATGACTACCTAAAACAGTTTCCTTTAAAATGCCACCGCCTTTAATGCCCATTACAATTAAGTCTGAGTTTGTTAAATGGGCTACTTCTCTAATTCCAACATTGATAGATTCTGCACCTTGATACATATCAACCTGAATACTATCAGGGATAGTACCTAGAGAATCTATAAACTCATTTAGCTTCTCAATACTTTCAACTCGGTGAGGTTCAATCGTTGCAACCTCATCTAACTCACCAGCCGGAGTATAGATTAATGTGGTCTGATAGAAATGATAAAAAACAACATTGGGAATTCCAATTAACGATGCTAGACCAATAGCATACTCTGCTGCATTTTTAGATGTTACTGAAAAATCAGTTGGGATAAGTATCGTTTTCATAATAGCTAAGTTTAATGAGGCATAAAGTTAACAAAATTTTATTAACTTCTCTATATTATTTTCAATTTTACTTAAAAAAATAAAAAAAATCTGAAACTCAACTCTTATTAAACCATATTCCTAAACTGACTTCAAAAAATCTAACGCATTACTAAGTGATTTTTTTAACTCAATATTACTTGGAATCGTCTTTTTGTAGTTCTGTATTAATTGACCAGAAATAATCAGTTTATTGTCTTGTAGCTTATTGCCTACTTGCGTAAGATATTTTTCTATATTAAAATTTCGGGCAATAGATGTTAGATGACAATAAAGAAAAGTTGGTTTCTTTAAGTTTGCCACATACAACACATCTTTGAATGGAATATCAGCACCAAGGTAAAATATCTTATACCCCCGACTTTTCAATAGAAAATGTATAAAAAGCAAACAAAGTTCGTGATGCTCGCCTTCAGGTAAGAACAACAAAATTGTTTTATTTACTTGAAAAACGCTTTTGGTATTTTCTATACCCATGATTAGTTTCTGACGTATAATGTTTGTTACAACATGTTCCTGGGCAGGGTTAATATGATTTGTTTGCCAAAGAAGCCCCACTTTCTCCAGAAAAGGAAAAACTATTGTAGTAATTGTTTTTTCTATTCCTTTAGAAGCGATGCATTTGTCCAAAGCACTTTCAAATTGTTCAATCTCTATATCAATCATACAATTTATTAGGTCATTTACAACTCTGTCTTGCTGTGCCTCTGCTTGTGACAATGAAAAGATTTTACCTTTCATTTCCTCTGCTGTCATCTTATCAATGTGAGATATCTTGTATCCATATCTATTAAGCAACGAAATATTTAATACTACTTTCAACTCGTCATTATTATAGTAACGAATTCTAGTAGCGGTACGCTTCGGTTTTAAAAGGCTGTAACGTTGTTCCCAAATACGTATTGTATGTGCTTTTATACCCGATAATTGTTCTAAATCTTTTATTGAGAATATATTCATATATAAACAAACAACATCTTTTGAAAAAAGTTTTTTGAGCTACTTAAAAAATAAAAAAGACCACTATTGCTAGTGGTCTTTTTACCAAATTATTTCAAAAATTACTTAAACCAACATTTTTACTGGCTCTTCCAACAAGCTTTTTAATGTTTGCAAGAAAGCTGCTCCTGTAGCTCCATCTACAACCCTATGATCGCAACTTAACGTTACTCGCATAACATTACCTGGAACAACTTGACCGTTTTTAACCACTGGTTCTTGTGAAATACCACCCACTGCCAAGATACAAGCATCGGGTGGGTTGATGATAGCAGTAAATTGGTCAATACCAAACATTCCCAAATTTGAAATGGTAAATGTGCTTCCTTCCCAATCTGATGGTTGCAATTTTTTATCTTTAGCTTTTTGTGCATAGTCTTTTACTTCTGCATTAATCTGGCTAAGTGTTTTTGTATCGGCAAAGCGTACAACAGGTACTAATAACCCATCTTCAACAGCAACTGCCACACCAATATTCACATGATAGTTTGTACGGATTTTATCGCCCAACCAACTACTATTAATTTTTGGATGTTGTTTCAAAGCTACGGCGGTTGCTTTTAAAACCAAGTCATTAAAGCTAATCTTCGACTTTGCAGTCTCATTTATTTTTGTACGGGCAGCTATTGCAGCATCCATATCAATACTCATGGTTAAGTAGAAGTGTGGTGCTGTAAACAAGCTTTCGCTTAGTCTACGAGCGATTACTTTACGCATTTGTGAAACTGGCACTTCTTCATAGCTTTCTACACCATAAGATGACGCAACTGGAGCTTTTGCAGCAACAACAGGCGTTTCAACCGCAGCAACAGCAACTGGAACGTCAGTTGGTTTGAAATTATCAATATCTTCTTTTACTATCCTTCCATTATCGCCACTTCCATGTACATATTTAAGGTCTATGCCTTTTTCGGCAGCCACTTTCTTAGCTAAAGGCGATGCAAATATCCTTCCTTCATTTACAACTGCTGATTGTGCAGCAGGAGCAGGTGATGCTACAGTTGCTGTCGGTTTTGCTTCTTCTTTTGTAGCAACAACAAGAGCAGCAGCGGCACCAGGATTCTTTAAAGCGGCAACAGTTCCGGCAACATCAAAGCCATCATCACCTATGATGCACAATAAATCATTCACTTGTATCTTCTCTCCAACTTTGGCTCCTTGATATAAAAGCTTTCCGTTTTTGTAGCTTTCTAGTTCCATTGTGGCCTTGTCTGTTTCTATTTCAGCCAACACTTCTCCTTTCTTTACTGTATCGCCTACATTCTTTTGCCAAGAAGCTATCACACCTTCTGTCATTGTATCGCTAAGGCGAGGCATCAACACAACTTCTTCCAATGCAGAAACATCTACTAATGGTGTGGCACTTGGCGTAGCAGTTGGTGCTGCTGTTTCAACGACTGGTGGAACAGTTGCGGCAGTTTCGGTTGGTTTTCCCAATAATCCACTAATATCTTCACCTGCTGTTCCTAATATTGCCAACAAATCATCCACTTGCAACTTTCCGCCATTACCTGTACCCACATGAAGCAGCACACCATTTTGATAGCTTTCCAACTCCATAGTAGCTTTATCAGTTTCTATTTCGGCAAGTACATCTCCTTTTTTAACCGTGTCTCCCACTTCTTTGTGCCAAACCGCAATAACCCCTTCAGTCATCGTATCACTTAAGCGGGGCATCTTTATAACTTCTGCCATATAATTAAGATTATCTTTTTTGCGCCGTGAAATTAATGGAAAATGATTTAGCGGCAACTATAAACCATTATTTTATTGTAATAATGCAATTATCTATATAATTTTTCTATTGGATAATTATCCATTTAGTAATTTGGCTAGGTCTTTTGGGAAGATGGTTTCTTATTCCGATTTATAAAAGATTGACAGTAAAATGCCTTGTCATTTACAATCTTCATACAGACAATTGCCCTTGCATAGTCGCTTTTCCCTTTGCCTCTGGATTAGATTGATTTTCTTATGTTAAAATAATAATTGTCAATTAAATTTCCTATTCCAAGTAGAAACTGTTTTCATTATTCCACCAAAGAATCCCTTGAAAGATTTTATTCATTGAGACTAAAGTAATATAAAAAACAGAATTGATTGATTAACAGACAGCTTGAAAGTGAGTGTGCTTTAAGGAGTATATTCGAGATAAAAAGCCATTTTCATTTCGTTTTCTGTCTTCACCATCATAAAAGATGGCCTTTCAATGTTGAAATCTTCCAATAAAACTATAAAGTTCCCATATAAAATCCTTTTCTTGTCTTCCATCTTGGAGGAGGCAACAAAATGAATTTCTTTTGTTACGTTATGAAATGTAATCTTTCCAGTAATATCCAAAGTGACACCATCATCTTTTACAGTCGTGGTAACAAAAGTAACCGTTGGGTATTTTATAGCATCAGTTACCTCCAGCATGTGAGAATCTCTATTAGAGTTCTTACTATCAAAAGTTGAAACCTTTGCCACTGCCGCAACCTTTATAATCTTTCCCGATTTGGTATCCGACTGCACTACTCCATCAACTTCTTTGCATACACCTTCCCACGTATGTAATGGATGTGTCATGGTGTAAGTGATACTAGAATTGGCTTTGTCAAATCTTACGGTTTTTATATCCACACCCTTATCAATCTTAAAGCTTAAAGTTATCAGGGCAATTAGTGCCAACATTGTATTTTTCATAATTATAATTTTATAACAATCATTGCTGCGGTATAAGTAGCAAATGTGAAGTAAGCAGCCGCGCGGTGATAGGGTTTGGTACTAGAGTTGTTATTATCAGGCGCCAAAATATTTGTTGCAATCATCCCTGTAAGGTGTGCAATGGCAAGCCATTTATGCAAACGTATCGAGGTAATTCCTTTATCCCTATTTATCATTGGTGGTGGCGCAAACAAACTCATTAATGCTGTTAGCGAATAGGTTGTGTTTACTGTAAGTGCTAGTTCTTCGTGTAAGTTTCTGATACTTCTATTGTGAGGGTCTGCATATAATTTTGGTCCCTCTATTGCTTGACCAATAAGCCCTGCCATTGTAATTAAACCTAAAACCTGATGCGTAATCAACATTTTTCTTCTTATTCGCATGTCTTTCTCTCTTATTTCTGGGGTAACTATTGAACCTCCTCTCATAAAACCATGTTCGCCCCAAGCTAAACGCTGTGTAAATAACATCTTTTTTGGAAAAAGCTCTTGTTTTACTTGTGAAGTATCTTGAAGACTATTCAATAGGCTATCGGTTTGTCCGAAGCTAATTTTCATCAATACAAATAATAGAAAAGTAAAAAGCAATTGTTTCATTTTCGATGTCTTTAAGTTAAATTCTAGAAAACCAATGGAAGTTGCAAAATAGTTGAAAGAGAACTCGTCTTCGAAATTAGAAATTTCAATTAACACTTTCAATACAATTATTAGCAAATTTCATATCGCTTCTTTCTTAATGAAGCTATAAATATGAATTTTCCGCTACTTTGGTTAGATTCTATCCATATTATGCTCATCATCCATCATCGTTTCTTCAACTGCATCTTGTGCATCGGGATTTAAAAGTTTTTTATCGTTCTTGTTCTTCCACATCAATAAAACAACAACAACTATTCCTGCAATCACAGCAAGACTTATAGACATTATATCCGACATAAACATATTGTTCTAGTATTAATTATGGCAGAATTACCACAACGCAAAGGTGTTTCGGTTGTGGGAGCAAACTGTTATATAATAATAAGTAATAGTTGCATAATTCATAGATATTATATAGTGTGTGGTGTTTGCACCTTTATTAAGCGTATTAGTTCATTATCCTTCATCATAATCAACACTTGACCCCTCATCGGCAAGGCTACTGCCTGTTGTGGCTTTAGCACTCTCCACTGCACTGGTTATTATATTATTCATAGAAGCAAGTGATGCACCTTTTGAACCTTTCTTAAACTTATTTACTGGGTTGCTTCCCTTACTACTTTTTATTTCTTTTGAGACAGGAAGACTTTTTTCTTTTTTCATTTTTTGCTTATTAAAGTTGAGTAATTGTTTATTTTCTTTTTTGGTATCTAGTCATCCAATCTACCATTACAACAATACATACTGGTATAAAAAACCACCAAAACATATTCATTCCCCCAAAAGAGTAACTGTCATTTCCGTGCATCATTGCTTTATATTTAAACAATGAATAAAAAAGGCTGCCTCTTTTTGTTGAGACAGCCTTTTTACAAATTAGGCTATTTCCATAGCATATTCAGCACAAATCTCTGCACATTTGTTGCAAGCCTCAACACACTTTTTGCAACTTTCGTGATGAACGGCATGCTTTGCACACTCTTCAGCACATGCTTTGCAAATCTCAGCACACAAGGCATGAAGTTTATGCATGTGCTTTGAACCCCTAGCCGCAAACCTTGCACACAATGCACAGATGTCTGCACAATCGCGGCACAAAGCAATACATTGCTCATGACCGTGTTTAACACAATCTGTAATGCACTCTTCGCAAGTTACCATACATTCCAAACAAGGTTCGATACAACTTTTCAACTTTTTCATCTTTATTAGTTTGTATTATGAATGAATTTCACAATGAGGCAAAACTAAAATCAGGTGAGTATTAGAGTGTTATACAATTGTAAGTAATAGTTGTATAATTCATAGTTTTTGATATAATGTATGCAGTTCATTCAGCTAATGCACGTGTTTCATGTGTGGTTTCACTATAATAAAAACACCTTGGCATATCAAAACGTCAAAGACTTGAGTAGCAGCTAAAGTCACCGCCTAGCTGGGATACCAACCAAGGTGTAGAATTTAAAAGAATTATTAATCTACAATTCTGAATTTATGAAGTAATGCTTCTATCAGGATGAAATTTTTATGTAAAGAATAGGCAATGAGCCATTCATTGAAATACAAACAATGCAGCCCAAGTTCTTTTAAGGAAAGATTATTGCAAATTTTAGGATTTAATGATAACAACAATGCCTTATTCAAGAAAAGTTTGTATTTGTTTAGCCATCTTACGCCCGATCCGGCTTATTTGTTTTTTCTATGAAATCAATCAATTGAGATAGGCTTGCAGATGCGTTTACTTGTATTTAATCTGCATGGTAGTTTTTTCTTATTGCACTGTGTACCTCATCTACAGGTATCGTGCCACTGGTACGCCCTTTTGTAATCATGCTGGTAAGGGCTTGCTGCGATAGTGGTTTGCCAGGCAAAAAATAATTGTCTTCCACATCATCAATTACAGACAGTTCTATATTGTTTTGTTTTGCATAAGCAATCAACTTCTCTATGTTTTCATGACTAGTCTGTTGAACTTGTAAAAGCATGATGTACCATTTAATTTTCCAAAGATAAGATGTAAAAGAAGCCGCTCTACTTTTTATTGTTTCGTGAAAACGGGAACCAAGGCGTAGGAAATTGGAAGGCTTTAAAATTGATAAATCCAAAATGCAAAGAATAAGAGTGGTAGCTGCTTAAAACTGCTAATGCCTGAATGTGCCAAGCTGATGAAGGATTTTTTTAAAGCGAGGAGGGGTTAAAGGCACACGCAAAGGGAAATTTATTTGCTTTTTTTAAACCTAAAATTAAAAAATGGCAAAATCCTTCTTCCAATCCTATTGAAAAGTCCTATCTGAAAGACATGTCCTGATTCGCAATTGTTAATCAATCCAATTTGAACCCCTTTTCCTTTCTTGGTATGATTTGCAAGTCCCGCTATTAATAATCCTTTAAAATCATATTGATCATTAATTAGCCCACTAATCTGAACTCCAGTTGTTTTATAGGAACCGCCATATAACCCATTTATCATTAACCCCGAATTAATGGTTCCATAAGTTCCGCCTATGCTAATGGACACTCCGTTCATTTTATCAGGACCATATTTCATAGTATTTAAATCGGAACTATCTTTATAACCATATTGTGAAAAAAAGCTTCGGATATGGTTATCATTATCTGGATTACCAATTAACCCATATACTGGTCCGAAAACGCCTCCGACAATGCCTAATAGTCCAACCTCTATATTGAGTCCATTCACTTCACAATAAGTCATATCTCCTTGTTTGCCAAAAGGAATAACTTGTAGTCCAATAGCAAGTCCGTTAATGATTCTATTCTGATTTGAAGGAGTAAATCCTATCTTAATTTTAATTAAACTATCTGTGTTAGGGGTGGTAGTTTGTCCGAATGATTGAAAGGTTGAAAATAGTAGAATGATAAATATTTTGTACCGCATATTATTTAGTTATTTTATCCCTCTACAAATATATAGTATCCCTTTCATTGCAACCCTCCCGAACCAATGCAACGTCTTTTCGACGCAGGAGAAATCTAATTGTGCTGTTTTACATCCTTATTATTTGGTTAGATATCTCCTAAGGTCGATATGACGGCTCACTGGTTTCGGGGATGTTTTACGTTTTAAACCTGTCAGGTCTTGAAGACCTGACAGGTTTTTGCTCTCCATTCCCAATAACAGATTAATTAACTCCCCCACTTTCAAATCCTATCTCTAACCCTGTGCCGCGAAAAAGGGGATAGGTTTAATAGACCTCTTCGGAAATTCATTTTTTAAGTTTCAAGTCAATTGAGCGGTTGTAGAATGCTGCGATTAAGTTTATTCTCAGTCCAAATCGTTTTCTTCGGTTTCTATATTTCTCAGCAGCCACT
>Ga0164296_1005737_pt1 | contig 10773 bp, 11 predicted proteins | sample GEODES057metaG_FD_113533 | JGI IMG/M metagenome (GOLD analysis project Ga0164296, IMG submission 113533) | Dystrophic lake water microbial communities from Trout Bog Lake, Wisconsin, USA - GEODES057 metaG | ecosystem: Environmental > Aquatic > Freshwater > Lake | place: USA: Trout Bog Lake... | reverse complement strand
TCGCCAAGGTCCGGCCTGTCTGCTGGCAAAGTCCGAGGTTAAATAAAAAATTAACAGACTAAACATGTAGAACTGCCTGCATAGGGCTTGCGGACGGGGGTTCAATTCCCCCCGGCTCCACCAGTACCGCACATACCAACCTTTCGGGGTTGGTATTTTTTTGCCTACAGGTTTGGGTTCATGCGGGTCTGTGGGGAGTGTTGCGGACTGCGGAGACAGGGGTTCGAGGCGGTAAAAGTGAGGGTTTTGTCTCTGGGGGCGGATAGTCTCTGGAAGTCTGCGCTGTGGATCTGGGTCGAAGTCCGCGAGCGGTTTTTTCTAAACCTATAAAAATCAATGTGTTACTTGCGGACTGATCGAGCGAGTTTTTGTGTGGCATTGGTAGGTGACGTGAAGGGAACAAAGCTTGTAGAGGTTGGAATTGACAGCGTACCAAGATGCTCAGAACGGAATCACTCAACCCCAAGATAAACCACTTACCACCCCACAAAACTAAGTGCACTTGTGAGGCGAGTCTTGTACGATCTATTTCATGGTCACATTTCGTGTGTTTGATTCGGCTAGCACCATGTTCACCGCTGCAACAATAACCAAGCCTTCTACTGTAGAAGAGATTGCACGACGGATTTCAAATCTGTCTCAGCTTTGGTTATGGCCAGAGATTTGGCTTGGGAGACCTGCTTGCTGCGTAGAGGACCCGTCATGATTGAAAGTGATCCTTTGGCTGCGCTAAAGGCCGAAAACGCCCGTCTTATCGCCTTGTTGGAGCAACAGGGTATTGCATGGCGCCTGCCTGCCGAACAGGTGTTTCTTACAAACGAGGTTAAGCAAACCCGAAGTTTTTCAACACAAGAAAAAGTTGCTATTTTTCGCCGTCTGTTCCGTGGCCGCACCGATGTTTACCCGCTTCGCTGGGAGAGCCGGGCTTCAGGTAAAGCGGGTTATTCACCAGCCTGTGCCAACGAGTGGCGCGCGGGAGTTTGCGACAAACCGCGCATCAAGTGTGGAGACTGTGGCAACCGCTTGTTGGTCCCACTAACCGACTCCGTCATCTACGATCACTTGGCTGGCGAACACACGGTTGGCGTCTACCCCTTGTTGGAGGATGACTGCTGCTATTTTCTGGCGGTTGATTTTGATGAGGAGCAGTGGCAGGACGATGCCCGCGCCTTCATGATGTCCTGCGGCGAATTAGGCGTTCCGTGCGCACTAGAAGTGTCCCGCTCTGGTCAGGGTGCACATGCCTGGCTGTTTTTTGAAGGGCGCGTGTCAGCCCGCGATGCCCGAAGACTGGGCACTGCCCTCATCAGCCATACCTGCGCGCGCACAAGGCAGTTGAAGCTCACGTCTTATGATCGGCTATTTCCCAATCAAGACAGCATGCCAAAGGGTGGCTTTGGCAACCTGATTGCGCTTCCCCTACAAAAGCGCCCCCGGGAAAGTGGTCGAAGCGTTTTTGTGAATGGCGAATTACAACCGTATGCCGATCAATGGGCCTTTTTAGCAGAAATCCAGCCAATGTCCGTCCTCGACATTGAGCCCACAGTTTTGCGAGCTACCGGAAAAGCTCACCCGCTCGATGTAACCTTCATCGATGATGAAGATCTGGCTACCCCTTGGAAAAGCAGTGCGCAAGCCAACAAGAAATTGACTGGACCATTGCCAAAGTCCTTGAGCGTCACGCTGTCCAATATGATCTATTTTGAGAAGGCTCAATTACCGCAAGCACTGGCCAATCGATTGATCCGTTTGGCTGCTTTTCAAAATCCTGAGTTTTACAAAGCGCAGGCCATGCGCATGTCAGTCTGGGACAAGCCCCGGATCATCGGTAACGCCGAGAATTTTCCAAAATACATTGCATTGCCGCGCGGCTGTCTGGACGCCGCGCGGGCTTTGCTCAAAGACAACGGCATTGCGTGGGAGATACAAGATGAGCGTTTTTCAGGTGAGCCACTTGATGCGAATTTCACCGGCCAACTCCGCTTAGATCAAGAAACCGCTGTTGCGCAAATGCTGCAACATGACGCGGGTGTACTCTGTGCGCCCACAGCTTTTGGTAAAACGGTGACCGCAGCGGCCCTCATTTCCCGACGCGGCGTCAACACTTTGGTGCTAGTGCATCGTAACGAACTGCTTAAACAATGGCAGGAGCGCCTGCAGGTTTTCCTCGGTGTTGCCAAAGGTTTAGTTGGCACTATTGGTGGTGGCAAGGCCAAGCCCACAGGCAAGATCGATATCGCAGTGATGCAGTCGGTGTCACGCCAGGGCGAGGTCAATTCTTTGGTTGAAAACTATGGCCATGTCATCATCGACGAGTGTCACCACGTTGGAGCAGCGTCGTTTGATGCGATCTTGAAGAAGACTAAAGCGAAATATGTATTGGGCCTGACCGCTACGCCCATCCGGCGAGATGGTCAACAGCCCATTATCTTTATGCAGTGTGGCCCGATACGGCATACGGCTACTCGCTCAGCCAGCGCTCCGCATGACCTAGAGGTTATGCCGATCTCACGCCATGATCGTATTAATTTGGGCACAGAGGCGGGGATCCAGGATGTCTTTCGGCATCTAGCCAACGACACCTTGCGAACCCAAGCGATTGCCGCTGAAATCAAGGTCGCGTTCGAATCTGGCCGCAAAGTGTTGGTGCTAACCGAACGCACCGAACATTTGGACGCCATTAGCGCTGTACTTGACGAGCAAGTTTCTTCTCACTTTGTTCTGCACGGTCGGTTGTCAAAAAAACAACGTTCAGTCCTGATTGACGAACTTAACGCCTTGCCGCCTGATGCCTCACGCATCTTGCTGGCCTCTGGCAAGTTGGTAGGCGAAGGATTTGACCACCCGCCACTAGACACACTGGTCCTAGCGATGCCTGTGTCTTGGAAGGGCACTTTGCAGCAATACGCCGGACGCTTACATCGTGAGCATGCAAGCAAGACAGACGTGCGCATCATCGATTTCGTCGACACTGGCCACCCTACACTTCTTCGGATGTGGGACAAACGCCAGCGAGGCTACCGGGCGATGGGGTACCGGATAACAGCAGAGTTGGAGCAGTTAGCGCCAAATCTGTCGTAGAAATACCCTTGACAATGTGTACCACTTAGTGGCACAATTAAGCATGAAACGTATTTTTAAGACTCACTACTTTGCTCGATGGATGCGCAAGACTGAACTCAGTGACAAAGCGCTCTATTCTGCAGTGATCGAAATGACGCAAGGTTTGATTGATGCTGACCTGGGAGGCTGGATCCTCAAAAAACGAGGCGGACTTTCTGGTCGGGGCAAGCGGGGTGGGGCCAGAACCTTGATCGCGACAAATAAGGGAAACCGATGGATTTTTGTGTACGGTTTTGAAAAAATGACCGCGCAAATATCTCAGATGGTGAACTAGAAGCGTTGAAAGATATTGCTGCAGAATTATTGGCGAGGACGGTTAAACAACTTGACGAAGCCTTGAATGACGGATCCTTAACGGAGATATGCGATGACCACAAAATCTAAGGCCAAGAGCCTCATTTTTGAAGCTGTTCATGAAACGGCAAGCGATCTTCATCGCCTCGGTTTCATTGATAAACGAAAAATGCGCAAATTTGATCTGCTTTGTCTGGATCCCATTCCGGCATACGATAGTGAAAAAATTCGTGCGCTAAGGGAACACCTTAAACTAAGCCAAGCTGTTTTGGCTTCTGTATTGAATACCAGCCTGTCAACAGTGCGCAAGTGGGAAGCAGGCGATAAGCATCCAGGCGGTCCCTCGCTAAAGTTGCTTAATCTGCTGGATCGAAAAGGCCTAGAGGCTGTAATTTAGGCGCTAGTAGCTGGTTGCGCGTGAAGATGAATGCCCAGCGCTGCAGTGACTTTGAGGATGGTCGCGAAGCTTGGATTGCCTTCGCCAGACAAGGCTTTGTAGAGACTCTCACGGCCTAAGCCAGTGTCGCGAGATAGTTGGGACATGCCTTTAGCACGAGCAATATTGCCGAGCGCTTTAGCAAGAAACGCGGCATCATCTCCGGCTTCTTGCAGGCAGGCTTCAAAGTAGAGAGCCATATCCTCTTCTGTTTTGAGGTGCGCAGCGCTATCCCATTTGCGAAGTTTGGGGGTGTTCATTATCACTCCTTTATTTGTTGTGCAAGCCCAAGGGCCATCTTGATGTCTTTGTCTTGTGTGCCTTTATCGCCGCCGGCGAGCAAGATCACAATCTCCATGCCGCGCTGTGCGAAATACACGCGATACCCTGGCCCGCAGTGAATACGCATCTCTGAAACTCCTTCACCAACAGGCTTACAGTCACCAAAGTTACCCTCTTCGGCGCGGTCAATACGGGCCTGAATCCTGCGCGCAGCTTGCTTGTCACGCAATGATTCAAACCATGTATCAAACACCTCAGTGGTGTAAATAGATTTCATAGGCAAATCTGTATCAAATAGGATACGACAAAGTATCAAATGGGGTACTTAATGTCAAGTCCACTGATGGGAATTAACTTGACGTGCTTACAGGGTAAAACTAGATGAAAACTCAATAATTGAATGAGCCAAACCAACACTTAGGAACACGAATACGGTCTGATTTTCAGCTGTACTCCTCATCATCCCGCAGGCGTGATCAGCCGCCCCAACCTCTTGAACTGCCAATTTTTTTACTCGGTACCCGCCCCACCACCATTACCGCACATACCAACCCTTCGGGGTTGGTATTTTTTTGACCGTTGGTTTGGGTTCATGCGGGTCTGTGGGGAGTGTTGCGGACTGCGCAAGTTGGAAGCAGGTGATAAGCATCCAGGCGGTCCCTCGCTAAAGTTGCTTAATCTGATGGATCGCAAAGGCCTAGAGGCGTTAATTTAGGCACTATTGGCGGTTGGACTTGAAGATGAACGCCCAGCGCTGCAGTGACTATGAGGATTGTCGCAAAGCTTCCGATAGAACCGTATTGATGCGATACTCTTGCTTTGCCTAGTGGTTGAACCGCAGAAATCCTTACTTCTGTTACTTTCCTTATGCGGTTCAGTGATTTTTGTGGACCTTTCATACTGCATAGCCAAATGTTGCAGGATTCTGACTTGGGGATGATTCAGCGTGTCACCGTTGTGCCGCAGTGAAAAATTAAATGGCAAATCTATTCATCCGATGTCCTATTCGGCCTGTCAAGGTCAGCCCTGAAGATTGGTCTTCAGAGGATTTGTATTTTTCCTGGGCTTTTATTGGCGATCCAGAGTTTCATACTGTCCTTGATCTGGATACGTGCCCGGTCGCCGATGAGATCATTGCAACGGTTTCGGCTATTGATGTTCGCTTAATAGAGTTAAAAGTCCCCTCTGTTAGCAACAAAAAGATCCGTCAATTGCTTCCCATGATGCTTGAGGATGAATTGCTCTCCTCGGTATCTGCAACCAGCATTCAGTTGCTCCCGCCCTTTGCGAATCACATGTCTGACAAACGCTTAGTGAGCATCGTTGAGCAGGACTGGTTGCGGTGGCTGAGCAAAAAGCTCGCCGTTCTGAATTGCGAAAGGATCCAACTGATACCGGAGAGCCTATTGCTCCCCACACACCCTTCTACTCTATATTATGAGTCAAAGGATGAGACAGTTTTTTATAGTTCAAAAAAAAACACTTCACGAGATCGTTTGTTGGTCGCAACCAGCTTCTGAAAAAGCGATAACCTTCCATGTAACAGAGGCTCGGTCTGACTTCACAGAGGTGTCCATCGATTTGTTACTGAGCGGGCTTGAAAGTGAAAAAAAAGTCTATCAGTACCTTGATTTATTAACTACTGAATTTTCTACTTTTCGAAAAAATAATCACAGTGAACTGCAGCACTGGTTTTCTAAAGAGTTATGGAAGACTCCGGAGCCCTCGGCGCCAGAGTTCCCCCCATTAGATCTCTCAAAAAGCGATACTTTTTATTTTAAGTCGTTTTGTGCTGACTGGCGTGAATCTGATTTCTGTTACTGAGTTAGAGGCTGCGCTTGCGCCATGACCCAATCGCAAAATTTCTTTCGCTGAATTACAAAAGGCGATGTATGTAACCGAGACGATTTATCGAGATGGGGTTACTCCGTTGCGCTTTCGCGCAAGTTGATAAAGATTCGCACCTCTATCAAACTGGGTAACCCCACCTTTTGGCAAGGCCTAACTGTCAGATCAAATCGAAACTACTACAGCTCGCGTCATCGCAATCACGACCGACAAGCGTTCTGATCTATGGCCTGAAATGCCCACAATATCAGAACAGGCTTTGCCGGGATTTGATAGCTCGGTTTGGTATGGAATTTATGTTCCTGCAAACACATCTGATAAAACAGTGCAGCAACTCAATCAGGCATTTGTAAGCATCCTAAAATCCAACAAGATGGTTGCATGGCTAAAGGATAAAGGACTCGAGCCAGTTGCCGATAGCCCTTCGCAGGCTAAGAAGTGGCTATCAGATGACATTGCTCAATGGAAAAACGTCGTTTCAACTGCACATATCGAAACCGAATAAAGTAAATCTAGTGACGATTGATCGCCTTGTATCAACCTCGACCGGATTAGAGGCAGTGCTTAATTGAAAATTACCATCGAGCTAATGGCTAGCAAAGTAACAACGACAAACGCCACCCCGAGCAACATCCGTTGAGCCCACCGACGATATTGTTGTGCATCGCTGTGAGCTAGCTGCATAGCCATTTCTATTTTTCCAGGCGAAGCCATCATCATAAAAGCTGCTGCCACATTATGAATCGCCATAAACCAAAGCACGCTCACACCCAGCGACCGTGCGATCTCAGCTTGCGTCGCGGCAAACATCGCGTTGGCGCCAGCATTCGAACCAGTTATCAAACCGCCCATCGCTCCGACAAATGGTGCGATCGCTAAATACGCTCTACCCGATTGGGAAATCACTTGGGCTAAATATGTGGCCATCCCTGATATGGTCATTACCATACCGAGAACGATAAATAAGCCCGTTACCGGTGCTACTTGCAACCATGACGCCCAAGCTCGCCTTCGAGACTGAATCGATGGAACCCCTCGGGTGAAAAAAAATGTTGCAACGATTAGCCAGGGGGCAGGCGATGCGATGAGGCGCAAAACATAGGGCAGCTCTGCCATCCTCCCTAACCAACCACCGATCAGTACACCAGCAAGTAAAACAACGTAACTAGCAAGTGCTCGACGCGCAGCGCCTGTTAATGGCGAAGCGCTTATTTTCGCTGTTTTAACAAAGTGCACCAGAATAATCACTAAGCTACCTAGCGCACCTGCCGCACTGGTACCAAAGACTGAATTAAAAGCTGTAATTGCCAACGTCAAGGCCGCACCTGATAAAACGCCTTTGACAGCGGCCCCCGCTCGAGCACCAGGTAAAGCAACCAACCAGGCTGCTACGACGCCCGTCACGACCAGAGGAACTAGACTTACAAAGCCAGAACTTACGCCCAGATCATGGAAAGGCAGATCCGCCATTTTGGCGGCAATCATCGTCCCCGGCCCCATCGAACCCCACGGTATAGTGCACAGGCCAAGCAACCCAATGACAACGACATTTCTGGGGGTTAAACCAAAATTGGCTAGCAAGGGAATACCGATGGTGATACCAATACCAAAACCTGTTAAAGACTCGGCAAAAGGAGTGATTCCGTGAACAACCAGCAGCACCGCCCCTACTCCACTGCCGGCTCTACTCTTTACCCAGTTCGCTAACTCTGCCTGAGCGCCAGCATTGCGCAGCACCTCCGACAACAACAGGCCACCACCGATAATTGCCAAAACTTCAGTCAATATCGGCCCCCAGCGCACCAGCGTGGTAGGCAGACCAGCCAATGCTATTGGAAAACCAATAGACGCAGCAAGTAATGCAGCAAGCACGCCCAGCAAAGCCGAGTACATAGAGCGCACCCCAAAGCCAAGTGCTAAGAGCGTAACTAAAACTGGAGCAATACACAGCACTGTTTGCATAGGGCGAACTGATCAAAGACTAGTTATTGACGAACAATCACCTCGCCCCGTCTTGGGACAGCATATGCTATTGATATTAGCTTAATTACGTATCAGATAATCAAAAGCACTTAAGGCCGCCTTCGCTCCCTCACCAGCGGCGATCACGATCTGCTTGTAGGGCACAGTCGTGCAATCTCCCGCGGCAAAAATTCCCGGCGCAGTTGTATGACCTTTGGCATCCACGACGATTTCACCGAACTTGCTCAGTTCGAGTGTATCTTTTAGAAACTCAGTATTTGGAACCAGTCCGATTTGAACAAACACACCGGCAAGTTCAACATGGTGAATCTCCTCGCTCGAACGATCTTTGAACTTTAGGCCATTAACCACGCTGCCGTCGCCGACAATTTCCATGGTCTGGGCGTTAGTGTGCACGGTCACATTAGGCAAACTATTAAGTTTGTTGACCAACACCGCATCTGCCTTCAATTCAGGCGCGAACTCAATAACTGTGACGTGTTCGACGATACCTGCCAAGTCAATTGCTGCTTCAACACCCGAATTACCGCCTCCAATGACAGCTGTGCGCTTACCTTTGAAGAGAGGACCATCGCAGTGCGGACAATACGCGACACCTTTGTTTTTGTACTCTTGCTCGCCTGGGACGTTAACGTTACGCCACCGCGCACCCGTCGATAAAATTACTGAGCGAGCTTTCAGGGTCCCGCCGTTTTCCATTTGGACCTGGGCCAGACCACCTTTGTCACTCGCGGGAGTAACCTTGGCCGCACGTTGCATGTTCATGATTTCCACGCCGTAATGACGAACCTGCGCCTCCAGTGCAGCGGCAAACTTAGGCCCATCGGTCTCGAGCACGGAGATGTAATTTTCAATTCCCATCGTGTCGTTGACCTGTCCGCCAAAACGCTCTGCTGCGATACCAACGCGTATGCCTTTGCGGGCGGCGTAGACCGCGGCTGCAGCTCCGGCCGGACCACCACCAACGATCAATAGATCATAAGCATCCTTAGCATTGAGTTTGGCAGCTTCGCGTTCGCCAGACTTGGTATCCAATTTGGCAACAATTTCTTCAACAGTCATGCGTCCTGAGCCAAAAACTTGTCCGTTCAAGAAAACCATGGGAACGGCCATAATTTCACGGTCAGCGACTTCCTGTTGAAAGGCTCCGCCTTCAATGACGACGGTCTTGATTTTTGGATTCACAATCGCCATGAGCGAAAGCGCCTGAACAACGTCCGGACAATTGTGGCAAGTCAACGACATGTACACCTCAAAGTTCAGCTCAGTATCGAGCGCCTTGATTGAGTCGATGACGTCTTGCTCAACTTTAGGTGGATGCCCACCAGTCCACAATAATGTCAGAACTAGAGAGGTAAATTCATGTCCGAGAGGCAGGCCAGCGAAACGCACGCCCGATGCTTCACCTAGTCGCGAAACCACAAATGAGGGTTTGCGGGCGTCGTTACCATCCATATCAACTGTTACCTGGTCCGATAGGCTAACGATGCTCTCCAGCAAATTGCGCATCTCAGTTGCAGTATCACTTGCGTCCAATGATGCTGTTAAATGAATAGGCTGACGCAACATTCCTAAGTAGGTCTGCAATTGCGATTTAAGCGTGTCATCAAGCATGGTGCTCTCCTTTCAGGGGCAAAACGTTACCCTCTTCCTCTAACTAGAAGAAGTATTGGCATATAAGTTAAGGGATTCGGTTTGAGGGCAAGGCACACAATGAACTCAGTCAACAGATGCCTTATCCTCAAAGCCCTGCTAGCAGGGCCTTGAATCAAGCGTTAGATCTTACCAACCAAATCCAATGAAGGAGTCAAGGTCTTAGCACCTTCGTTCCACTTCGCTGGGCACACTTGACCTGGGTGAGCGGCGGTGTACTGCGCGGCTTTCAATTTGCGCAATGTTTCTTTCACGTCGCGAGCGATTTCATTGGAGTGAATTTCAAGGGTTTTGATGACCAGATCTGGGTTAATGATAAACGTGCCACGTAATGCCAAACCTTCTTCGGCGATATGTACGCCAAACGCGTTGGTCAGTGCGTGGGTTGGGTCACCAACCAGAGGGAACTTAGCTTTACCAACGGATGGCGACGTTTCATGCCAAACTTTGTGCGAAAAATGGGTGTCAGTAGTAACGATATAGACTTCTGCACCAGCTTTTTGAAATTCAGCGTAGTTGTCGGCTGCATCTTCGATCTCGGTCGGGCAGTTGAAAGTGAAGGCTGCTGGCATGAAAATGAAGACTGACCACTTACCCTTCAAATTGGCTTCGGTGATTTCAACGAATTTGCCGTTGTGGAAAGCTTGGTTTTTGAAAGGCTGAACTTGCGTATTAATGAGTGACATAAGATTTCCTTTTTGAGGGAGGGTTAATAAAAAAAAACAATCAAACAATCAAACTCGGTAGGTTCTATCATAATCCTCATTCAACATAAAGCTAATTGATTGTTTTAATGCCTGTGATTGGTCAAACCTATTCCCTAGGGCAATTTTTCAAAAATCGGGGTGCACAAGAGAGGCTTTCATCGAGTAAGCTTGATTCAAAATTACAACAATCATAGGGGACAAAAAATGCAGGTAAATGACAAAGGCGTTTCGGCTCGAATTAAGGTGTTTTGGCAACCTGGTTGCTCCTCCTGCCTACGAACAAAGGAGTTTCTTGCCAAGCAAGGCATCGAATTTCAATCTATTGACGTGCACAACGATCCTGCCGGCATGGAAGAGCTCCTGGCTCTGGGCGCACGCAGCGTGCCAGTCGTTGCACTAGGAGGGCGCTTCACGTATTGCCAATCTTTTAACGACGTTGTCAAATTT
>Ga0164296_1005736_pt1 | contig 10774 bp, 13 predicted proteins | sample GEODES057metaG_FD_113533 | JGI IMG/M metagenome (GOLD analysis project Ga0164296, IMG submission 113533) | Dystrophic lake water microbial communities from Trout Bog Lake, Wisconsin, USA - GEODES057 metaG | ecosystem: Environmental > Aquatic > Freshwater > Lake | place: USA: Trout Bog Lake... | reverse complement strand
TCTGATGCATTAAAATATCTTAAAACATCTTTAGAAACAACTACATCATCTTCTGCCAATATAACAAAATCATACTTTTTAAATAAATCTTCAAAACCTCTCCAAGTATTACCGCCCGTTCCAAGGACATTTTCATTGTAATGTATACTAAAGTTAATGTCTGTTTTATCCTCAAAATTATAGATCAAATCTGTAATCTGTTTGGATACATCGCTAGGTTCCACATAAAAACAAAAATCATAATCTTTTATTAAATCTACATTTGACCAGCTTTCCAGCGTTTCTCTTAGATAATCTACTCTATTAAAAACCGTAAACAATACTGCTTTTTTCATTTTTCAAGCACCAACGGTTCTATGTAAACTTCGCCGAGGTCCTTCTTATCTGCCCAGCAGACCTTCTTTACAGGACAACCTTTGCATGCCCACTGAGATTTGGTGAATGTACGTTCTGGTAATGTACCAGCTTCATAGGCTAAATAAACTTTTCTAAGCCAATCCCACACACCCTCGATGAGCTTAGTGTTTTTCTCATCCATGTTAATCGGAATAATCAAAAATGAATTATCATTCTTATTTTCATAGAAGAAGAATCCTTGTTCTGCACCACGAATTTTCATGTATGTAAGCAGTTGAATCTTATGATAAGGAAGTCCTTGCATTTCTGCTTGTCTTATATCAAAGATTTCCTGTTTAGCAGACTTTATTTCTCCTACTACCTCTTTGCCTTCCCATTCAATAAAAGTATCTGCAAATCCTCTAATCGGAGGGTCATCATGAGTAACTTCTGTTTCATTTGCTTTGAATACTGGCGTTTTAGCCATAACTTTCTGGATACGATCATGAACATACGTACCATTATCCATGTTAATAACACCCATAGCATCGGTTTCATTTTCAAATTCAGCACCAGTAAAAGCAATGAACCAATATCTAGGACAATTACCATTGCCATAACCAACGCTGCTAGGAGAAAAGGTTTTCTTTTGAGTAAACTCATCTTTTCTTTTTCCATTTAAAACTGCCTCCTCATACATTTTTGCAAACTTAACTGGATCAAAACCTCCATCCAAAGGTTTTTGAAATTTTAGATTAGCAATTACATCTCTACCCATTGCGAATACCGACTCTCTTGTTACATGAAATACACATTATGTAAGTCTTGCCTGTAAATGGACAAGCTACATCTTCCGTTTTGTGCTTATGAAAAATCTTGAATATATTCATTATGCTCCAAATCTTGCTGAATACTTAAGAGCATCAACGAGTCTATTAATTGCTTCTTCTGCTGTGTAGTATACGTTCTTTTTCTTTGAGTTCTCTCCGCCTTTTTCAAAAGTGGTGTAATACCTAGACATGATTGCAAATTTAGCAGCAAGGGCTTGCATTTTTACAATAAGGTCAGGTGCTTTTGTTGATGGAACATCTGGTTTAGCAATTAGCTTAATGATCAAGTCTAAAGCGTAATCAAGGTCAGCATCATTCATGTAAGCTTTCATATCATTAAATTCTGTAAGCTCACTAATTAATTCAATTACTGGTTTTTCCATTATTCCTCACCAACTTTTATAGGTCCTTCTTTAATTGATATAACTTTTCTATATTCTTTTTCATCAACATTAACTTCTTCTCCTGGCAAAAATACAAGAGTCAACATGTATTTAGGATCATTAGTTTTTTCTAACTCTTGATACTTTTCTTTTTTAAATTTTGTCCAAAAATCAGTATCTTGTTTTCCATACTTATTTATAACTTCCTTATCTCCTGGATAATTGTACATAAGGAATGTTCTAATCAGGTGCCTTTCGGAATCATAGGCTGGCAACACTCCATGCCAATACGGTGCTGAAGAGGGGAAAACTGTTATATCGCCCGCTTTAGGTTTATAAGAATATAGCTTACCAGTAACCTCATCAATAAAGCAAATCTCACCGCCAGTATAATCATCATTTAAATAAGCAGTCACAGTTATAAACGGTTTTGATTCTGGAATCTCAGAAAATCTTTCATCATAATCTGTATGAAATTCCATAGCAAATCTTTTCTTATCTCCAGACTCACGATTTAAATTATCTAAGACATAATCTCTAGGGTGATACTTTAAAAAGGATAGCCAGCTAGAATTCCAAAATTGATTATTCTTATAGTCTCCCAAACCATCAATATGCTCGGGATCTATATACTCTGGCCACCCACCAGAATCCTTGTACTCACTTATATAATCCATAACAACATCATCAAAAGAATCATACAAAGAGTTTAATAGTTCTTTTTGATTGATTTCTTCTTTTGAATCGCTTTCAAGAATATCATGATTATAATTTCTTACCTGTATAAGAGTGCCGTAGTAACCCCAAGGACTTATTCCCTGCATTATTCCATGCGAATCCTCATGGTTTTGTCCATTTTTAGCAAGCTCTAGAATGCCAGAAACCTTCTCTAGTGCATTATGATAGATTACTACCTTTGGGATTACTACTGTTTTATCAATCATTTTTTAATCATCCTTTTACTGAATCAATATAAAGCTTAGGAATTCTTCCATTTCGTGTGGCTCTCTATGTGGTGCATAGTTAACTACTTTACCATACTTATCAATCAAGCATTTTTCAAAATTCCAAGCTATCTCTTTTCCAATTTCTGAAGTCAAGTACTTATAAAATGGAGCAGCATCTTCACCATTCACATCAATCTTAGACGCTATAGTAAATGTTACATCATAATTTAACTTGCAAAATTCTTTAATCTCTTCAATATTTCCTGGCTCCTGTGCACCAAATTGGTTACAAGGAAAAGCAACAATTTCAAAACCTTGCTGATTATACTTTTTGTAAAGCTTTTCAAGGCCTTCATATTGCTTGGTAAACCCACAATGACTTGCAACATTAATTACCAGCAAGACCTTGCCCTTATAATTAGAAAATGGTACTTGCTCTCCATTACTATCTGTATAGCTAAAATCATATATATTCATATTTTTCCTATTCTAGTATTCTTACTACAAACTGACAAGGGTCCCCGCCAGCTTCCCATTCTTTTTCTTCTTCTTCATCAATAGGAGGTATGCCATCATGTGTAGCACACACCATATCTGAAATCCATCCTCTTTCAACACCATTATTAAACCAAATTAAAAATTCTTCTTGACTATCTTCAGTTATCATTTTTTGTCCCGTCTATATAAATTGGATCTTCTTTTATCTGTATTTCATTTAAGTTTAGGTTACCCAAACTTTTATCTGAAAAAACCATTTTTACTAAGTTATATCCGTTCTCCCAAGCATGCTGTAATCTTTTCTTTTCCATGCTTTCCCAGACATCTTCACCATAGAATTGTTTATTCTTCAACCATTCCTCTGAGCCAGCATACTCGTATGTTTTAAACATTCTGACCAAATATCTGTCATTTCCATAAAACGATAAGACACCATGGTAATAATTCATTCCTGAAGGAAATACAACAATGTCACCTGCCTTGGGCTTATAGTTATAAATTTTTTCAGTTTCAGGTGAATATACAGATATTTCACCTCCCTCATAATTATCATTAAGGTAAATAGTTACAGTAATTACTTTTTTATTATCTGCAGATTCCTTATCAAAATTGTCAAAATCTGTATGATAATTCATTGCAATTAAACTATCTGCCAGATGCTCGGGTTGATTTTTATTGTACTTTAAAAAATCAATATAAGTATCGTTTCTCCAAGGGTGCTGATCTAGGTTGCTCCAGTCTTCAATAAAATCTGGCCAAGCATCATTGTTCTTGTAATCATTTAAATAATCTTTTGAGACTTTTAAAAAAGCATCTACGATCTCTCCTATATACTTTTTCTGTTCTTCTGTAGGATTGTTGCTTAGCTTACGACTTTCTGTCTTTAAAGCCCCGCCCTTCCAAAATCCCGCCCACTCCTGCCAAGTTTCTAGCATGCCAGTATTCTCTTTATATTCTTCTGTGCTTTTTACAAAATTAAAAATATCATCAATATTGTAAAACACGTTTTGATACACATGTATCATTGGCTCTATAACTATTTTATCCAAAATAAACCTATTCTATAATATTAATCTGCTCATCTAATTGTACCAGCTTGCCATACACTTTGTCTACTTGTTGCCCTGGAAATTGAAGTGTAACAGCATGAGTATATTTAGATACAAAATCATTTATTTTATCTTCTTGCTTTCTCATAAACTCTTGATCATAAAAAACACTTTTTTCAATAAACTCTTTATCGCCTTCTGTGGAATAAGGAATAAAGATTCTCATAAAGTATCTATCAGCACCCGAAAAGTTTTCTACAGCATGATAAAAAGGTGCCCCAGAAGGGAAGACTGTGACATCTCCTTTTTTAGGCTTATACTTATAGGCCTTATTTTCTGCTTCAGAATAAAAGCAAATTTCTCCACCTTCATAATTGTCATTGAGATAAAAAGTGATAGTAGCAATTTGATGCCAAGGGGATTCATTTACTTCTGGCATCTCATCAACATGATACTCAAGCATCAAACCTTTTTTATTTTTTTTACTAAAATGCTCATCGCTATACTTATATATATTAATATGAATTGGATCTAGCTTATCGTAGACTTTACTCCATTGACTTATATAATCAGGCCAAACTCCTTTGTCCCCCGAATACTCATCCATATAATCCTTTTGAATAAAGTCATAAACCTCGGAAATATATTTAAGCATTGCTTTTTCTGGATTGTCTGCAGGTTCAAATTCACTTCTTGAAAAAAGTTGATTGATATTTTCTCCTTGATCATACCAAGGCTCCCAGTTAGGCCATAAAGAATTTTTTTTATCTTTGTCCTCTATTAAAGCTATTAGTTCATCTGAATTTTTAAGAAGATTTTTATAGACAACAATTTGTGGTGCGACTCTTAGTTTTTCAAACATCTTTAGCCTCATTTACATTTAGTCTTAAGTTCTTTACTTCATGTTTTCCAATAACTTTTCCATTTTGGTCTATACCCTTGTGATAAAAACGCAAAAACTTTCCTTGTCTTTGACCTTCTTTTAAAGCCTTTATATATTCATCGGCATGAATATGTTGATCTGGAGCTTCTTCTTTATGAAAATTTAAACTTGAATTTTGAAAACTACCCACAGATATTGGTAATATTGCTCCTACACATGTTCCTGCTGGAACAAAATATTCTTTATTTGGAACTTCTAATTTCCAAACTATGGGCAGTAGCTGTGTAAAAAATGAAGTAGACAGTATAGTTGTTAAAACAGTTGCATCTTTTAATGGTTGATTTGGTACTGGCATTGTTAATAGGCTAGTATTCTCATCAGTTTTAAAAATTAAATTTGTATGAAAACTAACTGTTCCTCCTCCACGATCTGGTCCAAAGAACTGTTCTCCCTTTAAAACTTGTGCTGGATTCCTAACATCTCCATCCCAGATAAAAGAAATATCTTTATCAAAATAAACTCCATAACCAAAAGTGTTTGCCAAAGTCAACGGTGTGCAGTTATAAATACTTGTATGCATCCAATCACGCTTTACTCCAAGCTGTTTTATTTTTGCAGTAGGAACATTATGATTCATTGGATAAACTTCAGCACTATACATTTTTTTCCTCCCAAGCCTCTACCATTTGCTCAAACAAAGCCCATTCTATAACAGCAAGTCTAGTCTTTTGACCTTCCCCACCCAAAATTAATTTAAGTACAGGATACTTGTCCCTGCTAACCTTAAAAGTATCCGTACAAATTTTCGCCCAAATTTCTTTTGAAATGGAGATGGATTTACTATACTCCTTATAATCAACCACGAAATCATGCCATTGGCTATCACCCTTTTGATATACGCCTCTACCAGAATTCTTTTGAGCTTTTGCACCATCACGTTTTACTTCTCCTCTTTCAGACATTATTCCTCATAACCTATTGTTTTTAAATTTAAATAACTTACTTCATGCTTGCCAATTTTTTCTTTTTTATGGTTCCAAGCATTTCTGTAAAAACTTACAAGCTCTGGTGCGTACCTAGAATCTTCCATTGCTTTTGCATAGTCTTCATTGTAAACAGAAAAATCTTTGTTATCCCAATCTTCTACTTTTATTGTAGAGTTATTTAAGTTTGTTAAAGATATTGGTATCAGTGCTGCTACTGGTGTGCCTGCTTTAATTGTAATCACTTGGTTTGATTTATGCAATACTATTGCTGGCCTTACTTCATCGTTATAAAAAGAAGTAGAAAATACTGCAGACATAGTTGACCATTCATTTGAAAATTGATTTGGAACTGGAAACAAAAAAACACTTAAGTCTTCACCAGTTTTTAAGGATATTCCCGAATTAAATGATAATGTTTTATTTTCCATTGGCACTATATAATTTTCACCAGACAATATCTTTACATGTTCCTGAAAATTATTAAGCTCTCCATCCCATATAAAAGATATGTCTTCTGGAAATGATATGCCCCAGCCAATAATATTTGCTGAAGATATTGGTAAACATCTATATGCAGCTTTTCCATCAGAATTATCAAAAAAATCTCTTTTGATTGTAAGAGGATCTATTCTGACTTCTTTATTTTGCAAATATGCATTTACCTCGTAAGACATTAGAAAGCTACACTCGATTTGTGCCCATTGGAACAAACCCAGCTAAGCTTGTTTCTGGACTTGTCTATATCTGCTTCTGTGTTAACTTCTTGACATTCAGAATTTTGACAACTAAACATGCCTAGGGCAATATCATGCTCTTCTGCTTTATGAATTACATCCTGAGTTCTTTCATTAAATTTATCAAGACTTGTCATATATCTCTCCAATTAACTTCTGTGCAATATCGGGGTTCTCTCTAATATACTCTACGGTCTTTGACCTACCTTGAAAACGTTCTTCTCCAACTGTATACCAAGCCCCGCCTTTTTGTACAATACCCATCATTTCAGCAACATCTAGGATTTCTCCAACGGAGTCAACTCCGACTTGATCCCCTTGGAAGTAAAAATCATATTGACCGCTGAGGCCCATTGGTCCAGTTTTATTGTAGTCAATGATCCAGTTGACAGGTCTGCCAACTTTTTGTTCAATAATCTTGTCGCCAACTTGGACTCCAGACTTAATAGCATTCGCATCAGCTTCCGATGCCCAAAGCTTGATAACGGTGCTGGAGAAAAACTTAACTGCCATGCCCCCTGTTGGGATGTGGCTTGCATGCATAGAACCAAATTGGTTTCTCTGCTGAGAAATAAGAACGAGTAACGTGTTTTTGTTAGCGTAGTTAAGCATTTTGACTGCATGTGTCATATCCTTTGCTTCTGCACCAATCTGCTTGGTGTCTTCAAGTTTCTTTAGATCAGAACTATCTTTTTCAAAATAGATGGCGGGGAGTAGTGCTGAAATAGAATCTACAACAATAATATCTACTCCCGCTTCCATAAGTTGTTGTGCAACATCAACCATATCATTAATAGATTTAGCAGGCGAATATATAAGAGAGTCTGAATCAACGCCCAATCGTGCAGCCCATGCTGGATCATATGATGCTTCTGCATCAATCCATGCACATGTCTTACCTTCTTTTTGAGCCTGACCAATCATCTGCAAACAGAATGATGATTTTCCAGCAGATTTATTTCCCCAAATAAGAACTTGGCGACCAAAACCTAAGCCACCCTTAAGGGCCATTGTTAAACCAATACTAGGTGTCTTTTGCTTTTCTACGTTTACTGTTGTTGCTAGTTGTAATCTTGCTCTTGTTTTTGGATCCAGCTTTGCTAGAATCTCTTCCGTTATCATGTAAACTCTTCTCTAATTCAACTGCTACTTCTTTTATTTGTTCGTTACGACTTGCTGACAAAGCGTCTATAACGAGATAGATTGCTTTTTCATCTTCTGCTCTTATAACCAGAAGATACTCGTTCTCCGTTCCTTTAAGTACATAGGAGTCAGCCATATACTTATATTATACACTATTCCGCAGGAGTATTTTCTGCTACTGGCTCGTTATCTTCTACTGGAAGAACGATATCAGCAAGCTCAAAAGTTACTGCCTTTGTATCTGGGTCTTGATTTACAGCAATATTCTTACCGCCATAATTTGCAACAAGATTCTCCAAAGGAACTGTTGAAGGTCCCAAAGATAGAATAGATGCTAGGATCTGTTCTACGCTAATCTGAATTCCTGGATCAGCAGGTGCTGCATCTACTGGTGTTGTTTCGTCTGTCATTAAATCACCTCCTTTACATATAGAGTGCCATCATCCATTTTAGAAATGGCTGGGTCACAAATCATTCCTGTTCTCATCTTGCCTAAAGCAGTGGGATAGAACTTAGGAAAAGCAATAACACGCTCTAGATTTTTATCTGCATCAGATAAAATAATATGAGCCATCATTTTATTAGCTTTTGTTTTGTAGTGTGTAAAGTCTACCACAAGCCTCTTGCCTGTGTCAATCTTTAACTTATCACGATATAACCAGTGAACAAATGTATCATCAACTTGATTTACAACATCTTCAACTGTTACATACTTGTGAATTCTATTATCTCCGACCAAAAAGAAATACATCATGCCTGGCTCAATCTGAGTATTGACTTCATGAAAAATACCGATTGATCCTGTATCATCAACAAGCTCAACTCTTGACCAAGTTGGACCCTTTTTAATTGACTTAACCATGGCTAGCAAAACAAAGCATCCCTGCTCAAGAAAATCTTCTAACGGGTTAACTTGTGCTTTAATCTTTGGGCTTAGCTTTCCTGTATCAAACTTTGGAATACCCAAATATTCGTAAAGGTTTTCATTCTCAGTTCCACGTAATGGGTTATCTTTGAAGGATGCAGCACCAATAGAATTTAGGGAGTCTATTGCTCTCGAATTAATTCCACTACCCTTCATTCCCGCAACCTCAGTAAAATTTGTCATTGATTTATAAGGTCTGTTAGCTATGATTTTGCTTCCTACCTTATCAGATATATATTTAATATCCGACAAACCAAACCTTAAAGAGTTGCCTTGAATTGTAAATTCTAGTGCAGATTCGTTAATATGCGGGAGAAGAACTTTAATACCCAATCGCTTTGCTTCGATGAGATAATCCGTACGAGCATCTTTATCCTTTTCGTTCTTGAGAATGGCAAACATAAACTCAATAGGAAAATAGTGCTTAAGCCAAGCAGTGTAATAAGATAGCATAGAGTAAGCAATAGCATGAGAACGGTTAAACGAATAACCCGCATGAGCTTCAAAATCATGCCATAGCTTTGTGGCATCTTCAACGGTAATGTGACGTGAAGCACCCGTAATAAATTGGTCTTTGTACGCATCAAATTCACTTGCATCCTTCTTCTTTCCGATAATTTTTCTAACTTTATCTGCATCTGCCCATGACATACCGCCCAAGTGTACGCAAGCCTGCATAACCTGTTCTTGATAAATAATAACTCCGTATGTACGCTTTGTAAACTCCTGCATAATTGGATGGGCATATGTAATCATTTCTTCACCACGCTTACGCTTAATGTAAGAGGCTCCTACAGTATTCATTGCTCCTGGACGTACCAAAGCATTGGATGCAGCAAGGTCTTCAAAATTATCTACCCCCATCTTCATTAGTAGATTGGTGTATGGCGTTGCTTCAGCTTGAAAGACACCTTTAGTAAAACCACTTGATAAATCTGCATAAACTGCTTCATCATCTAGGGGAATATCTTTTAATACAACGTTTTCACCTTTATTATTTTTAATAATAGTAATAGCATCATCAATGACAGAAAGTGTTTTAAGTCCGAGCACATCAAGCTTAATCAAGCCCAGATCTGCTGTTTGCTCCATGTCATAAGCAACCACTGGGATACGTCCAGAGACTGAATCGTCTGGGTCTTTACGTGTTTCAATAGGAACATACTTGCTAATATCATCTTTAGCTACAACGACTCCCGCAGCATGCATACCATTAGAACGAATCTTACCACGCAACATAGAGGCATACTTAGTTACTTCTGGATACTTGGTTCTAAACTCTGCAGTGCTTGGCGACACTTCATATTCATCGAAAGTTTCAACTCCCTTTAGAGCCTTATTAACTTCTCCTAGTGGGATAAGAAAAGCTCTTGCTACGTCACGAATAACACCTTTATCCTTAAAATATGTATAGGTAGATATAGATGCTACATGCTTGAATTTTTTTCTTAGGTATTCTTTTACTTCACCTCGACGACGGTCCATAAAATCCGTATCAATATCAGGGAAGTCATTACGCTCTGGATTAATAAATCTAAAGAACAGCAAATCAAACTTAATTGGGTCTACTTCTGTAATACCCAGCAAATAACATACTAAACTTCCAGCAGCGGATCCTCGTCCTGGGCCAACCATGATTTGGTTGTTTTTTGCCCAATTAACCATATCGCTAACAACAAGGAAGTAACTAGCAAAGTTTTTATCAGAAATGACTTGAAGCTCTTCTTGGAGTCTTTCTTTGTATACTTCATCTTCTAAACCCTTTTCACTTAATGATGTTTCACACATCTCTTTTAATGTTTTTAATGCATTCTTTTTAGGTACTGGAAGCAAATCAAGGTTTTCTTGAAATTCGTATTCCTCTACCTTATCCGATATCTCTACAGATGATTCGTATATGTCTTTTCTTTCAAAACCCGCTGCAACAAAGTCTGCCTCAATTTCAGAGCGGGATTGAATATAAACGTTAATATCAGCGAAACTAATAGGCCTATCGGGATAAATATGATCAAAGCGATCAAGGATAGTAGATCTTTTACGACCACTTTCATAATCTGCTT
>Ga0164296_1005733_pt1 | contig 10779 bp, 8 predicted proteins | sample GEODES057metaG_FD_113533 | JGI IMG/M metagenome (GOLD analysis project Ga0164296, IMG submission 113533) | Dystrophic lake water microbial communities from Trout Bog Lake, Wisconsin, USA - GEODES057 metaG | ecosystem: Environmental > Aquatic > Freshwater > Lake | place: USA: Trout Bog Lake... | reverse complement strand
TTGCAGCTGCTGCAACGATTTTGAGGGTGTAACGGTTAATCATTGAATTAATTCCTATGTTGAGTGTTCGCGTCCGGTTTTATGAGTAAACCCAATAATTGAGACTAGGCTTATCACCAGACCCATAATGTAGGACCTTAAAATGACAGTTTCGTGACATAGACTAAAATGACATTTAATTGTAATATTTCGAAAATTGTCGCTGTTTTGTCATAAACAATACTTAAGATAACGTTATTATGCAAAATGGCACCTTATTAGCAGGGATTGACCTCGGAAGCAACAGTTTTAGGCTAGAAATTGGCCGATTTGAGCACGGTCAAATTAACCGAATTGAATACATCAAAGAAACGGTCAGACAGGGTAACGGACTGGACGAGGACCGGAACTTAACCCAAGCCGCGATGCAACGGGGCTGGGATTGTTTAGGACGCTTTGCAGAGCGTCTGTCTGGGTTCAAAAAGTCACAAGTCCGTGCCGTTGCAACTCAAACGCTACGAGAGGCTAGAAACCGTGAAGAGTTCTTAAGCATTGCTCAAAAGGTATTCGGCTTTCCCATAGAGGTAATTTCCGGCCGCGAAGAGGCAAGACTTATTTATTTAGGCGTAGCGCATTTGCTCCCCCATGACAAAGCCAAGCGCTTGGTTATAGACATTGGTGGTAGATCAACGGAGCTCATCATCGGATCGGGTTTGGACGCCAAGGTCCTAGAGTCCTACAGAGTAGGCAGTGTGGCCTGGAGCATGCGTTTCTTTCCTGAGGGTGAGTACAACGCACAGGCCTTCAAAACCGCAGAGGTTGCGGCCAAAGCCATCTTGGATGAGGCACTCACAAGCTACCCCCGTCACGCCTGGGAAATTGCCTACGGCTCCTCTGGAACGGTAGGGGCTGTCGCCGATATTCTAGGATTCGCAGGCTGGCCCCCTACTCTCATCAACCGAGACAGCCTCAGTTGGCTCAAACGCTGCTTGATCCGCGCTCAGTCGAGCGACAAACTCAGACTTGAGGGACTGAAAGAGGACCGCAAAGCGGTGCTCGCAGGTGGCATCAGTGTTCTCAGCGCGGTATTTGATCTTCTGGAAATTGATGAGTTGCATGTCGCTCAAGGAGCCCTCAGACACGGGGTGCTTTACGACATGCTGGAACGCGCAGAATATGCAAGCGATGTTCGTACGGCTACGGTCTCAAGGCTATCGATAACATCAGGGCTGGACTTGACCCAGGCTGAACGCGTGAACCGCGTGAGCCAATACCTGCTGAACATGTTGATTGACGAGACTAAAACAGGGGACGTCAATAAGCTCAAACAAAAACTAGAGTGGGCGGCTAAACTGCACGAGGTGGGTACGATCATCTCACATAGCGACTACCACAAACACGGTGCATATATTCTCGACAACACGGATGCGCCTGGATTTGCCGCCTCCGAGTTGCATAGACTATCCCTGCTTGTGCTTGGACACAGGGGTAAGCTTCGTAAGTTAGAGGCTGACTTTGACAATGTAGGCTTTATCAAGCAATTACTTGCCTTGAGACTTGCCGTTATTTTGTGTCATGCCAAAAGAGATCCTGATTACAAGGCCTTAAAACTGGATTTGGTCAGCGAACAGGCTCGCGCATTTAAGCTTACGCTCAGTAAAGATTGGGCTGAAAAATATCCTCAATCATCACACCTATTAAAAGAAGAGATCAGTGCGTGGCAAAAAACAACCTGGTCATTTGATTTGAACTGGGTAGCTTAAATTAGACGATACGGATAGCGTTACAGGCTAAAGCATTTCGGCGGCCTGCACAGAAATAAGCACCGTCTGTTGCAACTCCTCTTTTTGGCGAGACCTTAACCACCATACAGCACCCTTGCGAACGGAGCATTCGCCCGATGGTAATTCAAGCAATTTAGCAATCGTTTGGCCTAAAAACGGTTGATGACCAACAATCAATACAGAGTTTTTGTTATTCGGCCACTGCGCAAGTTCAAGCACCTGATCCGGTTGACTTTGGGGGGATAGCTCATCCCTTATTTTGTATTTGCGCCCCAGTGCAATGACCGTTTGTTCAGCTCTTTTAGCGGGACTACACAAAATACGGACTCCGTCGGGGAGCTGACGATCTAACCAATGCGCCATTCTTGTAGCCTGACGCTCTCCTCTTGGGGTGAGTGCACGCGTCATATCATCCTCCCCGCCCTGTGCCTCAAAGGCTTCTGCATGGCGCCAAAAGATCAAATCCATACTAGATCCCCCTTAGTTTGTGGCGAGTCATCAGGGCTTGCTGGGCACTCAAGGCCGGCGCATTTTGATTGTCTTTGATGACCTGTGTATATTCTCCGTTTGATCCTAACTGCCACGCATCTTTTGTGTCGTACAAATAGGCGACCAAACACTCATCAATAACTCTGCGTTTAAGGGTCTCATCTTGCACGGGCCATGCAAGCTCGATCCTTCTTAGCATGTTTCGGTTCATCCAATCTGCGCTGGATAGGTAGAGTTTTTCATCTTCTCCTGATCTGAAATAAAAAACCCTGGAGTGCTCCAGAAAACGACCTACGATGGATCTCACTCTAATGCGGTCAGAGACACCCTTGACCTGCGCTGGTAGTATGCACGCACCGCGCACGATCAGATCAATGTTCACACCCCACTTACCCGCTTGAATAAGCGCCAAAGCCAAACGCTCATCGGTAAGAGAATTCATCTTTAAAACAATCCTACCCTCATGTCCTAAGCGAACACCTTTTGCGACCCTATCAATAGAGGCAAGTAAATTGTTTTGCAGATCAAAAGGTGCAAGCCAAATTGTTTTAAGTTTTGGCAGTGTGCTTTGGCTTGCAAGGTGAATGAATATATTCTCCACATCGCCGGTTATCGATGGATCTTTGGTCAGATAACTGATGTCCGTGTACAGGCGAGCAGTCTGAGGGTTATAGTTTCCCGTCGATAGATGCGCGTAGTGTTTGAGGTACTTCCCCTCGCGTCTTGTGATCAGTAGCATCTTGGCGTGTGTTTTCAAACCAACGACACCGTAGACCACCTGAGCACCAATTTGCTCGAGCCGATCGGCCCAGTTGATATTCGCCTCTTCGTCAAATCTTGCTTTGAGCTCCACGACGACTGTTACTTCCTTGCCCCGCAATACAGCCTGCCTGAGCAAATCCATCAACTCTGAGTTAGCGCCTGTACGGTAAATGGTTTGTTTGATGGCGAGTACATTGGGGTCATTCACCGCTTCACGCAAAAAGGTGAGTACGCCATCAAAACTCTCAAACGGTTGGTGAAAAAGTACGTCTCCCTTAGAGACTTGCTCGAATATGGAAACCTCTGGGTTGAGCTGCTTTGGAAACGACGCTGTGTAGTGTTTAAAAAGCATTTTCGGGTTATTAACCAAAACTATTGCTTGATTCAAACGGACTAGGTTGACAGGCCCTTGAACACGGTATAAAGCCTGAGGAGGTAATTCAAATTGCTTTAACAAAAGATCCGATAGATACTCCGTACATCCTGCGGAGACCTCTAAACGCACTGCCTCTCCGTAGTGACGTTGCTCAAGCCCTTGCCTGAGCGCAGTGCGAAGATTTCTTACGTCTTCCTCGTCAACTGAGAGGTCTGAGTTTCTAGTGACTCGAAACTGTGAGAAATGAACGACCTCACGCCCTTCAAATAAGTCCTTCAAATGCGCGCGAATGATACTGGACAAAGAGACAAGTAGGGTTTGATTTTTTGATATCTTCGCTGGCAACTTAATCATCCGGGGTAAAACCCGAGGGACTTTCACGATCGCAATTTCGTTGTGTCGTCCCAGCGCATCCTTACCCTTGAGTCGAACAATAAAATTCAACGATTTATTGGCAACTTGGGGGAAGGGGTGAGCGGGGTCTAACCCTACCGGGATCAGTAACGGCCTGACTTCTTGATAAAAATACCGTCTGACCCACTCGGATTGTTCCTCATCTCTTTCGTTGAAGGACAGGATATGAATTCCCTTTTTTGCAAACGCGGGAATAATATTTTGGTTATAAACGTTGTACTGCTCATCGACCAATTCATGAGCCCTGTCACTCAAATTATTGAAGCTCTCTACTGAGTAAGCGCCATTTTGGATATCATTTTGAGCGCCTCTTAGGTGCAATGACGCTCGGACCTCAAAGAATTCATCTAAATTAGAGGAAACAATAGTCAAATACCTTAGTCGCTCCAAAAGTGGAACGCTCGGATGTTTGGATAACTCAAGGACACGCTTGTTAAATGCCAAGAAACTAATGTCCCGGTCTATTAGTTTTATTGAACGATCTGAATTGGGAGAAAAGTTATGTGAAATGGCCATGGATATATACACCTTAGCAGGTAGTATGCACCAAAAAGATTACAAATGAAATGCGTACTTTTAACAGAGCACATCAAAAATAACCACCCAAATAAATGGCATATCTGTAATTTCTAATATTATCCAGAAAATCTAGAAATATGACACTTTTAAGTCATTTTTGTGAATAGTTATGACGCAGTTAAGCAATATCGACACCAAAACCTTGTAGTTAACGCGTGGCTTGAAGTACTTTGTTTTGATATGAAATATCAAAGAGTTTTGATTTGCCGGCGTAGTACCTATCGAGTCTCCACTCTTGCAAAATATCCATTGCTAGGGAGAACGTTTTTATATCTAAGGTATAAAGCTCAGTAAGATTGAAATTTTGATCGCTCTCGAGGGAATAAACCAAATCAGACAGGATCTTGGCTGGCTGTGAATTGGGTTCAGCAGCAATTATTTTGCGGGCTTTTTTGATGGCTAACATAGCGACTTCCTTGCGTTAAACGGTCTTCATTATGAAGCTTTTCAGGCCATTGCAGAAAAAAATTAAAGTATTTTTGAGGTTTCTCAAAAATAAATGCAATACTCCCAATGAGACGTATAGGACTTATAGGACTTATAGGACTTATAGGACTAATTGATTAATTGATTAAATTAGGGTGAGATAGAGTTTTAATTTTTCTCACCCTAGTCTAGACCTAAGCCCCCCCCATCACTTCAATAGACTTTAGGCCTAGTCACGCCACGAGTTGCAGCCTGGGTTAAGAGGAAAAAAACGTCTGTGTTGTCAAGTACCCCAGTGAATGACCAAGCACCGGGCCCCATCGCCGACAACGGAATATCTGTAGCTGTGTGAACGGCGCTGGTACCGGGAACTTGTCCGGTTATTGTTAACTTACCCTCTGTATCTCTGGCCATGGGATCTGCAGGGTGAGAGGACAGGGGTTGAATTTTGTTAAATGGCTGCTGACTATCTTGCAGTGGCAATGAATTGGTTCTCCAGTCTTCGTTTCGGTCTGAATTCGCACCGTACCCAACCAACAAACGAAAATCAATATCTGTCGTCTTTGGATAGCCATCACTATCTAGCGTGTATTTAGGGAAACCGGCCTTCTCATAAATACCGACCACTTTGTCTCTTAGATTTGACGTGCCGCCTTCTCTCACCAACTCTTGGAGCTTTGCGTCAGACACCATAGATCCTCCAATTAAAGCTACACCGGAGCATTCATGATCAGCAGTAACGATGACGAGCGTATTTTTGTCTAGTTTGGCAAACTGTTGAACCAGCTCAACCGTTTTATCAAACTCAATCGTATCTAGGATCCAGCGCTCTGTGTCCATGTTGTGTGCTTGCTTATCTATCGAGGCACCTTCAACCATTAGCAAGAAACCATTTTTATTTTTTGCAAGCACACCTAAGGCCGTTTTAGTCATCTCATCTAGCATGGGTTGATCTGGGAAACCAAAATCGTCTACTACACGTCCTTTGATACCTTTGGAGGCGTTTCGACGTCCATCAATCTTATCCAGTGCCACATTCATATTAGAGAGTGCAAAAAGACCTAATAAACGGTCTGTTTTGGACAAATCAATTGCATCTAATGCTGTTTTGTCTGGCGTGTACTTGAATCCAGCTTTCTGAAAATCAGCGATCAAATTCCGGTCTTTATCTATTTGACCTGCTGATGCGCCCCAGCTCTTGACTATTGCGGCCGTGTGAAGATCCGAGCCAGAGAATTCATAATCCGTTTTATCCCCCCTCGCCGAACCAGGTGTTTGTGCAGGCAAGAACCATTTGCGACCACCGCCCATCAATACAGTCAAGCCCGTTAGTTTTCGGTCATCCAGATATTGATCGACAATACCCGTTCCAGCCCCGCGGTTACTCGTATGCACTGCATTTGCAGCAGGTGTTGCGTCGAATACATCTGAGGTTGTCACCAATCCTAAGGACTTGCCCTGTGTACGTTTTAAAAATTCGCTGAGGTACTCGACACGCGGATTGTCGAAATAATCGAGCGTATCGTCTGGGAACACACCCTCTTCGTTGTTGTTACTTTTGTTACCCGTTACGTAGGATGCCATACCAGGAGCAGAATCGGTAACCAAAGAATTCAAAGAAGATGTTTTAACCATTCCCATCACCGGGAACGTATCCATTGCAAGGGGTGTGATCGATTTGCCCTGGGCATAGCCCTGCGCCACGATTCTTGCAGCTGTTCTCTGGGCAGCGCCCATACCGTCACCCAGGAGAATAATGATATTTTTTACTTTTTGTCCACCAGGTACTAAGGGGACGATTTCAAAGTTGCCTGTAGCACTCGCTGTCAGTCCATCATTTTGTGTGACTTGTACCGTGAATCTATGAATACCTGGTTTTAATAAAGAAACAGCCCTTACAGTTGCAATAGATGCGCTCTTGGAGACGTTAGGTACACATCCTTGCGCGCATGATTTAAGAGATACGTCTTGCTTTAATGGAGTCTCATCTATTAAAAACCTAGCGCTTTGAATAGTTTTACCTTCTTCATCAGGCTGAACTGTGGCTTGTAGATCAAAACGTTGATCTGGCAAAAAGCGAGCTATGACGGGGGCGCTCCTCGCGCTGCTAAAGAGCTCACTGGGAGGCGTAAGCCTTGTAACAACTGGATTTGCGAGTAAGCCGCTTTGAAACGTTAAAAGTGCTAAAGCTCCAAAGAATACGTTGGTACGTGGGGATTTAGAAAGAATTCTCATTTGGGTTATGCCTTTGTTGTTTTAATCTTGTTAACCATTTATGGTTTCAAAGTCGCTCATTTAGTTTTTGATCATTGGGAGTTGCAAACGAATCCAGGAAATGGATTTTTCTGAATGCTCAACTCTCCCTAAAAGTAGAATGCCTTGAAAGGTTTGAGGCCCTTGTTGATAGGGCACCAAGTTATCCGATTGAGCGGGATCTAGCAACACACTTACAGTTGAAGGGGGTAAATCATTAGCCTCGCCGTCCGCGTGCTCATTCAACTGAATAGGTCTAACGGCCAATAAAAAACTACCTGGCTCTGGCTCATCAGACTTAACCATGAAACCGGTCATTTTGACGATTTTGTGATCTAGCTTTTTAACCTCATCATCAAACTCTAAACCCTGACTACCAATTGGCATTCTAAAAATTCGGTGCAAATCAACTACCTCTACATTAGTAGTTTTAATGTCTGAAGCTAAAGCGGCAGCAAACGCGCAGACAAAACAGTTGAACAGAAGAATAAAAAAAATTATTTTCTTCACATTAAGAATAAATTAAAGGAAAGGCGCATGAATGTAGCCTTAATATTTTGTAGGCAAAGTGTGACCCTTGCGTGACAATGTACGCCAATTCATTACAAATTCAAATAATGTAACTTTGGTGTCTATTTCACTGTTGACAGCAATTGAATGCCCACCCCTACATAGCGCCCAACTCGGCTGCTCTTAATGTGAAGTACACCCACCTAACTGAGTCGAATCTATCCCCTATTACTCAGTTTGCAAGGGGCAAAGTCGTCTAGGCTTTGACTTTACCTGCCCAACCAGGCAAATAACTCGCATCTTTTGATTGAGCGTATTTGATTGCCAAGCTTAGAGACTCGCTCCAATTTGAGATTGATTTTTTAGGAATCTTCGTTCTAAAAAAATCAGCCCATAAAAACTCGCTAAAGGGCGTTAAATCTTTGGCAAATGCGCCCTCATCCCTCGCCAGTCCAGCCAAGCTCCGGTAGGGATCATCCGACAGTTTGGCAACGCTTTGAGGTATCTCAGAGAATGCGACCCTTTGCCCTAGTTCGTTAAAGGGATGTACCCACTGGTGAAACTCCATGACACGCCAAAAAGTATCCTTATTCAGCCAGGATAAATCTTTCAAAACTGTTAAGTTCACCTCAACTTGTTTCTCTTGGTGTAGTGCCATGCCCAGGTGATGATGGTCAATAATGTAATAGACATTTTTAGGGCCCAAAATACTTGGAAACCAATGGTCATCCAACAAGGCTTTTTTCTGTTTTGTTGAAAGCTTCTTCCACTCAGCTCTTTTTTGAATGACCTCTAAGTACCCAATCGAGACTTGTGTGGGTCTGATATCTTTCAAATTTGCTTTGATAACGTGATGGTGTAGGGGATGCATAAAGTGATCACTGAAAGTGTGAAGATGTTGAAAAGAAAAAAACCCTCAAAACGTTGAAAATTTTAAGGGTTCTCTATTTATGAAACTTGATTAACGACGGTGACGTCCGCCCCATCCCCCATAAAATCCAAATCCAATAGCGACTGGGGGTGCGTATCCATAAGGGTATGCGTAGGGATAGGGGTAGCCGTAAGGATAGGGCGCGGCGATATAAGTCGGCGCAGGAGCTACAAGGGTGCTCGCAATGGTGGGTGACGTGACCAAAGGCGCAGGAGCAGAACCCGCCGCAGGTGCAGAGCCTAGAGGGGGTACTTGCCCCTGAGCGATAGGGTTCAATTGAATCATGATGGTTTTACCAGGATCTGAGGGCATCTCAACGCTGTACTGTTTACCTGCGTATTCGTATACCACTTGGTACACGGTGATGCTTTGAACCGTATTTTGTGTCGTGCATGTTGTTACGTTTTGAGCGTCTACTCTAGGCGCCTCTAAGCTGTCTCCAACCACTGCACCACCAACCATGCCTAGGGCAGTTGACGCTGCTCGTCCAGCTCCCGAGCCAACGGTATTGCCCAGCAGTCCCCCTGCGACTGCTCCCAGTAGTGCACCAGAGCCCGATTTTGGCTCTGCAACAGCGATTTGCGAGGTACCGCACACTTGCTGAGGAGAGTTGTACTGCTTGACCACGGGCGTGCTGGAGACCACACGGGCTTGCTCCTGCGCGGTGGCTGAGCCGGCAAAGCCAATACTCACGCACAGGCTAACTGCCAGTGCGGTTGCTTTAAAAATCTTAGAGCGGATTGTTTTTTGATATTTCATTTTGAAAGCCTAAATAGGTTAGGTTGTCATACACAAGAGAATCTGAAAGTCTTTAATGCCTCTTTGGGTACCGCCTTGGTGCCACTTGTGTTGGCTTTTGCTTAGAGTCTATTGTTATCTTTGACAATTAACAAAGTATGTACCCTATATTAACGCTTGTAAAGAAATTTGGTTGACTCGTGGAGCCTTGTATTTTTTGCTAATCCTGGACGTTGAAGGAAAAATTGTTTGTCAATCAGTCCATCAGGCGTCAAAGGCCTCTGCTAAATACTGTGCCATGGGCATCACATCAACCCCCGCTTTCGCCTCAACCATAATCCTGAGCAGCGGCTCCGTCCCGCTGGCACGAATCAACAAGCGCCCCTGTCCCTTTAATTGATTGCTGATTTGAGTGCTGCGGTGCTTGAATTCGTGGTTTGCCTGCCAGTCCATACCCGCCTTCAGTGGGACGTTCAGTAAGACTTGGGGGAAAAGAGGGACAGATTTTAAAATGTCCGCCGGTTTTTTCTTATTCCTAACGCAGGCCTGTAAAACCTGTAAAGCACTAATAATTCCGTCACCCGTCGTGTGTTTATCCAGGGCGAGCAGATGGCCTGAGCCCTCTCCGCCCAGAGTCCAGCCTTTTTTGTCCAACTCCTCGAGTACATAACGATCACCGACCTTGGCTCGAACCATCTCCACACCACGCTCTTTTAAGGCCAACTCGACGGCCATATTGGTCATCAGTGTGCCGACCACACCCTCCACTTTTTGTCCGTTACTCAAACGTTCATCCACCATCAAATACAAAATCTCATCACCATTGAACAGTCGCCCCTCAGAGTCCACAAATTGAAGTCGGTCTGCGTCACCGTCCAATGCGACGCCGTAATCGGCTTTGTGCTCCATGACAGCTTTGACCAAAGACTCAGGGTGAGTCGCACCCACGCCCTTATTGATATTGAATCCATCGGGCGAGCATCCAAGGGAGATAACCTCAGCACCGAGCTCGTGAAATACCTTGGGCGCGATTTGGTACGCTGCGCCGTTGGCGGCGTCCACCACAATTTTGACGCCCTTCAATGTCAAGTCATTTGAGAATGTGCTTTTACAAAACTCTATGTACCGTCCAGCAGCGTCATCCAAACGTTTGGTTCGCCCCAATGCGGTGGAGTCAACCCAATGTGGTGGCTCCTTGATCACGTCCTCAACTGAGAGCTCCCACTCATCACTGAGTTTGGAGCCTGTTGCACTGAAAAACTTGATACCGTTATCAGCAAAGGGATTATGACTGGCACTAATGACGACTCCCAGGGCTGCTCGCTGCGCCCTCGTGAGGTAGGCGACCCCAGGGGTTGGCAGGGGGTCGAGTAACAAGACATCAACGCCAGCAGAATTAAAACCAGACTCTAGTGCCGACTCCAGCATATAACCCGAGATACGGGTGTCTTTACCAATGAGGACGGTTGGGCGAGACTCCTCACGTCTTAGCACGCGACCTACAGCGTGGGCAAGTTTCAATACAAAATCAGGCGTAA
>Ga0164296_1005728_pt1 | contig 10786 bp, 8 predicted proteins | sample GEODES057metaG_FD_113533 | JGI IMG/M metagenome (GOLD analysis project Ga0164296, IMG submission 113533) | Dystrophic lake water microbial communities from Trout Bog Lake, Wisconsin, USA - GEODES057 metaG | ecosystem: Environmental > Aquatic > Freshwater > Lake | place: USA: Trout Bog Lake... | reverse complement strand
TTTTCGGGTTTTTTTCTCAAAATAAAAAGGGAACATTGGGGATTTTTTCATTCTAAGACATATGATAGGAAATTATATATCCTCCTATTATATGGTATAAAAATGGTATACAATTATGAAATTTATTTTTTTTATGAGAATGAACATCGAACAATTTACATGGAAACAAATGTAACAAACGATATTATAAGAAGAGAACGATCAAATTCATTGATTGAATAGTTAGAACAAGAACATTTAGTAAAGATTTTGACAAACCCAAAGATGAAAAACTTACTGAAAAAGAGAACCTAGGGTCCAGGTTCTCTAAAAACCATAAAAACCAACCTATAAACACAAGGTTCTCTAATACCCACTGAAAAAACCACTGAAAAAGAGAACCTAGGTTCCAGGTTCTCTAAAAACCATCAAAAACCTTCTATAAAAATCTCGTTCTCCAAAACCACCAAAAAAACCTACTGAAAAACTTTTATAAAAAAACTTTTATAAAAAAACTTTTATAAAAATTTACACCTTTTTTCATTTCAAACGCCGATTATTTGTATAACTTCTTTATTTTTCTCGTTTTATTCTTTTCTACATATTTCTCGGGGCGTTCATAAGCACCCTTAAATATATTTTTATACTTTTCCTTTGGTATTTCGCTTATTACTTTTGCTATATTTTCCTTCAAATTCTCATATTTCAATCCATCTAATTTCTGTAATCGCGATTTCAACATACTAAAATAGTTTTCAATAGAATTTGTAAAATGTTGGTAAGGAACTGCGTATAATATATTATTGTTTTTATTTACTAATGCTTTTATTCTTTCATTTCTATGAGCGGAAGCGTTATCCAATATAATTAGTTTGTTTTTCAATTTACTTGTAATGTTATGCTCTAAAAAATCAATCAATCTATCTGTATTTATTCCACCTTTTTGATATAAGTCCCAATGTAAAACACCATTCACCGAAATAGCAAATACGCCTGTATATTTCTTGAATACTTCCTGCGATTGTGTCTTTATTACACAACGCTTACCTTTACTGCTATAACAATGATTTCGTTTTTGTAATGATTTTATACTGGTTTCGTCAATACAAATAATATCTTCTATTTTATATTTCTTTACTTCCTCATAAAACTCTTTAATTTTTGAATTGATATCAATGTCTTTTCCAAACCTTTTTATTGGTTCGTGTCTTATTCTTTTAAGTTTCAAAGTAATATTGTTATCGTTTATTACCCTGTATAATTGAGAAATAGAGATTTCAGCATCTTTATATTTTTCTTGTAGTTTTTGTTTTAGGTCTTGTAATGTAATAGTTTTATTCTTTTTTATTTCATCTAACAAAAACCTAACATGTTCCCTTTTCACTTTATACGCAACTGGGTCTCTATAATGAATATCAACATTTCCTTCTTTTTTATATTGTTCAACCCAACGCATTAAACTTCTTGCCGAACATTTGAAAATTTTACATACTTCTTCCTGTGTTTTATCTTCAACTAAATAATAATTTACAGCAGTTAATTTATAATCTGTGCTTTTATGGGAAGGCATATAATTACTATATTATATTTATAGTAATTATTTTTATAATTTAATTAGACATTTACCAACGGGATTACTTTGATTATATTTTTTTGCTAAATCTTCGTTTTTATCTATAAAACAATCAAAGCAAAGATTTATTGCTGTTCTTAAATAACGAATAGTATTATTTTCATCGTATTCTTTTCCGCAACCACCAATACAATGTTCATAATGACCACCCGATAATTCTTTTAACCAATGCGACTTGCTTGTTAGAGATTTAATTGTTTGTTTTCTTTTCTCGTATTCTATCTTATATTTATTATCTTTTGTATATTTCATAAAAAATTTACATGGTTCATCATGTATTCCAAATTCTTCACGCATTTTGTCCCACATATTTTTTTTAGCACATCTAAAATATAAATAATTATTTTCTTCATTTTGCTTTACATCACAAGGAAATCCACAATTACAATTAGGTAATTCTTTTACGACTTTATTATTTGGAAAATTATATTCTACATTAAACTTTACATACTTTCCACCTCTAATTTTTTTCCAGTTTGCTTCATTATCTACCATCATTTTTTCTGTAATATTATTCTCAACCCACAAACTATCATATCCGCATTCGTTATCGTTATCAATGTTAAAGTTTTCAATAATTCCACCTCTATCAAAATAAATATTGTAGTTTAATTGATAATCATTATTGCCGACTTTTTTAGTATAGTCAAAAAATTTACCTAATCTATTTACTGGATATATTGCTACGATATTTATTGGTGGATAAATAGAAGTATTCAATCCACCCAATCCATTTTCATGTTCCCAAAATCTTCTATACAGCCGTGAGGTTTCGCCAATATAATAATAACCTTCTTCGCATCGTAAAATATACACCCATCTCATTACTAACTATAATATTAGTATAATTATCTTTATCTAATTTAATGTTGTTAATTATATAAAAATATAATCTTATAATAGAGTAGTTCTCTATTGAATGGATACTGATGAAATAAATAAGTTAAAAATATTAGAAGAAGAAAATATAAAACTACGGAATGAATTAAATGACACCAAAGAGCATTTGAAAAAATATACAAGTCCGTTACGAAATAAGACCTATTATGAAGAAAACAAAGAGAAACATAAACAACAAGTTAAGGAATATAGAGAAAAAACAAATTATGTATATGAAGTTCCACCTGAAAAGAAAAAGGAATACGCAAGAAGAGCATATTTAAATAAAAAGGAAAAATTAAAGAAGGAAAAGGAAGAAAAAGAAAAATCCATGGTGGAAAATATTTAGGCATTTTATATAAATTAATTAAATTAAATTGTTTAAAAATAAAATATTTAGGTATAATATAGGATGCCCAAAAAGAAAAAGGAGGAAGTCCTACCTCCCAAAGTTAAGGAAAAAGTCGTCCGTAAAGATGTCAAGGAGCGCAAAGATGCTAACAAAGATACTGAATTTACTTGTGTAAAGATGAGTTTCAATAGTTTAGTGGAAAATAACTATTTGAATGGTGGAATACAAGAAATTGTTTTGAATATCAATAAGATTTGTTTTCTTTCCTACCAATTGTTAAATTACCACTTTACACGATTGATACAAGAACGGCTGCCACTTCCTGAAATTACCCAAAATTTATTTTATCAAGCATGTACTACGGTATCGGCAATGAAAGAACGAAACGAAACCATAGATTTCACAAGTGAATTATATATTAGTTTTTCGCATTACAGACATCATTTAGGTGAATTACCGTTTCGTGATAGAATGGGTAATCTTATCAACAATTTGAATAGACAGCAGATTACTATGACAAATAACCATCTTGCGTTGAACTTTTACAAACGATTTCATAAATACCTGGAATTGAAAACTGGTGAAACACAAAAAGCGGTTATTTATAAGTGGTTAAAAGATATTTATGCAGATGAATATACCGGAAAAAACTATTTTATTCAATACATGCGTGAATGGCTGAAATATAAACCCACCGAAGAAAACATCAAGAAACATTCCAACCACTTTGTAAAAATATATTACAAAATCTTACAAACATTTGAAAAGTATCCCTATATGAAAGGTGTAAGAACATTCCATTTACTACCCACAAAAAACTCATTTACTCTCTCTGCGATTGAAATATGTAGCAGTTGCTTGAAGGATATCATTGCTTATTTCACCAAGCAACCGGTTCCCAAAGATTTTGATGAAAACAAATTGGTTTATTGGTATGAACTTTTCAAAATAGAAAAATATGAAACAAAAGAACGGAAGTTTGCTTACACTATTTATACGGATGGAAAAGTAGGAGTTATAAGATTACGGAAACCCAAATTTGAAGCACCAAAAGCCAAGGACATCAAGATGGTAAATTACGAAGAAATGGTGGGAATTGACCCAGGTGTGCGCTCATTACAAACATCTTGTAATGATGCTGGCAGAATAATCGAGACAACCACCGCAAGTTATAGACACGATTGCAAAATGAAATACGCATGTAAGAAACGAGAATTGTGGTATAAAAAGTGGGAACAGTATGAAATGTGGAGAAACATTCCCAGTTTCAAAACAACCAGTTTGGAAAAGATACTTCATTATTTCAACTATGTATATCCGCATATGAATACTATTTTCAAGTTTCATCTATATAAGAATTTTCGTGGGTTATCTTTTCGTTCCTATTGTCGCGGGAAAGCAACGATGCATAAAATATGCGAAAGCATAGTTGGAAAGAAAAAAACTTTGGTGGGTTTCGGTGATTTTTCCCAAAAGCACGGTTTAGTAAAGAAACATCCAACTGCTCCCATTAAGAAATTTAAGAATGAACTTCGAAAGTATTGCGATGTGGTTGATGTAGATGAATACAATACCAGTAAAACCTGTAATTGTTGTCATAAACCAATAGAATTATACAAAAATAAAGTCATACGAAAAATGAAAGATGGAACATATACAAAAGCAAGAATGTCAAACATCAACAGTGTAATCCGTTGTAAATTCAACGAGTGTAAATTATGCTGCATGGATAGAGACATCAATGCTTCCAAGAACATTCTGTATTTATTGAAACTACAAAAGACGGGTAAAAAGCGCCCAGAATGTTTCTTACCTTCTTCCAATGAAGAAGAACCACCTATAATTAACTGCGATACCCCTTCGGGGAGATAAGTATGTTAAGGCGTGAAATTCGCAATTATCCTTTTTATTTTTTTATGCCCTAAAAATCGGCATTTGAAATGAAAAAAGGTGTAAAAAAATCAAAAAACCACCCTATAAAAACTAAGTTCTCTAAAATCCTTTATAAAAAACCACTGAAAAGAGAACCTTAAAAAACCATCAAATTTTAATATCAAAAATCTGATTACAAACGTCCTTCAAATTTTCATGATATTCACGTATTTTTTGAATATGTTCTCTACGAATCGAATCTAAAATGACATATTCACTTTTAAATTCATTCCGCAAAATTTCATCAAAAGAAGAACCAACAATAGTCCGTAAATAAGTATCATGTAAATAAATGTCAATATCCGTATCCAAATAAGTATTTAATTCATCAATACATTCTTGACGATTTTCCTGAGTAATTTCTCTAGCACGACGAACAATTTTATTTTTACTTTGAATGACACCAGTAACACTATCCGAATTATTATCAACACGATAATGATACATTTTCTGATTCGTAATTGCACCAAATATAAAGTAATTATCTAATCGTCGTAAATATTCGGCAAATAAAACATCACAACATTTATTATCCATAACATCCGGATATTGTTCAACAACCGTATAAAATTGTTTCAATAAATATATGTTGACCATATAACACCAATATTCATGTCTTTTTTGTTTATGATGATTTCCTTCAACAGATTCATACAATCCAAAAAATTCACAATTCGGCATTTTCTGAGCCACTTCATTTAATGAATTTACAGTAGCTTGTAAAAAAAGTTCAACACGATTCGGTTCATAAGTATCATCATCATCGCAGAAAAAAATCCATTTATGTTTATTTTCAATAAGAGGAATCATATCACGAATATGACGCATCTGAGGCGTTTTCACTGTTTTTATTAAAATGGATAAAAAAGGTAAATGCAAATGAGATAAATCAGAATAAGTATCCGCAAACATATTTCTATATTCGTCGGTTTCAAAAGAAATGGATAAATAAATATCCACTTTTATTGTTTGATTGACAAGAGAAGTTAAACATTCAATTAAATGACCGATTCTTTTAGGATTGGAAATATGAGAAGCAATCAATATACAAGCAGAACGAATTTCAATAGATTCAGGCATTTATATATATAATACAAAAGATTTTTTTATACATTTTTTACAACCATATACATTTTATAACCATATAACAACGAATTTCCAAGAAAGGAATATAAAAATAAGACAAGTAATATAAAAAACAGGAAAAAATGAAAACAACATTAACATTTGTAACATCCTTTATTGATATTTATGGGAAAACCACATTCGAAGATAAAACATTAGAATGGCGATTCAATAAATTTCGCGACATAGCATCTACCGGAATACAAATATGCGTTTATGCTGACAAAGTATGTTATGATTACATGCAACAATTCCAATCTGAATTTCCGAATGTAAAAATAATGAAAATAATCCAAATCGAACAAACATTTGCTTATAAAACCATAAATGCAGAAAAAATCGAATATGAATTACCAGAATATCGTAATATACCCAAAGACATACCAGAATATATGATGTTAATCAATTCCAAATGTGAATTTATGAAAGACGCCATTGAAAAAAATCCTTGGAATTCCACACATTTTGCATGGATTGATTTCAGTATTTCTTATGTATTTCATGATAAAATGAAAACAATAGAATATCTAAGAATATTATCCGATCGACATTTCGAACCCGATTTTTTACTCATACCAGGTTGCTGGGATAAAATAGCACCAAACGATATTTCACAAATCGTCAATTCAGTCTATTGGCGTTTTTGTGGCGGTTTTTTATTAGGCGACAAAAAATCAGTAAAAGACTTTTGCGATTTGTATGAGAGACACTTTGCAGAATTTATAAAAACGACAAAAAAATTAGTATGGGAAGTCAATTTTTGGGCATGGTTAGAGGCAAACAAAGGATGGACACCAAGATGGTATAAAGCCGATCATAATGATTGTATTATACATATACCAGCGGATGTTTGTGCGGTAAGACTATACCCACACTTGGAAAAATCAATTTACCCATATCCACATATAGACACTTATGAACCAGATTCGGCATCTTATGTCTATTATCAAGGCAAACATATATTGAACACAAGATATGTGAATTATTGGTATTTGGAAACGGGACATTGTTCCATTAAACATCCTGAAGATTTTATTATTAGTAAAAACATGGTATCGGAATTAGACGATCAATATGAACCCCTTTATTTTAAAGAAATGAAAGAAGAAACTGTTGGACTCGAATCGAAACGATGTTATTTTTATGGTTTAGAAGATATTCGTTTGTATCCATGGAAAGATCAATTAAAATTCATTGCAACCAATATTAATTATTCGCCAACAGGATCCAATCGTATGATTGTAGGTGAATATCACCCATTTACACAATCGTATTCAAATTGTAGAATCATAACGCCTCCCTATGAGAGTTGGTGTGAAAAGAATTGGATACCATTAATCAAAGCCAGAGAAGACGAAGAAGAAGAATATTTCATTTATAAATGGAATCCGATGGAAATTGGTATCATCAAGAATGATCAATTAGAAATCGTAAAGTCCTTTCCAATACATTCACCGTGGTTTCATAAAGTGCGCGGTTCAACGATCTTTCAAGACAATGGTGAATATTTAGTAGGAATCGTTCATTTTAGTGAAGATACTTTACCAAGAAGATATTATCATATATTGGTGGCTTTAGAGAAAGAAACATTTCAACCAATAAGATATTCGGATATTTTTGTATTTCAACATATAGGTATTGAATTTTGTATTGGATTTTTCATTGAAAAGGCAAGTTATCGATGTTGGATATCAAAAAAAGATAGAGATCCTACGATGGTGGTTTTTAATAAGGACAAACTACCATTGAAAAATGATTTTATTTAGAATAAAAATAAAAATATTCGTATAATATATAAAATGTCTTGTAGCGAAACACAAATTACATTTATTACAGATATTTCAAAAAATAATACATATTTATCAAATATAAAAACGGAACCAAAAGAAAATTGCGATATAACAAAAGCATATTTATTATTAGAAAATGGTGTAAAATCTGCAAATTATAACAAAAATATAGAAGATTTTAAATCATATTACGGAAAATCACATGGTCCAGCATCAGAAGAAACACCAGCAGCAGAAACACAAATACAAATATATACTCCAGAAATAAATCGAATTGAGAATCCAGATAATAACGAAGAACAAATTAGAAATGATTGTTTGTCAAAAGGTATTGAAAAGCCAAAGAAAGAAATTGAAAATGAAGAAGAATATAAAATGTATAAAGATTTAAGATTTGCATTTCACCCAGATAAAAATAAATCTTGTGAAGAATATAAGGATGATACAAAAAAAAAAGCATTTATGGATTCTTTAAATGATAAATTCAGAACAACAAATACATATATAAAAAATTATGAAAATAAAACAAGATCTACCGGTGGAAAATCTAAAAAGAACATGAAAACCGGTGGAAAAAAATCCAAAAAAGTTCGTTTTCAAATGAAAAAATCAAGAAAACAAAAAAAACAAAGAAAGAATCAAACAATTCGAAAAGTTTAGACAACGAATTTAGACAAAATATATATAATATATATAACATAAATGCAATCAATGAATGAAAGAAAAAAAGCACAAAAGGAATATTATACGAATTATATACAATACCGTCAATGTGATGAAGCAAATGAAATGTTAAAATTTGTAAAAGATGCAGAAGAAAAAAATAAAGTGTCAATAAAAGAAAAAAATGAGATAATAAATAATTTATATTCAGATATCCAAAATATTATACAATTAAAAAAGAATTGCGAAAAAGAAAAAGTTGTAATAGAGAATAAATTAGTAGATATGGTGGAATTAAAAGAAAAAAAAGAAAATGAAAAAGAAAAATACAAAACGGAAATAAGTAATTTAGACAATCGTATAAATGAAATAATAAACTTAAAAAATGAATGTGAAAGAGAACAGAAGCAACAGCAACAGCAGCAACAGCAACAGCAGCAACAGCAACAGCAGCAACAGCAACAGCAACAGCAGCAAGAAGCAGAAAGAAAACGACAACAGCAGCAGAAACAGCAGCAACAGCAACAGCAAGAAGCAGAAAGAAAACGACAGCAACAGCAACAGCAAGAAGCAGAAAGAAAACGACAGCAACAGCAACAGCAACAGCAACAGCAGCAACAGCAACAGCAGCAACCTAAGAAGGAGGATAAGAAGCAAGAAGAAGGACCTTGTCTATCGAAAGATATAAATATAAAGGATATACCTTTTCTAAATAAAAAAGCGTATTTTAAGCTAGCTCGTTTACTTCATCCAGATAAGAATCTAGGTTGTCCGGAAGAAGCAACAAAAAAATTTCAATACTTGAATAATAAATGGAAGCGCGGCGGAGAATATAATATGAATGACGATACAATGGATGTTGAATGTAATGAAATTGAAATTCATCGTATTGTAAATGAAATTAAAAAAACACAAGAAACAATTGAAGAATATGATTTAGTTATAATAGATCGAAATAATGAAATTCGTGAAAAAAAGGAAATTCTTAAGAAAGAAACAAAATTATTCGAAGATTGTAAAAAAACAATCGAAGATATAAAGAATCAAATGAAAACAAAGGAAGAAAAAATGAGAAAATTAGATGCAGATATAAAACAATTAAAAAATGAAATTGAAGAAAAAAAGAAAATTCTTGAGAAAGAAAAAAAATTATACAACGAATGTAATTCAAGAAAAAAAGGTGGAAAAAAATCAAGAAGACAAAAAAAACAAAAAAAACAAAGAAAGAATCAAACAATGCGAAAAGTTTAGACAAAAAAAATATGTATTTATTATAAGTAAATAATAATAAATGCAACAATTGTTTGGAGTTGATTTTGATCCAAGTAAAAATATAATCAAATTTTTAAAAATATATCTATCCGATGAAGATTTCGTGTTTCAAAACAATGGAATTACATCCAATACAAAAATAAAAAAAATAGATGTAATAGATAATTGCGATTTTTCAAATATAGATGAAACATGTATCAACATATTATCGAAGGAAGGAAATGAATTGATTAAAACAATCGATGCAAGTTATAATGAAATCTATAAATTATTTGTAAAAAAGACGAGTGATATAGAAGGTATATTTTATGTAACGGATGGTAGAATCCAATATAAAGATAATCAAATACAAACGACAACTGAATTTGGTGGTGAATATAATTTGACGAAAATTGATATATTACAACAAATACAACAATTAAAAGAAGAAAATGAAAGATTGAAATTAGAAAATGAAGCAGATAAAAAAAGAATTGAAGAAAAAAATGAAGAATTAATTCGTTGTTATGGAATAAATGGAGAAGAATTCAAAGAAGAGTTGAACAAAATAGAAGAAGAAATAAAGAGAGAAAAAGAATGGGACGAAATAGGAGAAGAAGAAATAAATACAAACCATTTAACAAATATTGATTTGACATTAAGAAAATTAGAAAAAGAAAATGAAAAAATGATATATATAAATGATGAAAATAAAAGATTAATTACAGAGCTAGAGGATGAATTTGAAAAAAAATGTAAATCGCATATTAATAATTTAATAGATACTGGATTAAATGTAGTAAACGAAGAAGTAACAAAGATACCATCAAACAACATACCATCTGTATCACAAGAATCTGAAGTAACATCCAACATATCATCAAACAACATACCATCTGTATCACAACCAGAAGTAACAAACAAACCATCACAAGAACAAGAACCAGATAGACAAAGATTCATTCATAATTTAATCGATAGTGGATTAAATGTATTAACATCCATTACAACACCAATAACCAAAGAAAATAGTGTAAAGAATAACATAGATCAAAATACACAACAAGCAGAACAACCACAACCAAATGTAACAAATGTAACAAACCTATCAGAAACAAATGTAACAGAACAACCACAACCAAATGTAACAAATGTAACAAACCTATCAGAAACAAATGTAAC
>Ga0164296_1005727_pt1 | contig 10787 bp, 12 predicted proteins | sample GEODES057metaG_FD_113533 | JGI IMG/M metagenome (GOLD analysis project Ga0164296, IMG submission 113533) | Dystrophic lake water microbial communities from Trout Bog Lake, Wisconsin, USA - GEODES057 metaG | ecosystem: Environmental > Aquatic > Freshwater > Lake | place: USA: Trout Bog Lake... | reverse complement strand
TGAGCAGCATGTGGTGAGCCTTATAGATTCTAATACAGAACTAATACAGGCTGGCACTGCTCAACTACAAAAACTATATGCAGATCAAGGGGTTATCGATTTGATGTGGTGCCCGGGGCCGGAATCGAACCGGCACGCCTTGCGGCGGGGGATTTTGAGGAAACGGACACCGCTGCAAGCTATTAAAAATGGGCATCTTAAAGCATACTGCATTTTGTACAACATTTTGTACAACGCTGCCAATCAGCATAAATCAGCACCTACGCCATTGAATTCCATTGCTTTCCAAACCACACCAACACCATACAGGCAGGGGATTATTCTCGTTGGGCAAGACCATGTTGGTTGGTCACTTGGTCTGCGACACATTCACAAATCCTGCAGATAGCAAGTTAGACAATCTGCACGTTTTTCAGCTGTGATGTTGACCAACCAGGTAAATTAAAAAAAACCTCGTTTAGCAGGGTTACTTAAGTAACCAAGCTGTAGACGAAGCAAACGCAATAATTATGCTGCCAGTCGTAATAAATCCTTAGCCACTCCAAATGCAATCAGTGCAAACAAAATCCATCGCGAGATCTTAAGATAAAGCAAAACCTTTTTGCTGCGCCCAACAGCCTGTTGCGATAAAAAAAAGCTAACAGCATTAGCTCGCAACAGAAGCAAGGTGTTGGTGATTAGTAGGGCGCACAAAAGCAGAAAGAATAAAGCCCTTAAATCTGTAAAGACTACCTTGAATAAAAAAAACTGCGCCACTGCGAAAATTAGGGATAACAACGCGACTGTGTACTTTGCCCATTTGTATCCGTAATTCAAATGCAATAGCATCACAGTTACCAATACAGGAAAAAATATACTTAGATAAACATCCCCGCCTAGTACCATATAGCCAGCCATGTACAGAGGAATCAGTGAGGCGATTATTAATATCGCTTTAACTCCTGCAGGAGATATTGTTGTTTTACTCATGGTTGCTTATCCTTTGCTATTAGCTGATCATATAAAAACACAGAAGAAATGAATCAGCTACAAATACATCTAAAACCTACACCTTAATAAGACCAATTCGTAGTCCAAGCCTATCTCTAAACTCGCTTGGTATGTCTTGCCAATGTTCAACCAGTAAGTCCACTAGCTGCCTACCATTAATCAAACCAATACGCGGAAAATCAGGGTCGATGGCAACTTCTTGTGCTGCAGATTGAAAATCCGCTGTGGTGATAAAGGCACCTTGCCCGTCACGTGGTATGGCTGTTCTAAGTTGTTTAACTGTATTGGCTGAGATGCGCTGGCCAAGCTTATAGCGTTTGGCTTGGACAAAGACTTTGACCTTTGCGAGATTGGCTACATTTAAGATGCCTGTGGCGTCAACACCACCATCGCCAGTCTTGCCAGTTACTTCGCTTTCTTCAAACCCCAATGCAGTCAGTAAATGGCCAACGAGGACTTCAAACTCCTTGTCGTCAAGCTCTAGAACTTGTTCAAGAACGGATACGTAGGGATCATAAGCTGAGTGATTCTTTTGTGAAACATGACCTTCAGCTTTAATCGCAGTCAAAAATTCATCCCATTGACTCACTGCGAATACAGTCAAGGACGATCTAATCGTATTTTGAAATGGAACTGAAAAACTACTGCGACTAAGCTTCTTCTCACTCCATGCCACTCCACGTCGCTGGTGATAGGGACAACCATCACTGGAATCAAGGTCAAACCAATATCCTTTATTGTTAATTTGACCGTATCGTAGCCACTCAGTATCAGCAGTAGGCGTAATGACGTAATCTCCCTCTTTCATCTCAAGCAAAAACCTTGCAACTTGTCCAGCCTGCTGACCAATCACAAGATTGCTTGTCACGTCAGGATAGGCAATTCTAATTAATGCATTCAATTCTTCGCGAGTTGTAACTTCAGCAAGAGATGTGTTGAGGTTATAACCAACGCCAACATACCCTCCATTCACGAAGTTGTTTGTATAAGAACCAAACTCAGCACGAACGCACCATACGTTTTTCATGAAAATCCAATTAATAAAAGGACAGATAATTTATTGTGGCTTAATGACCTCAAGTAACTTTTTCTGCGCTTCTGTAGCTAAGTCAAGACGACCTGCATCACTTACGGTTTGTTGAAACGACAGTATTGCAAAAGCTGTCCCAAACGCGATCAACTTGGCTTCGCAACTCACCTGTAAGCATAAATGTCCAGTGCCTTTAATAATTTTTATCAATTAAATCAATATCGTACAAGTACGTATGAAGATAATCTTACAGTATCTTAGACACCAAAACCAAAGCATTACGAAGGTTACTTAAGTAACTGTCTTCTTCTTGCAGTGATAGGCTCAGCTGGTGAGCCACTATTAGGAAATTGGCCTTTTGCAGTGTTGGCAATAATTGCCTTCGCTTGTCTTATATAACGATTCACTGTCATGCTCATAAGCCTATGTTTGTCATCCTTAATGGCTTTCGTGTCCGTAGGCCTAGTCATGGCACTGGGAACAAGTGAGATGCTTTCTCCAATTGCCCACTGTGGCTTACGTTCAGCTTTTGGCAGTGCTTCGTTAGCAAGCCATGCGTCATAGGTCTCAAGCATTGAGCGTAGGTTGTGTTGACTAGCATTTCGATGCAGAGGGTATTTTGCTGTGCTCGCAGCATCGCTAAGCGAAACTCTGCCTCGTCTACCTGTGTGGTGCTTTGCTAGAACCTCAGCAAATAGTTGCTGTAGCTTGCGCCGTCCAAGCGTCATGTTTACAGCAAAAATTGCAACGTCCTCGTTATCTGCCCAATCCTTAGTGCTGACGTCCTCCTTGGATACCATTTTTAGCCTCAAATTCAAAGGCCTCTCTGCAAACAGCAAGCGACCACGCTTCAATTCACCACCCCACCAAGCACGGAAGTCGTCGCTGCGTACGTCACCAAAATCTTTATAAAGTTTGGCAAGTTTTCCTGTGCCTCCACGATTACAGCAAGCAATGTAATCAGTGTTTCTTCTTAAGTATGCCCACCACCAATAGTAGGGACTGCGTTGCTGCATTTCTAGTGTAGCTGGGCTTTCGTCCGTACCAATCACAGGACGTCCTGCTAGATAGCGTCTTCTCATAACTCTCTCATCAAACAAGTTGCAACGAATTGTTGGTCAATGGCAATGATCAGCATGCCTAGATAGAGTAATACGAAATAACGGTGTACTGCGAAATTGATTGCACCTAACGAATTTATATCAAGCAATTTGTAACAAATTACTAATCAATTTATGTAGTGAGCAGGCCTAGATAAAGTAATACCCCTTAGACGAAAGGCCGTAGAAGCACGATTAATTCAGTACTTCTTTTATCAACCAAATAGCAATTAATTGTTGACCAATATTAATAGTCAGTAGCAGTAGATAGAGTGATAGAAGTTGCAAGTAGATTTAGAAAGAATGAATTTTTTAATCTGATTTATATCAATCAATATGCAACGAATTGTTGAGCAATATTAATAACAAGTAGTTCTAGATAAAGTGATACCTATGCAGTGCAAGCCATATTTCATAGCAAGCACAGCATTTAACTTAACTTAAAAAAGGAAATAAAAATGTTTGTAAAAAACTTCAACTCAAACAATGCAACAGCAACGATTCTCGTTCAGTTCCCTATGCAACCAATTAAGTCAGCATATGCAGAATCGTTGCGTCAGCATCTTTTCAATACTGTGTTGCATAAGCGTAATAACGCAGATGAATATTTGATCGTTGGTGAATTCTTTAATCAGCAACAAAAAGAGGTAGTGGACTTAATTAGCTATCAATTGAGTGACTTGTATAACGTGGAGGAGGAATGCGAGGAAATTGCTTCAATGATTCAGGAGGAAGCAGATGCATGGCTTGAAAAAATGGGAGGGTATGAAAACGTAAAGGCGTAAGCGAAGGGAGCAGTACTGCTGCAGTTTTTAGCACGCAGTACTGTCTATCAAAATTTTTAAAAATGACGGCTTCAAAAATCACGGTTACTTAAGTAACCAACAAAATAAGGAAATAAAAATGGCTATGAAAGCGAATGTTACGAAATATGCAGATGTTATCAACAGTGGTGCTGTATTGCATACGGAGTATAAGCAATACGTCGATACCTACGTGTATCGTGCAAATAAAGAACTCTACGCAATGCTCGCTAAGATCTTGCAGTTTGCGTTGGATGTGCTTAATCGTGAAGACAAAGAAGCTGTCATTAAAACGATTCGTAAAGAACTCAAAGACTACTATGCACTTAATACAACCACAAAAACGGGAGGCTTGGGCGTACTGCTGCGCCTAGTACTTCGTAACGCGCACAAAAAAACAATCTTTGTTTACAAGCGTGTTCTCCAGCAAGCAATTGACAATGGTATTGGTGCAGATAATTTGGCAGATTACATTGAGGCTAATGGAGGCATTGAGAAGTTGCGTGTTGGTCAAGCGCAAACGGTTGCAGAAGAAAAACTGAAAAATGAAAATAAGCATATGAGTGGATTTGCAGCACAGTTGCTGAATGAAACTGAAAAGCATCCCTTGGCCACATTCACTGTTGATGATGCTTTGACGTCACGAATGCATGACGCTGCAAATAAGTGTAATTTTCGTTACATGGTTTGTACATACAACGGCACATATAAAGTGGTAGATATTGTGCCAATGGACACTGAGTTGGAGCAAATGCTTCTTGCTCGTATTGCGAACTACAAAGCTGAAAAGCTTGAGTATTTCATGAGCGATACTGAAATGGAGCGTTACGAACGTGTAAAACATGAATACGGTGTTGCAAATAACTTAAAGGCCAAACCAAGTCGTTACGCAAAGGCCAAGGCTGCAAATGATGATGCGTTGAGCGTAGCGCCAAAGACAGGTACATAATGGCAATAAGATCTAGGCATGAAGCGCAACGTAGATATTGCGCTTTTTTTTATACCAATTCCACAGCCTTGCGTTTCTGGTCATCGTTTACATCAATGTAGGCTTGCGTGGTGGCGATTGAACGATGACCAGCCAAGCTTGCCAGCACACGCACTGAGATGCCTTGTGCTGCCAGGTTAGTGATAAATGTGCGACGAGTGGAGTGGCTGCTGGCACCAATTACGCCCGCTCGTTTGTACAGGTAATGAAAGTGCTGTGTAAGCGTGTTTGCTGTAAAGCCATCGCTTGTGGTTTTTTGCGAATAAAAAAGTTTGTCATTGTTGCTGTTGAATTTTGTGACAGCAATGTATGCAGTCAATTCCTTGCGTAGCCGTTCGCTAACGAAAACTGTACGTGCGTGTTGTCCCTTTGTTTGATCTGCACGTAGTTGAAATTCGTTGCGTACAAGTCCTTCGTTATCAACAACATCACGAACTCGTAAGCTTGCAGCTTCGCCCACACGCAGGCCTGCGTAATACATCAACAATAAAACGGCACGATTGCGTGCTGCGTGTTTGCGTGTTGCCACGTAATCTAAAACGCGACGCAACTCAACGGCTGTAAGTGTTTTGGCTTGCTTGCTCATTTTGCGCTTTCTCCCTAACCAATGATTGGCTATGGAATAAGCGTAATTTCTTACTTTGTTTTGGACGACTGCTTTTTGATTTGTATGTGGCAAATGTGTTTCCTTCCATTAATCAACAACTTAACGACTCATTAAGTCGTAAACCAAAGCTTTTGCATATTTGCTTTGGTTTTTTATTTATGGAAAGAGTGGTCTTCGTGTGGGATTTAGAACACAGAAACAGCAGCGATGCTTTACAAGCCCTACACGCTGCTCGCAGTAGGCTCAGTTACTCGCATATCCACTGTGACTGTTTAAGCGTGTGCAGCTTGTTTTAAGCGTCGTGTGTGCTTGTGCCGCAATTGAGTTGGTACGTGTTTGCTGCTGTCACTTGCCCTATAAAGCTATTCCTTGCTTTGGTCGCAAACAACTGTAATTTGGGTGCATACTAAAAGGTTTGATTGAAAATTCAAGACCTGTGTATTCTGTTCAAAATTAGATTAACTATATTGAAAGTTAAAACTATTAGGCTTACATTCAGACAGATACAAATCGCAATGTAAATCTTATTGTTTACGTTATGTTTTATTAATGTCATTTTCAGGTAGGCAAGCGATGACTAAAGACCATTCAAGCGTCAGTGATTATGAAAACGAATCTGCGTTCGATGAAATGATGCACACAAATTGGCAATTTGATGAGGCAAGAAAAATTTGGCTCTTAAAATTTTTGAATGTCGATCCACACAGCCCAACAACTCACTCATTAAAAACATCAGATGTTACTTTTGCATACGACCTTGGATATCGTCAGGCTTTACTTGGTATCCGTTTAGAGTTAGAAAAAATACTAGCTGAAATTCAATTTCCTGAGACTTCAGAGACTAATAGCAATGAACCAGAAACATCTATTAAATCAATTGTTAGTGAAGAGATTAAAAAATTAATAAAAAGTACAAGTGGGAAAATTGAAACTAGCTATCATTACGGTTCCATCACTAGTGATGAGCATACGCAGAGGATTAAAAAATACAAATATGATATGCAATCAAGTTGGTGGCACATGAAATAACTTATACGGCCTAGTGTTTGAATACATATATCGTTTTTCTTGGATTGTTCAATGAAATTTAATCAGCAGTACAACAGCAGAGCAATTGAGATATGGCGTCGATTTAATTCGTTGCATCAACGAGTACCTCTGTTAGTTCCAGACTGCCATGCTGATTTAGATATGTTGATTATTGGTATGAATCCATCTTTCAGAGTGGGGGAGATTACAAAACAAATTGCAACAATTGAGAGTTTGAAAAAATATACTATTGATCAACTATTTAATTGGAGTGATGGCGAACTTATTGAAGAAAGATTGGATCACCTAGTTGAGTGGGAAAGTCATGTTTTGCGAACGGACAATCAGTATTACAAAAAGATTTATGAGTTTGTAGAAAACTGTGGTTTTACAAGATGGGCTCATATCGATTTATTTTTAATGCGTGAGACGAATCAAAAATTAGCATTAAACGTAGTTGGTTATAACGACAGTAATGGATCGTTAAATGATTTTGGAAGGGCACAAGTTGAATTGTGCTTAGATTCAATAAGATTATCAAAAGCTAAGATGGTTGTTGTTGTCAATGCAGCAGCATCAGCGATATTGTTACGTGCTATCTCGAAATCATCACATTCAGTTACTAGCATTGACTATATGGGTATGCCTATTTATTTTGCAGGTATGTTAAGTGGACAACGATCACTTGATAGATTTTCAAAGCAACGTCTAATTGATGAAATTAAATATGATCGAACAGCGAACTAGCGTTCGCTTGCGATGTCACTCGCGTTCATCGCCATTTTCTTTCTTCCTTGCTCAGTGGTTACTTAAGTGACGTTGTTGTTTGATGATCTTTACTAGGAAGCACAAGCCACGCCCTGTTAAGGGCGTAGTAAAAGTTAAAGACCTTTACTGAGGTTCAACAACTGATATACACACAACTTGAGTTAACAAGATTAGGTAGGTTTTGCTATCACCTTTTACGTGCTCGTCTTACGCAACATTTCCACTGCCTATATCAGTAGCTTTGTGGAATGTTTATGGGTTTATTGTGGCGTTCCCATTCACTTTCAGCAGATATGTTTATATTTGCTTATATTCACGTATTGCTACGCGACCAACCTTTACAGCATCGCAAACGCTGCTACACAAGGGTGTGGCGTTTAAGGCATCCAATCGTTCAAATTGGGTAGTGCGATACAGCGAATAATGAGCAATTCGTTTGCCTACCGTCACACATCAGAACGGATTTGCAGCACTATTTGAATTGGTGTGCCAGCCTTTATCTCATTTGTATTGTTATTTAGTCGCAACCTAACAATACCTATTATTTCCACGTAATTTGTTAGGTTTCTTGTCTAAATCCCACAGCCTCAAACTGATTTAGGTCGCATGATCATGTGCGTGACACTAATGTATTGATTCACTAGTACTAAACGGAGAATTGATATGAGTGCACTTGCAGCTTTGAAGTTGGTGGTTGGTAAAAAGAATCGTGCTGTTTCACCTGTCATGCACAAGCGTGAAAAACTCACAGCCAAACTAACAGAGCAGATCGCCTTATGCCAAGCACAGCAAGGTGGTCAGCTGTACGCACCCAAACGGTTAAAAACAGTTGTAGATACAGAGACAGGCGAGCGCACCGTTATCACCACCGTCAAGCGTGTGCGTGAATGGTATTGGCGCACTGGTGATGGCAAAGTGAATCTTGTGATCAAGTATGGTGCAAAGACATTGGCACTAGGCAAGGGTGGCAAGAACGCAATTGAGCTTGCAAACGAGAATGAGGTGTTGGATGCACTTCGCTTAATTAAAAACGCCGTGTCGTTAGGCGAGCTTGATGAAGCTATTGCAGAGGCTAGTACTGCTACACGCACAGCATTTGGTAAGTGAATAAAAGTTGGGGGGCGTTTTTTGTCAGTTTTTTGCTGACAGGCAGCGCCCCCTATTTTTTTGATCGTAAATACATGAACGGAGAATTACATGTTTGTTTACGAAGTTACTGCTATCAAACCACAGCTGCCACAGACGCCTGCACAGGCACGTATCGCTGTACTTAAACAAAGCGCACAGCGAGCACAGGCAGCAGTTAAAGCAGAACGCAAACGACAGCAAGTACAAGCAGCACAACAAAAATTACAAAAGACTGTCTCTGCAGCGCTGTGATCACTTGTGCTTAATGCATATACATAAACAGATTTGAAGGTTCTTAAAAAAGAAGATTTTGTTTATTTATAAATAATTTTATTCAGTGCATTTATGTTCAGCCCTGCGAGAGCTAAAAAAATTAAAGGTATAAAAACCGTAAAATATTGTTTAGACGAGATACTTAAATAAGTTCCAATTAAGCCAAATAATAGAATTATAAAATTTGAACAGAACATTGCCATTCTTATTATTTTTCTTAGTTTGGTATTAACAAAAAAACTAAAGCTAAAAAAATAAACTCTGTCTTGGGTGAGTGCGATTGCAGTTAGTGCAGGCACTCCAGCAAATAAGAATCCAAATATTAAGATCAAAAAAGATCCACTGCTGCTTGGTGATTTCAAAAACATTAAGGCAAAGCCAACGATAAAAAAGATGGCTACTGCCCAATTCATTGCTCTTATCTTTTTGTAATTGTTAGTCGCTGCACTTGCAAGAGCAGGATCTTGAACGCTATTAATATCCATGGCAGTTAGTTTCCTTTTTGGCAATAATTGAGTATAGGCCAACCTTTACTGTTCACCTAGTGTTTATCAATTATGGAACTGCTGACTAGTCATCTTCATCTTTGCTAGCAGTATTGTCTAGCAGCGCACTTGATACGCTGCCTTCGCCTGCAAACTTATCAGCCAACTTCAGCAAGTCCAAATGCCCATAGTGCTGCTGTAGCATCGCAATACTAGTACCCATGTGTTCTGCCAATTGGTATGCAGTGACATTGCCTTTAGTCAGTTCGTGTGTAGCGTAGAAATGGCGCAAGCTGTAAAGAGTACGCTTTTTGCCTGTGTGCGTATCTACAAGTAACTCAGCCTTCTCCATCATGCGTGTAAACATTCTGCCAAACGCTGTAGTTAGATCAGCGTTGTGTGTCGCATCAATAACAGGTTTGTCTAGTCCTTTCGCAAGCAGTTCACGCAAGGTCAATTTCTTCAGTGATTCATTGCGATCTTTGATGCGTTCCAAGTAGCGTGCCACACGATGGCGCACTTGTATCTGGCGCCACTTCTGGGATTTGCCATTAATACGCATGGTTAGATATTCTTTGTCGCCACTTTTCGTCAGCGAAATATCACGCCACTTCATATTGATCATTTCCGTGCCTTGCCTGATGCCTGTATTGGCCAGTATCAACACATAGTCACGCAGCAGCAGTCGCATGTCGCGTTCGTGTCCTGCACGTCCATCTTTAATGTAGGCACGCATGGCACGGAGTAGGGCAGGATATTCGTCTATCTGTATGTCTGGTCTTCTTTCGCTGCTTGCGCCACCCTTGTTCTCCAACTGTGGCACTTGAACAGTTGTTATGTATCCACGTAAGACAGCTTCATCAAAAACCCTTTTCAGCGCAGCATTGTGAGTATTTTGGGTGCTGGTGCTGGGTGTTTTGGTCATTTCACGAGCACGCCAACTAGCAAAGCGTTGTAGTGCTGCGTAATCCACGTTATCTATATTGTGGTTTTTGAAATGTGGGATGTGATATTTTTTGAGGGCATTTATGTAGCTGTTGTAGGTAGCTTTGCCACGCTCGTTAGCTAATTCGTCTTCCATGCGCTTAATGGCAAGGTTGGCAATGGTTTTGAAACGCTTGCTGACTGTGGGAAGATTGTTTTCTTGCCTAAACCACGCATTGGTCACTAAATGCACAGCTTTGCTTTTGGCTTTGTCTAAATCTTCTTCTTTTGTTGTTGTTCTTAGCCACTTGCTGCCAACTTTGTAGCGAACTTGCCAAACAGGCGATGTCTTTCGTAAAGACAGTGTCGCTTTGCCTTCAAGTATGTGAACTGTGTGCTCTACTTTTTGTGGCATGTCGTATCCCCAAAAAAAACATAGGCTAAGCTATATTCAGCATTGTACAGTCAGTGCTGTTTTTGTACAACGAGTGTACAACGGCGTCTAAAAAACTGTACAACGTGGAGAACCTTATAAATACTGGTGCCCGGGGCCGGACTCGAACCGGCACGCCTTGCGGCGGGGGATTTTGAGTCCCCTGCGTCTACCAATTTCACCACCCGGGCGGCACGCAGCCTGCAATTATGACACAAACTCACAGGTT
>Ga0164296_1005726_pt1 | contig 10789 bp, 9 predicted proteins | sample GEODES057metaG_FD_113533 | JGI IMG/M metagenome (GOLD analysis project Ga0164296, IMG submission 113533) | Dystrophic lake water microbial communities from Trout Bog Lake, Wisconsin, USA - GEODES057 metaG | ecosystem: Environmental > Aquatic > Freshwater > Lake | place: USA: Trout Bog Lake... | reverse complement strand
ATCGTCCGAAGATTAACAATAGCAAGAAAGAACATCTCTCGTCATTTGACCATTGCTACATTGTAGCGTACAATCTATGGGAAGATTTCGTCTCGAAGGATAGCAACTATCAGGTACTTCTTCTCCCACACGGAGAGCCGGCAACTGAATGCACTTTCAGCTTTCCGTTCATCGAAACAGAGTCAACCGTTGTTAACCTCTGCGGAACTATTGACACCATCGGCAAAATCAAGGATGGCATCTTCTGTATCCGTGATTTCAAGACGACATCTGTTTGGGATGTTCGTTCGTACTTGGAAGGATATGCTATGTCGGCTCAGCTTCGGTTCTATGCTTTGGCTCTGCGTCTGATGCATGAGAGGCATCCTGACTCGGTCCTGGGTCAAGTGGGAGCGGGCACGGTTGGTGCTCGTATTGATGCCATCTTCATCAAACCAGCAGCAGCAGAGGTCAAGTACATCTCATCAAATGTATTCACATTCAAGCAGGAAACGGTTGAAGAGTTCCGGACTATGCTCACAGGGCAGATTCACCGCCTTCTGGACTGGATTGAAAAGAACGAACTTCCTCCTCGGGAAGGCATCTTGAACGGTACGTGCCAGAAGATTTATGGCCCATGCAAGTACAGCAACATCTGTCAAGCTCCTGCCGAAGTTCGTGAAGTAATGCTTGACCGTGACTTTATCAAGAAACCGTATGACCCCTTAACATTTGGAGAAGCATGATTATCATAGCCCTGTCCGGTAAGAAACATTCTGGCAAGAATACAGTAGCAACAATGATTGGTCAAATGGCTGACTGTTCCGTTATTGAGTTTGCATTCGCTGACGAACTCAAGATGGAAGTCTGTCGAGCCTTTGGTGTCTCTCTGCAAGGACTTCATCGAGACAAGGAAACGTTTCGGGAACTCCTCCAAGTATGGGGATGCCTCCGTCGGAAACAAAATGAGAACCACTGGCTGGACAAGGTTATTGTTAAGCTCCTGAACGCTCCTCAAGAGTTAGCTCTGGTGACAGATGTTCGGTTCCCTAACGAACTCAACACAATGAAAGAGTTCGGGACTGTTGTTCGGATTATCCGAGATACAGGGTTCGTTGACAAGCACGAAAGCGAGACAGCCCTAGACCAATACGATTTTAGCCATGTCCTTCAGAACAATGGTTCCCTCCCGGAGTTGCGGGAACAAGTGAGGACTCTATTACACAAATTACAAATACCAACTAAACATGTACAAACCAACAAATAGTCATACGTTAGCAGAAGCAAAAACAGAACAGCAGGTGCGTCTTGGATTGCAAGGATACCCTGGCACTTCTAAGACTTGGTCAGCATTGACCTTTCCAAACCCTGTTGTCCTCAACATCGACCGTGGCCTCAAAGCGCATCAAGGACGTAACGATGTTATTGAAGTACCGCTCTGGGACTCAGCTGTGTGCAGCAAGTTCTTGTCCGGTTACAACCCGTCTAAACTGAAAGACCTACTTGTTAGTTGGCTTGACAAAGAAGGGGTTCAGCTGGAAGCGAGTCAGACATTGGTAGTCGACGGTCTGACTGGGTTGCAGAATGCATATCATCTTTGGTTCCGTGTGAACCAGAATAATTTCCTGACAACGTCAGGTAAGGTCGATGCATTTGCAGAATGGCAAGTCAAGAAGCAGTACTTCGGTGAACTGATGGAGACGTTCAAACGTCTGCGTTGTCACGTTGTTCTGATAGCTCACGAAATTGACCTGAAAGATAAGAACGGACCGGCTGGTCCTTCTTACTCTGGCAAGATTCGACCCCTTCTGACAGGTGCATTCGGTGACGAGATTGTATCCCAGTTTACTGACTGGTTCCGTTCCCATTCAGCTGACGCTCCTAAGGATTACAAGTCCCTCAAACCGGAGGAAATCAAACAGAACTGGAACATGACCATGCCAGAGTTCGAAGCATGGTGCAAGTCCTTCACAGGTGGCACTATCTACTACTGGCAGACAATGTCAGACAGCGTGTTTGACGGCAAGACGTCGTCATTAGTGGGTGCTCCCCGTTACATACCTGCAACGTACAGTGCGTTCCAGAAGTATGTTCGGAAATAATTTCTCTGAACAACAGAGGATAAACAAGACAAACAACAAACAAAACAAACAAAATGAAATACAACAGCAACGTTAAACTAGGACCGGACAACTTCATCATTCGTACCATCGGTGAGGAGTTCGGACCTTCCCGTGCCGGTAAACCTATGATTACTCTCGAACACGAGATTGTCTCCCCTGAGACCGTCAACGTGAACGGGATTGATTACGAAGTGGCTGGACTCACACTCAAGACCTATCACGTCACCAAGTCGGTTGACGAACAAGGTAACGTAGACCCCGGTGCTCAGCAGGACACGGTCAGCCGTCTGAACGAACTGACGACTGCGTACTCTCTGCCTGACATCTCTGACGTGGACAACCCCACGCTCGGGTTCAAGGGTAAGCAACTTTGGGTTCTCATCTCCTCACAAGAGAACGCCAAGACCAAATCCCCTACTTCCGAACAGCTGAAGGAAGGCAAGAAGATTGGTGACCCGATTGTGAATCCTATCACCGGTAAGCCGGAAGTCTACTATCGTCCGCAGATTGACAAGTTCTACGGACTGGCGCAGACTCAGGGCGCGTACTGAAGTTAACCCCGTCTGGCACTACCGGATTGTAGTAGTGCCTCTTTATTTATGCCACCCAATCAAATATACAGAGAGCAGAAAAACGTAGACTATCCTGCTATGCTAGGAAGCAACAACTCAGTTGTAGAACAAATCAAGTCGAGCCCAACTTGCCAAGCATTAGACAATGTTCAGCAGGGTATTATGAGACTGAACGATTGCATATCCAAGCTTCAGATTCATCTCAAACCTATCCTGGTTGAGACTCAGTATCCGCAAGAAGATACAGACAAAGCAGTACCTACTCGTTGTCTACTTGTTGACAGACTTGAAGTGTACGCTGAACAACTTGAAACAGCCTCATCTAACCTCGAACGACTAATCTATCAATCACAATTATGACTATCCTCCAAACATTGTCCCTATCAGAACAAGACATCCAGAGTCTTGTACATTCCGTCATACAGAAAGTTCCACAGTTTGACGGACTCAAGCCCGAGAACGTATCAGTTCAAGACGTGTGCCTGTCCACCATGACCGGACAACTGAATATTACGTACGCAGTTAGCCTGCCTGAACAAACCAAACCTGAGTAAGTTATGATAACCGGAACACTAATTGTTGAAGTGTCCATTAACATTGAGGCCTCTTCTGAAGAAGAGCTTACCTCCCTGGAAAATGCTGCAATAGAAAAATTCAAGCAAGTCGAAGGTGTCTGTAATGTTGAATCTATTGACTGCGATTATCATGATGACGGCAAAGATGAATAGCCATGCTCCGGACAAAGCCTAAGCTACAATACAAGGGACTCACTGTTGTCATGTCGCACCCTTCGCGATTTGACACAGTGAGTCTCCTTTCTGCCTCTGGTGGTTCCTTGTTCAACAGCTTCTGTCTCCGTCCCGAGATGAATATAATGCAAATGGATGTTCGTCTAGTGGATGACCAGACGCCTTGGATTCCTGGGACTAAGGTAGTTCTCCTAATGGGCGAACGTGCAATGCACTACTACTTGCCAGAGACAGCATCGAACAGCATTAACGAGATGCGTGGTTCGCCGTTCCTGAAGAACGGAATAGTGTTCATCCCCTGCTTCCATGCTCAGGATGCAGCAGACATGAAAGCTTACGAACAGCAGTTGAATCCCCTTTCCGACAACTACCAACCTGACGCCTCCGAGTATGACGATAGCGATGACGAAGGAGATGTCAAGGTTCTTGGTAAGACAGCCCGTAAGAACTATGCTTTCTGGCTCCGTGCAGATGTCCGCAAAGCTAAGCGAATACTTGCGAATGACGGTAAGATTCCTTGTCTGAAGCAGGAACCAGAGTACAGGTTGCACAGTAACTCAGAAGAAATCATTAAGGTTCTGACAGAAACAAAAGGCCAGTTCCTTTATTTCGACATGGAGACAGATTATGAAGAGCAGAATATGCAATGTTTCGGCTTTAGTTTTGGGAGTGGGCCTATCTATTGTGTGACCACCCTTGATTATAATTACCGTCCTGCGCCTAATGTACATCGTATTATGCGTGCTCTGGCGGTTGCCATCAGAGACAACACAATCGTGGCACACAATGGGCAAACATTTGACTTCTTTGTGTTGGGCCATAAGTACTCTATTCCTGTCGTTGATTGCTATGATACTCTCATCGCCCAGCATCGTATCTTTCCTGGTGTCGAGAAGTCGCTAGGACATTGTGTTTCGTACTGGACGTACGAGAAGTTCCACAAGGATGAAGACAGTCACGGATACATGACCCGAGAGCAGCAGTTCGCACGGATGAAATATTGTGCTAAGGATGTGTACACCATGTACTTAGTACATCAAGCCCAGACTGAATATGCACGAACAATACCTGGACTCACCGAGTCTATTGAAAGGGCTAACAGTTCTATTGTTCCTTATCTTCTTGCTACTCTGCAAGGGGTCGGATACAACAAAGCATTGGTCGAACAGATATGCTCAGAGAACGACCGCCTCATGATGCAGTACATACGGATGGCCAAGATACTGATAGGCGAAAAGGGACTCCGCAGCATAGCAGATGACCTAACGGGCAAGAGCAAGACATCATTTCTGTCGTCTGGTAAGCAGCAGATTAGCTACTTCCACAACCTGCTCGGGTATCCGGTCGTTGCTCGTTCTAAGCGTACGTCGATGCCCTCTCTGGGCAAACAAGCCATTTACAAGCTGGCCCTTCGAGTGGACAACCCTGTCCTACAACTTATCATGATGTTCCGTTCTGTTCAGAAAGAGACATCTAAACTCCGCTTCACACCTTGGAAAGATGAGACTAACAAAAAAGCAATGGAAGTGGCTTCGGACAAGAATGCCCTACTGTCCAAGCAAGTGCAAGATAGGGACGGTCAAAGTGCCGTTGTACCTACAACCCCTTCTGCCTGAACATGACGGAGCTATGATGTTCTGTCCTGAGTGTAAAGGTGAATGGACAATCCACGAAGGTAAGCTGTTAAAACTATGATACCCCGAAACAGTTGCACATATGCAGTAGCAGGGACTGACACGTTCCGACTTGGTTCGAAGAAGATTCTGGGCAAGTGGGGAGACAACATGCAGAACATTGAGAAGTCTCTTCGGAAGATATACATTCCAGACCTCGGTAAAGTATTTGTTCAAGTGGACCAATCGGGTGCAGAGGCCCTTATTGTTGCGTACTTGTCAAGACCAGCAGCTTATCGTACGTTGTTCGAGCAGAACATTAAGCCTCACGTCTATGTGGCTATGCGTTTGTTTAGTCACATCTGGCACAAGAAGATGCTTGAACACAGGATGCTGACAGCTGATACTCCGTTCGATATTGACTCTGTTATAGCCACGCCGATACCTGAACTCAAGAAGATACCGTACTGGAAAGCGTTGGACTCCTGCATCAAAGACAGCGACAACTGGTCCCTATCTGAACGGTACTACTATCTGGCTAAGCAGACATGTCATTGCGTTGACAGTAAGACAGAAGTGCTCACACCTAATGGTTGGGTCTTTGTTAAAGACTATGTAACAGGACCAATAGCAGTTGTGGACAGTGACAGAAACATATTCTTTGAAGAGCCTAAAACGTGGAACAAATCAGAATACTCTGGCACCATGTATCATTTCAAAGGTGAAGAAACTGACCAGTTCGTAACTGACAATCATACTATTGTGTACAACACAAACGGTATTGATAGAGAGTTGCCAGCTAACGTAGTGGCAAAATACAATCGTGTGAACATTCCAACTTCTGGACATTATGTTGGCGGTAAAGTTAATCTACCAGACTGGCAAGTTAAATTACTTGTAGCAATACAAGCTGACGCTTGTTGGTATGCTAAAACTTCGGTGAGATTTCGTTTTGTTAAAGAACGGAAAATGCAGCGTTTAGAATCTATACTTAATGAAGCAGGTATTAAGTTCGAGAAACGATTAACTGATGTTACTGAATACTATGTTCATGACTTGGGAGATACTTTAAAGCATTTTGGTTTGGTTAAACGTTGGGGCAGTTGGTTACTAAATCTATCTAAAAATAATCTCGAACTGTTGATTGATGAATTGAAACATTGGGATGGTACTTTCGAAGAAAGCTATCTTCACAAGCGTGAAGCATACTTCAGCAAGTATCACCAAAATGCTACGTGGATAAAGACAATTTGTCATTTGGTGGGAAAACAAGGGACTGTTCTGTGCAGTAATGGTATGTATGCTGTCGGAATAAATAACAGAAAGAAGTCGATAGCCAATCGTATTAAAGCATACAAGTATACAACAATGGTCTATTGCCCAACAGTAAGCACAGGACGTTTTCTTATTCGTCGTCGAGACAAGATATCAGTTACAGGGAACTCGTCTAACTACGGCATCACCCCTCCAACATTCCGGATGAATGTGTTGGAGAAATCAGGTGGTAAGATTGTGATTAGCAAGGACGACGCTGAACATTTCATCTGCACTTACCAATCGTTGTTCACTGAGATTTTTGAATGGCACGATGTTGTACGGAAGCAAGTTGAGGAGACTGGCTTCTTGTACAACCTGCACGGTGAACCTTACACTATCATTAAGTATGACATCCCAGAAAGCAAATGGAAAGAATTCTACGCATGGATTCCCCAGTCCACGGTTGGGGAAATCACAAACATCGCGTTCGTCCAGCATCAGCAGTACATCGAGGCCTGTAATAATTACAGACGAAATGCTACACAACTTCATGCTAGAGTTGCCCAAGCGCTCGATATCTTTGGAGCAGGCGCGTACAATGCTGACCAACTTGCTAACACCCACGACTCGTACATGTGCCAAGTCGACGAAGACCAAATGGAAAGGTGCGCAAAAGTGATGTCATTCTTCATCAACCAATCGTTCGTATCACCTGTTGACGGTACTCCGTTCAGCATGCGTTCTGAAGCTCAGGCAGGTTATAATTGGTCACCCGCCAAAGAAACCAACCCTAACGGATTGAAGGAGGTTAGAGTATGACGAATCGTGAAAAGTGGGACTCCTTCACAGAAGGGTTGCAGTCCCCTCAAAACTATCTGGACTGGGCTTATCGCTTTGTCATTTGTGCTGCTCTCCAACGCCGTGTGTGGATGCCACCTGAACACACTCCTGTATATCCGAACATCTACGTTCCGTTGGTAGGACGTCCAGGCATTGGTAAAGGCCGTGCTATCAAAGCAGCTAAAGAGATTCTGACAGCTCTCAAGCTGGACGAACTCAAGACAGAGAATCATCCTGACTTCAATCCTCAAGAGAAAGAAGCAGCAGAAGCGATAGCAGCAGCTGACCTTGAATCAGCAATGAAAGCTGGCTCGGCTCTTGTCAATGAGAAGCCTTTAGCGATTCCTTGTGAAGCAGATGCTGTCACCTATGAAGGACTGGTAGCATCAATGGCTGAGAATTACCGACGGATTCGTTATCCCTTCTTTGATGAGAAGCTAGGTCGTCATGTCATGAAAGTGTACGGGCATTCATCTATGTGCTTCATGCTTGAAGAGATGGCCTCGTTGTTCAAGAAGAATACAGAGAACGTCGTTAACTTCCTTCTGCAAGCATACGACTGTGGTGACTACCTGAAGAAAACAAAGCACTCCGGCAATGACCGCATCCTTCGGATGTGTGTAGGCATTCTGGCAGGTACAACCCCTGACTTCATGCAGTCCGTGTTCGACGACAACATCTTGGACCAAGGGTTTGCATCACGTGCTTTCTTTATCTTTGCAGCAAAGAACCGCAAGACAGTGTTCTTCACTACCGGATTGACACCTGAGCAGAAGCAGCACAGGCAGGACTTGATTGACCATATTCGTAAGCTGACACAACTGTACGGACAGTGTCAATTAGAACCAGGTACAGCTGCTTGGCTTGAACAGTGGCTTAAAGACTTTGAGAAGGACCGCTCTAAGAGAGCATCACCTAGTCCTAAGCTGGACGCGTACTATGCTCGTATCAACATCCACATCATGAAGGTAGCAATGTCTCTCCATTTTTCAGAGAGCACTGACCTGTTGGTGCCGAAAGCACGATTCGAGGATGCTATTCAAGTCCTAAGGGAAGAAGAGAAGACGATGCATCTTGCGCTGTCGTTCTCTGGTAGCAATCCTCTGGCACGGACAGGAGACAAGATAATCGGAATGTTGCAGGAACGGGAAGAAGGAATGACGTTCAAAGAATTACTGGCAGAATGTTGGGGTGCTGTTGACAAGCCCCAACTAGAAGAAACACTGGAGTTCCTCCTAATGTCTGATAAGCTGATTACCAAACAGAAGGAGGACCCCATCCAAGCGAAGAACGTTATCTACTACCAGTTGAAAAACTAGGAATCATACTGGACTTAGCTTGGTTCACATACGTGTGCTGGAAGTAGTCCTTGATGAACTCTTGGGCTGCTTCCTGCCCGATGTTCTTGACGAGGTACTGGTAGTACCTGTTGAACATAATCGGGTTCGTCTCTGGGCTAGGCATCGTCTCGTAGTTGTTCTTCTTCAGGCTTTCCAGCTGGTTACGGAACGCATCAATATCTCCTCCTGACTTCTGCTGAGCCTGCTGGATAAGGCCAGGAACTTCAGACGCTGCCTGTTGCAAGTTCTGAGTCCGTTTGAAGTCCTTCTGGTTCAGGTTCAGATACGGGTTGTTATTTGGTTCCGTCTGCTGGTCAACTGGCAATCCTTCAGCCATCTTCCATCTCCGCAACTGACCTTCCTTGTTGCTCAAGTTGTACTGATAGTTCTGTGCATCTGTATTGTTACCAGTATCAGCCATCCAGTTGCTAGCTATCCGAACGGACTGGTTATTGTCCTTCAGAATGTCAAGCATCAGCTTAGGCATAATCTTAATGAAGCTGTCAGCCGTTGGTGTCTGTTGCCAAGCAGAAACAGCGTCCATGACTTTCGTTCCGACGTCCATTGTTATTTCATCCAACGGGAAGGAAGAACCTTGTGGGATGTTCTTATAAGCAGTATCGAACAAGTCCTTGGCGAGGGTAGAACCAAGCCCAGCAAATCCTGTGTACGATGCCATCTGCATGAAGTTGTACGCTAGCAACGGTATGTTACCTTCCAGTCCTTTCGAGCTGTTAGCTATCTCTGTCAGGCTAGGGATAGCAGACTTCTTGTCAGACAATCTTTGACGCATCTGCTGAATGGCATATCCACCAATGCCAGCTCCCAACGCTGATATCAGGAGTGGCTGTATGTTGCCGTGCGTAGCAGGTTCCCAAACGTTCTTCATCCATTGGTTGGTCTGTGCAACAGACCAAGACATCAGTGAAGTGAACGGCTTGATGATAGACTCCTTGTTCATCCATTCCGGCAATGTACGAGCATCATGCGCTCCGTGAATGAACCCTGCCATTGTAGAGGCCAGCTTCACTTTATCTTCAGGCGAGTAGACCTTGCCCTTCGCATAGTAAGGGTCCAGCTGTTTGATAAGGTTTGTAGCATAAGCATCACCACGTTCAGCATCAGCCAGTCGGAGAGGAACAATCTGTTCAGCTAGAGACTGAGCGAATATCTTGGCAGTATGGTCAGCCCAATCACGTCCGTTCACTTTGCCAATCATATCAGCCAGTGCTTTGGTCCGTTCGAGATGAGTCTGTCCAGCCCCAACTAAGTCATTCCAAGTGGACGGGTTGTGCTGTAAGTAGCCAGTCTTAAGCGCGTGCTCACGAGCAGCGGACCAGTTCTTAAGGGCTTCAGCGTTAGCAGAAGGTATCTCATGCCCTTTCAGATACTGCTGCGGATTCACAATGGATGAACCAAGAATATGGAGGTTCGTCAACGGTCCAAGAATGGACGAAGTAGCCACCCTCGACAATGTCTTAATCCAAGCTTCGTTCTTGTCAAATGGCTCTCCTTGCATCTGTTCTATCAGGTTCTTGAACACATGCTTGTTCTCTTCCAAACTCTTCATGGCTTCCGGATTCTTCTCCACTGTATCATACCAAGCTCTGTCAGAAGCATGGCGACGGTTGTAACCTTGCAACGTGCGTTCGAGGTTGTTGTCGCGTAGCGAGGCCGGCAGGCCGAGTCCTTCCGCGAGCCTGTTGCCACGGAACTTGGTTTGGTTCCCTGTATTTGTATCCATAGCCTCGGTGAACTGTTTCAAGCGTGCAGCGGCTTTCTCTGGTGTATCACCGTGCGCGGTCCAGTGCTTCATTAGTTCATTCTGCACGTACTTCCAGTTGCCCTTATGTTCCATCAGGTTCTCCATGAACTCCTGTTTCATCCTGCTGGGATAATAGGTTGGATTGATGCGGGCTTCCCGTTCGAATACTTGGCCTTTGCCATCTATGTCCCGGACTTTCTGTCCTGCCTTAATCTGGTCCTCTTGATGCTGTCTGATAGCATTACGGATAGCAACGTATGCAGACTGTTCTTTGCCCGTTAGGACACCTTTCTGGACAGGTTGTCCGGTGATGTCCTCTTGGGACAGGACATTGTGCAACTTCAGCTTCTCGGCTTGTGTTAACTTCGACGTAGCAGCCATCATCTGACTCTCGTACTTACCCTGATACTCCCTGCGTTTAGTCAAGGACGATGACAATGCTTTAACAGCAGGTTCACCGGAGGGTCCTGCTTTCCGTAGGGCTTTGTCCAGTTCAGGTTCGACTGGGTTCAGGGAGCGAGCAGGGATATGCTCATCGGACGAATACTTAT
>Ga0164296_1005724_pt1 | contig 10795 bp, 8 predicted proteins | sample GEODES057metaG_FD_113533 | JGI IMG/M metagenome (GOLD analysis project Ga0164296, IMG submission 113533) | Dystrophic lake water microbial communities from Trout Bog Lake, Wisconsin, USA - GEODES057 metaG | ecosystem: Environmental > Aquatic > Freshwater > Lake | place: USA: Trout Bog Lake... | reverse complement strand
TGTTCCAACAACACTGGCAACTGTTTTAACAAAAACGGTTCTCCGCCATAAAAATCAATATTGATCAGTGTTGGCAGTAACTGTAGTAATTCCTCAATGAACTGTGGACTGTTGTCAAACCATTGACCTTTCAAATTGATATCTTTTATTTTAATAATTTCTTTGCTGTCTGTGACTGTTGTTAATCGCTCGTAAGCAAACAAAGAACTGGCTTCGGGGCTACAAATTCTACATTTAAAATTACACACGTTGCTAGGACGAAAATCAATCATGCGTATTTTTGGATTGTCTATCCAATCGGTATAGAATTGTTTGGCATAAAAATTCATGTGCCATTGACGATTACTGGTAATGTTTTGTTTTTCCAATTGCCAGCAATGATCACAGCCGGTATGTCGTTGACCAGCCAGCATGGAAGTTCTCAACTCATTTATTGAATTACTATAAAATAATGATTCTATTGTTTGATCAATGGCAGATCCTACTGTGCCGTTGTAAACACAACAGGCCGCGGCGTTGCCTTGATTCATTATGGCAAGACTGCTCCAGGCCATTGGGCACAGGGTAGATTCGTCTAGAATCTTATCGTCGGTCAATTCTGCAGACTCAATGTTGACTGGATAGTATTCGATACTGGTATCATGTGCTAACGATTTTAGCTTTTCTGAAATGTTGTGTGGTCCACAAATCATGATAAAACAACTGCTGATATCAATTAGGTTGGCTGCACGTTGTATGTGTTGTAATAAACGGTCACTGGGATGATGAGCAGAATAAAACACAATACGCTCGCTGGGTGTGTATGTTTCTTTGTAATACTGTTGAAAAATTTTATAGACCGCAGAGTGAGTTTGATTAATCTCGGCCAAATCAACACAGCACAAGACTTGGTATTGTGTTGTCAACTGATCTTTCAAGTCGGTCAATGTCATAATAGGTCACTGAGTTCTGGCACGGCGCTGGTCAAAGATTCTTTTCTATGCTGATCCATAATTATGGTCAGTCGTTTGAATTCGGCCAAATGGTGACTGTTGTCCTTGGCCCACATGTGTGTCAACACACTATTCCATTGGTCTGCAAGTTTATTGTTGCCTTCATGTCGACACCATGCAATATGTGTTTTTATCAGAGAGTCTATTCTTTCTTTATGCTTGAGCGGCAATGCAGAAACGACCAAATGGTCAGGACCCAGCATAACAGTCATTGAAAACTTTGAAAGATCTAGAATGTTACCAACGTGCCATGATTTTTGCAATTCTATTAGGCTGGCCACATTTAATAGCCCAACAGTTGACGTCACAGTAAAATCCACATTGGGGCAATGAGTTTTTACCAACTCTAAATTTGATTCAATGGTTTGCCATTTTGTTCCGTGCCGGACATATTCAGCGACCGTACCAATGGCATCGAGACTGGCACTAATTTTGATATTAGAAAAGTTTTTCCATAACTCTACCACTGAGATGTCCCGATATTGCAATGTTGTAAAGTTGGTATTGTAAAAAATCTCCAAATTGGTATTGCCACACCTGATGAGAGTTTTTAATATATCATAGTGTTCTGAAGTCAGCAAGGGTTCACCGCCGGCGAAATAAATCTTTTCGGCAAATGGCAAGTAGTCCAGTATTCCAGCCAACGCTGATTTTCTCTGTTGTAATTGTAAAGAAGAATTGACTGAATTGGCATTTCCAAATAGTTCTGTTTCTTCTTGGGCAATGGAACTACTGTAATATCCACTACACATACGACATTTAAGATTGCAAATATTGTTTAATCGTATGTCAAGATACACCGGCTTGAACTGTTCGATATTCCCACTGGGGTCCAATTCATCGATCTTTATATGCGTCCACTTTGCATTTTGTTCCAGGCGTGAGCTGGGCAATCCAGAATCTTCTTGCCGATAACAACGATCACATTCTTTACTACGAATGCCATTGATCATGTTTGCCCGTAGTTGATTAAATGACTTGGACTTTGCAATGCTATCTATAGATTGTTCTTTGATATTGCCCATCGGATGTTGATGATTGCCTTGACAGCACGGCAATACATTGCCATCGGTACCAATATACAAGTGCATCCACGGCATCACACAAAATGTGTCTCGCTTGATACTGCCAGTCGGCGCTGTCGGCAATCCATCAATCACCTGATGTTGAATAGGCCACACATCGGTTGAATATAAAGTTTTTGCCTGTTGTAATTCTTGTACAATCGCAGTGTTACTGGTCAGTAACAGTATAAAAGAATTAGAAATATCAATTTGACTGGCGTATTTTTGCAAGGCAGTAACAGCCTTGCCAGGCAGGTCAGTGTATTCATGCACATCAGTGCAGTCTTGCACCAACACAATACGATAATTGTTTTGATATTCGGGTTGATATAACTTTGCCAATGAATCATACAACCATTTTTCACCATCTGGTTCAAAAAAATTAGACAAGTAAATTGGAGTCGAGCACTGGTATTTTTGTTGTAACTTTACCAGTATATTTTCTAAACTCATAGGCTTTGATATATTTTTAACAGTAACTTGGGATCATAAAATTCACTTTCAATATTGGTCAATTGATCGGTGACAATTTGATCCACACTTTCAAATTTAATCTCGCCTGGTGCCAGATCTAAATCTACTGCTGTGCTCTTGATCGGTAACAACGCCATTTCTCGCAGATTGTGATCGCGCACAAACGTTTCTTTGATAAAGTTTGCTTCTTCGTATGAAATGTCGATATCCAATTCCACACGCACATGCATGTTGGGACGAAGTATATTTATACCATTGTCAATGACCTCACTCAACTTCATTACACGATAAAGTGGCTGGCCAGGCCAGGCACGATACTGTTCAGGCTGACCCCATTCTAAAATCATCATGCCGCGAGCTTCATCGCCGGCATCGGCAAAGTTGTGTGGAAAGCAGTTGCCAATGTAGTTGATATTTTTCTTGCTCTGACGCAAGTGGAAGTGTCCCGAGTAGACTGATTCGATACCACCAAACGATTCTACCTTGACTTCGCCGTGGTCGGGCATTTCTACCATGGCATTCATTTTGAAGTGTGGCAGTTCAAAGTGACCAAACATGTACTTGGCCTGCATCTTGGGTAGCTTTTTATGATCGTCGCCCACTAGCCACGGAGCAATGATCACATCGCCTGACTTGAACCAGTCGTTGACCACGGTAATGTTGGGCAAGTGCTGTGCCCATTCGGCACCGTGTATGTCGCGCTTGTCGCGATAGTATAGGTCGTGATTGCCGGGAATAAAATAAAACTGTTCAAAGGCCGCCGAAAGTTTTTGTAGGCTGCGCAGGCTGAAATGTAAGGTTTGCAGGTTGATACTGGCACGATGATGATGCCAGTCGCCCAGGAACATGCCGGTTTCACACCCGTTTTCTTTGGCTGTAGCTATAAACCAATCAATAAATGCTTCACAGTCTTGATTATGGACCAGACTGTTGGATTTGAGTCCAAAGTGTATGTCTGTGCAGACAGCTGCCTTGCGGAATAGATTTGTCATAGATTACAGTATACGCTTTGTTTTTGAATAATACAAGTGCTCTGGTTAAATGAGATATTGGTCCGTCAACCGAATCACTGCTGGCCAAAGATCTTTAAAACCAATTTTGCTCCATTGGTCATACCAGGCAATTTGTTGTTCAAAAGCAGATTTGGTAGTGATTGACTCACGGCATAATTTTTCCAAATGAGTTATCAATTGACTGGCACCTTGTATGCAGTACAGATCTCGATCTTCAGGATGTAAAGAATCGCGATGATACTGCACAGTTGCATTCAAGCAGTCCAGGGCTGCCTGGCGAATTGGATCGGGCATGTTTGACACATTCATGGCCACATTCTCCTCCAGCGGCAGTAAATTGAATTTTTGTATGCCCAATGCTGTGAATGTTTTGACAATATCCAATAGATCGATTGCATTAAACATGCTGTGCACCATGTTAAGCGATACTGTTCCGGGCCAATGTTCCTGTAGAAATTCAATGTTGGCAACAAATTGATTCCAATTGGCGCCCTGACGCACATACTCGAACTGCTGATGTGTGTTTTCTGCACTGACATTCCAAATAATACAGTTGGCGGGCCTTGACAGTAAATCTTCCAAGCAGGGTAGATTCTTCAAATCGTAACTGAGGTTGGTAATAATACTGATACGGCAATCCTGCGGCAACACTTTTAACAGTTGATAATTCTGTTTCATCAATAGCGGTTCGCCACCTACCAGCATGATTTCTTTTACATGCGAAGCACGTTCCAATATCCAGCTCAATAGATTGTCCTGATATTCACGAACTGGTCGTAAATTTATTTTGTTTAATTTGTCAGCCCAGGTACTACTGAACATGGGCGAACAGTACATGCAGGACAGATTACAGGTGTTGTTCCATCGCAGATCGATAAAATTCAGACTGATCTGATTCGCATCAAACTCTGAATAATAGGTATTGTAATGATTGCGCAGGGACGAATATCCGTCAGTTTGCTCTTGTTTTATACAGCCAGCACAGTTTTCTATATCTGGTTGACCGTTCAACATATTCTGGCGTATTTGCGCCAACACCGTAGATTTTTCAATGTTGTCGATTGAATCAACATTTAGATTAAGCAAAGTTTTGCGGCCAACACAACAGGTTTTAACATTTCCGTTTTCGCGGATGGTCAGCCCGCTCCAAGGAGCAGTACAGTAAACAGCTGGTTGCATCAGGCCTCGTAGTCTTCGCCGCTGGTAATAGTAACAGTAGCCCCAAAGTTGGGATCTTTCTTGCCAGCATTTTGTCGTGTCCAGCTGGGATTGAGTCCGGCCTGTTCCAGCATGTCGTCACGAATGTTTTGATTTTTCTTTTCTAAATTCAAAATTCTAGTAAAACTGTTGGTGATAGCAGCGGTGTAGTAGGCAAATGGGTTTTGACTTTTTGATTCATCAAACTGTAGTCCAATCTGTGATAGTTGTAGTAGAGCTTGTCCGCGCATTTCTTCGTTGTAGGTATAGCCTCTCCAGTTGCTACGAGTAGCGTAGCGTTCGCATAACTTCATATACATGGTAGCCAAGGTGCGTGTGGCCTGACCGTGATCCTTACAGAATTCACCGTGGTCAAGGTCGCCTTTCCAGTGACTTTTGCCCACCAGGATCGGCTCCTTGTTGGTATTCAGTCGGTAGTGATAAAAGGGCGGAAAATTGAGTCTCACATGCTTTTCGTCCAAGACCGGTTCATCTATCAGCTCAGCCAAAGGATCGTCTTCGGCAACATCTAGTTCAAAGATGTCTTCAATGCGTTTCTTTTTAGCAGCAGTTTTTGATACCTTCTTGGGTGCCATGGGTATGTGTTCCCAGCAGGTCACGCGAAACACCAGATCAGTATTGGGAATCCGTTTAGGATCAATTTCCACGCCGGTTTCACGTCGGATACGGTCGGCTCGATTTCTACGAGCTTCGGCTATGGTTCGTTGATTGATCTTGGCCACGGTGGGCAAGATAATGTCATACTGGTGATCCGTGACCGGATCACGGAAGCTACAGTAGGTATTTTTGCTTAGGTGTATCTGTTTTAGGATATCTCTGTTGTTGAGATAATTGGTTTTGGTTGGGGTTCTTACTGGTGTAGTTGACACTAAGGAATCTCCTGAGAATGTATTTATTGTAGCACAAAAACCTGGCTTGTCAACCATTAAATCTTAATCTGAGCCGTTTATTTTTGCGGTAAATATTGTATAGGATAACATTGATTCATGGCCGACCAAATAGACTACGCACCAGCAGATGTAAGTAATCCGCCTGATCCACAGGTAAACACCGGTGCTGGCGAAGCTCCTGCGTCGCCCAGTGAAATTGACACAGGTCCCGCACCAGTAGGTGCACAGGACCCTGAAGCTGATACTTCGGACCTATATACCACTGATAGTCTAGGCAATACCTATAAAACTTTACCTGACGGATCCACTAGTCTAGTGCGTGCTGTTGAAGTGCCGGAAGACCTGCCAGTCGACACACCGGGCATATCACAGCAACTAGCGCCCACAGATCCTAATTCTATTTTCAATTCGGCTCCTACTAGCCAAGATCTAGTGTCGGTTGGTGCGACTCAAGTAGTCAACCAACCGCAGGTGGCCAACTTGCAATTTGCACCCAACACTGACTGGCGAGTGACCTTGAGATTGGCTCCGGGAGCCACTTATCTTTACAACGATCCGCAGGCTGGAATACTACAACCACTCAAGGTGACCAACGGTGTAGTATTCCCTTACACGCCCAGCATAACCACTGCCTATCGAGCCAACTACAGTCCTTACGATCTTACACACTCCAACTATCGTGGATATTTTTATCAAAACAGCTATACCGATGCTGTCAATCTAACAGCCACCTTTACCGCACAAAGTACCAGTGATGCCGCCTATGTGCTGGCAGTCATACATTTTTTCCGAAGTGTAACCAAAATGTTTTACGGCAAAGATGCACAACGCGGATCACCACCGCCCCTAGTATTCTTAAGCGGTCTGGGCGATTATCAATTTAACAATCACCCCTGTGTAGTCAGCCAGTTCAATTATGTTATGCCGGCTGATGTGGATTACATCAGTTCAGGCACGCCCTACAATGCTGGTTTAAATCTACAGCCTCTGCAGAATTTATATTCAACCACACTAAATGCCATTTCTCCCACAGTGACTAGATTGGCCACAGCCTTCTTGCCACCCGGTGCACAAAATGCCCTACCGGCACCCTTGCAAAGCCTTATAAGTAATCCAACCTATGTTCCTAGTAAACTGGACATAGTCCTGACCCTGTTGCCGGTGCAGAGTCGACAGCAGGTCAGCCAACAGTTCAGTCTCAAGAACTATGCCAATGGACAACTGCTCAAAGGAGGATTCTGGTAATGGCCACTTATGATTCGACCAGTCCGTACTACACCACCGGCTACAGTCAATTCTTCCTGGATGTCATGGTCAACAGACCCATACCCAAGGCCACCGACGATCTCCTGTTTACTATCAACTCTACCTTTCAATACAGACCAGACTTGTTGGCATACGACCTATACGGCGATTCGGCCTTGTGGTGGGTATTCTATCAACGCAACCCTAACACCCTGACCCGTCCACCACTGGACTTTCGCGCCGGAACCTCAATTTACTTGCCCAAATTGGCTACTTTAAAATCCGTGTTGGGATTCTGATTTATGCCAGCTAACCAACAGAATAATCCTTTCTTTTTTGGAAATGCACTTAGCAATCTAAATCTGTTCACTAATGTGACCGGTACCCCAACCTACGCCGATCAAGTTAAGTCAATTGGCACAACTCAGGCAACTCCTCAACAAACCGTCAACGAAGATGCACCCAAGGCCGCTGCCAATCCCGGAGTTGGTGCTGGTACTACTAATAACTCGGCCACCAGCTTAGGACCTGATAATAATCCCGGTGCTTCTGCCAGTACCACGGCCCAACAGTTGATCACTGCCACTTTTGGCACTTCAACCAACTCACAGATCATTACCCAGCCCAATGTGCTGGATCAGTATGCCAGTTATACCTATGCCATTTCCTGGTACCTGTTGACCCCAACACAGTACAACAACCTAGTCACTTCCCAACGAGTCAATACCGCAGGTTGGCAACTGCTGATGCAGAGTGGTGGTGCCCCTACCGCCACCCGCAGTCAATTTTTTCCTGTGGACTACTACATGGACGACCTAGAAATTGACAGTGTAGTACCCCTACACGGAACCAACATGGCCAACTCGGCTACTGACATCAAATTCAAAGTGGTTGAGCCCAACGGTATTACCTTGATCGAACAACTGTACAAGGCCGTGCAGTTTACTCTCAAAAATACCACACCCACTGGCACTGCCGCAACCACCGGGTCTACCACAACCGGAACTGCCACAGCCACTTCAGAAACACCCAACTACTTGACAGCACAACACTGCCTGGTGATTCAATTTTACGGATACGATGCACAAGGCAAATTGGTGGCTCCGGCCAAAGGTCAGAACACCATCAACGGCCAAATCAGCAACACAAATCAGCAGGCCGTTATACAAAAATACTATCCCTGTGTGATTACCAATATCACATTTCGTATAGCCAACCGGGCTATTGAATACACAATCTCGGCCAAGCCCATACCACACTACTACAACGCCAGTACCGACCGCGGTACTATTCCGTTTGCATTTAGCCTGTCAGGACAAACTGTGGCACAACTCCTGCAAGGCAGTCCGGTATCGGCCGCTGACATTGCACAGTTTGATCAGGGCGCTAGACAGTCTACAGCCAACCCATCGTCGGCCACAACACCACCCAGTCCGCCGCCGGCACCGGGTACTCCAGCCTATAATGCTCAAGTCAACCAATCTGGTGTGTCCGGAACCAATATCACCTATGATAATACTCCAGGAATTTACTGATGCCAGCTAACAGACAAAACAACCCCAGTTTCTTTTCCGGCGCTAGCCTGTTTAACAATGCTTTAGGAGTACCCAGCTATGCCAGTCGCGAGTCGGCTGCAGCATCGGCGGCCCAGGCTGCCAGTACCACGGCCGCACCCAGCAATGCCTCAGCCGCCCCTACCAAGACCGACAAGGTGTTTACCGGTCTCTGCGAAGCCCTAAATGCACATCAACAGTATCTAGTGAGATCTGGACAGTACGAAGTGGCCGATGTTTATTCCATACAGTTTTCTTCTCCAGGAAATCTAGGTTCTTTCCAAGTGGTCAAACCTGGTGCTACCGATCTCAGCAACACTGCCACTACCAATCCTACCACAGCGGCCGACAAGTTGGATTCAAGCAAAGGCAGTGTCAATACCAACAGCCAGATCTGGCAGGTCACAGCTGGCACACAAATTGTACAGCTGATCGATCAGATCATGCGTAGTAGTCGTTACATAACTGATCAGCAAAATGTGCAAACTTCTCCAGCGGTAGATCCCAAGACTGGCCTGCAAACCACTACGGCCAATCCCAAACCTGGCAACGGTACCACGGCCTGGTACAAGATCACCATGACAGCCACCCAGCTCAAGTACGACAACAAACGCAAAGATTTTGCCTACAAGATGAACTTTATTGTAACGCCTTATGCCATCACGCAGATGGCCAGTCAATACTTTAACGACAGCAGATATCGTGGCAGTCACAAGAGCTACAACTACTGGTTCACCGGACTTAACACACAGATCCTGAATTTTGAACAAGAATACAACAACTACTATCGCCTGACTCTCAGTGGTCTGGGCAAAAACGTTTCACAGCAAACCACTCATGATTTTAGAGATCAGTATCGCAGAACCTACATGGCCACCAGCGAAAACAACACTCAAGGACAAAGTGGCTATACCAACGAAGCATCGGGCAGTGCTGCCAGTTTCCTATACAGCCCCACTGACCAGGCCCGAGTAAATCTGCGCATTGTAGGCGATCCAGCCTGGATGCAACAGGGCGAAGTGGGCATAGGTGTGGTGGCCAATGCTTTTAATTTTAACCCGTTTCTAGCCGACGGAACCATAAACTATGACAGTCAAGAAGTGGTATTTGATGTCAACTTCAATGCACCGCAGGACTACAATTTTTCCACTGGCATTGTAAATGTCAATGCCAGTAACGGCAAACCACAGGAAAACTTTACCTACACAGCCGTACGCTGTAAAAACATTTTTAGCAAAGGCCGATTTGAACAACAGTTGGAGGGACGATTGCTAATCGAGTATGCCAAGGATGGTGCCAGTGCCACACAGTCTGCAGCCAACGGTCGTCCGGCTCCAGCCAAGACCCAAGTTGGCAACGCCGTATCAAACACCAGTTCAGCCGTCAGCCGAGATACTGAACTGGATGAGTACACCACCGATAGTCTGGGCAATACCTACAAAAATGGCACTCTGTATCGAACCGCCAATTCAGACTCGGATCCAGATCCCAACACCAATACTACCGGTCCGGATGCCACCACTACAACCACACAACCGCAAACAACACAACCAGCTGCTCCGCCTGGAGACCCGACTTCTTCAGGCGACATAGCACCGGTTGACTATACCGCACCATCTGATGCCGGTGGCAGTACCGCGCCAGCACCAGATACCATCACACAACAAATAGCACAGGACGATTAATCAATGGCCGGCGAGAATATAAACAAAAGCACAGGACAACCTAAAAATTACAAATTTGACCGCGGCGGCATGCCCACCGAGTTTGGACCATTCATTGGCATAGTCAAGAACAATGTAGACGCGGCTCGTACCGGACGCCTGCAGGTTTACATCGAGCAGTTTGGTGGACCTGATCCTAACAACAAAGATCTCTGGCGTTATGTAAATTACTGCCCACCATTCTATGGTGCTACACCCAAGGGCGGTACCGCTGGCACTGGAACTTACACACAAGGCAATCAACAGAGCTACGGCATGTGGTTTACCCCACCCGATATAGGTGTCAGTGTTCTTTGTTTCTTTGTAGCCGGCGATCCCAAACAAGGCTATTATGTGGGTTGTATCCCTGATCAAGGAATTACACACATGATTCCGGCCATTGGATCTGTAGACAAGAGTCAGGCACAAACACAAAATTCCACACAGTCCAGTTACTTTGGCGGTGCCAGCAAACTACCAGTTACTGAAATCAACAACAGCAACTTGCAAATTGCTGACAACCCCAAGTACTATAATCAGCCCAAACCGGTGCATTCATATGTGGCTGGGATTCTATTTCAACAAGGCTTGATCAATGATACCATTCGTGGCTCCATTGGATCAACTAGTCAGCGTGAAAGCC
>Ga0164296_1005719_pt1 | contig 10798 bp, 11 predicted proteins | sample GEODES057metaG_FD_113533 | JGI IMG/M metagenome (GOLD analysis project Ga0164296, IMG submission 113533) | Dystrophic lake water microbial communities from Trout Bog Lake, Wisconsin, USA - GEODES057 metaG | ecosystem: Environmental > Aquatic > Freshwater > Lake | place: USA: Trout Bog Lake... | reverse complement strand
GCGGAAGTCGAGCCAGCCCGAGCTTTCGCCGCGCGGTGCCGATACCAGGCGCACGGCCCTGCCGTTGAACAGCAACCCGGCACTGACGCCGGTATGCCGCAGCAGGCGCTCCATGCGGCTGTGTGCCGAGGCCTCCAGCGTTCCACCGCCACGGACGATGCGGTCGAAATCCTCCCCAGCTTCAAGCACCTTGACCAGCAGTTGCCAGGGCGCCGCGCCTTCCTTGGGTTCCGGCTCGCGGACGGCAAAGTCAGACCGCAAGGTCTCGCTGTAGTCGGTCAGCGTCAGCTCAAGCTCAGGTGGGATGGGGCTGTCGGCAGTGCCGGCATAGCCTTTGGCAGAGAAGCTCCAGCCCCACACTTGACTGGCAAAGGCGCGGAAGTCGGGGGCGTGGAGGGCTGGGCCTTCGGCCGTGCTGAATGTGCGCTCCTGCAAGGCTTCACGCAGCAGGCGTTGGCCCTCGGCATCAGCGCGGTTGAGGACGGCGCCGGCACGTACGAGCGCCGGCGCTGAAACCACCAACCCGGTGGGGCGCACGAAGCCGATCCACTCGAGGTGGGCGACGATGGCGGGGTCAAGTTTCATCGTGGCCATCAGTTGGACTCCGGCCAGAGATACACCAGCCCGACAGGCTCAATCCGCTGAGCGCGCACCTCGTAGAAGTCCTGGATGCGCTGTGGCTCATGCGTAAGCTCCCGGTCGAACTGTTCGAGCCGAACGCGCCAAGAACGCATGTTGGATTCGAGTTGCCGCTTTTCGTCCTCGTCGAAGCCCAGCGTGAGCTGCTGGAACTCGCCCTCGTTTCGGACGAGTTCCTGGCGCACACGGTCGCGCTGGCGCTGCAGGGTTTCGGTGAGGTCAGCAGCCTCTCTTTCGCCACGATTGTGGAGTCGGTCTACCGCCAGGGCAGCCAGCTCCTTTGCGCGCGGCTCGAGCTGGGGCAGCAGCTCGCCGATGTCGCGCGCGGCCGATGTCAGAAGCCTCGACTGGATCACGTCGTTGGGCATGTGCTGCGCCGATTCAGCGATGGACTTTTCCAGAAGCTCTAGCGTCTTGGTTTCGGCCTCACGCGCATAGGCTGTGAGCGGCCCCTTGCGTTGAGAGGGTTCAACCCAGCGGGCGGCGAGCGGCACCAGTTCTTCGTGCAGGCGCTCGGCGCCACGACCATAAAGCGACAGGCGCCCGAGTAGCACCACCCGGGGTACCGTATCGGCCGATTGCGCCAGGCAGGCTCTGGAGAGGTCGTGGTGGATGAAGCCCTGCGAACGGAAGCGGGCCAGCAGACGCTGCGCGACGCGCTGGTCAAGGTGGAGGTGGACGGCATCTTCCGAGAGCACACCGGCATCCTCGAAGACCACGGGTCGGATCGGGGCCTCTCGACGCCAGTCCGCCAATTTTTGGTCTTGCTTGCGGGGGGATCGAAGCGAATCCAGGGTAGCCGTCCAGCTCTGGTCGGCCTGCGCGCGGCGGTCCAGCTGAGGGAACTGCCAGACCTCGCGGCCATTGGCATCGAGCGAGACTTTCAGCGGGTCCGCGCCTAGCAGTGCAAGGGAGCACGACAGCGCGTCCCTGAACGCCGGCGCCTCAAAGGCGGCCCAGGTGCGCGAGGCGTCCAGCAGGCTCTGACATCGTTCGATCTGCTGCTTCAGGTCTTCGCGCCGGTCGCGCGCGGTCTCGAGTTCTTCTTCGGTGATCCGCTTGTGGTCGGCGTCCAGATCGGCGCCCTCGATCGCGCGAGCCAGCTGGTCGACATCACGATGCCGGATACCTTGTCCAAGACGGCGTTCGATGTCGTCGTCGATGACTTTGGAGAGGCTGCCGAGTTCGCGCTTGATCGTCTCGGTCTTCTTAATGAGTACCTCGAGCACACGGTCCTCAACCCGCTGCGGCAGGACGAAGTAGTGACAGCGAACCTCGGCTTCGGGCTGGAGCTTTCGGTCAATCCGGCCGTTGCGTTGCTCGATGCGGCCCGGGTTCCATGGCAGGTCGAAGTGGAAAAGGTCGGCGCAGTGAGCCTGGAAGTTCAAGCCCTCGCGCGCAGCGTCGGTGGCCAGCAAGATGCGCAGCGGGTCGCGTGCTGGGTCAGTATTGAACCGGCGTTGGATCTCTTTGCGGCGGGCGCCGGCGGTCAGGCCGTCGATAACCTCGATGCGTTCATCAGCGCGATCGGTGCCCTCGATTGCCTGCTCCAGTATGGCTTTCAGGTAGCGCTTTGTGCCCTCACGGTTCTCGGTGAAGATTAAGACGCGTCGGTTGTTCCAACTTGCTGGCAGCCCAACAGGCCGCTGGCCAAAGATGGGCATACCCTGGCAAAGGTTCTCCCGGATCCAGTCTACTAGGCGGCGCATCTTGGCGTCTGGCAGGTGCCGCGCCCCTTCGGCGATGTCCTGCATCCGATCCAGCAACGCCTGCTCGCGCTGCCAAAGCAGTTTCGCACGCTCGTCGCCGGACACTTCGCCTTCTGCCTCGGCGGTGATGGCTTCGATTTGGGCCGCTTCGTCGGACTCGAGCTCTTCGGGCGTCCACTCACCGCGTTCATCATCGGCGTCGGGGGCAACGGCGAAGAGGCTGGAGTCGGCGGCACCGGCAGTTGACCTCATAGGTGCACCACCCTGGACGCGCTGCCACTGCCGCTCGACCGTGACTCTGTGAACCTTAAGGCTGCGAGCGAAGGCGTCAATGGACGAGAGCAGGCGCTGCTGCAGGCCGACGATGAGCAGGCCCGCTGCCGCCTGGGCGCGTCGGCTGGTGGCGGTCAACCGCTCCTCCCGCGCAGTGCGGTACTCGTCCAACAGCCGAGACAAGGCCAGTTCGGGTGCGTCAGGCGTAAGCCCATCGATGCCAATGCGCACGATCTTGCGCACCGGAAAACCGCCCTGAACTTCCCGGATGTCTTCCTTGAGCCGCCGGACCATCACGTCGTCCAGCGCCTTCTTGCCTCTGACCTTGACGCCGCGGGTAAAGCGGTACGGGTCGAGGATCTCGAGCAAGGTGGAAAAGCTGTTCGAGTGCCCGTTGTGAGGTGTCGCCGACAGGAAGAGGCGATGCTCGAAGCGGGCGCTCAAGTCCCGAATGGCACGGGTGAACTTGGTTTCGATGCCATAGCGCCCACCGCTGGATGGGGCGGCGTGATGGGCCTCGTCCAAGATCAGCAGGCTGCCTGGCAGAAGCGGGCCGAGCCATTCACGCATAGGGTCTGCGTATGCCGCGTCGATCAATAGGTTGTGGGAGACCAGGAACCTGCTGTGCGTGCGCCAGGGATTGACGCCAAAGCCCCTCTCCCGACGCATCCGGGCCAGGTAGGCGCGGTCGAGAATCTCGAAGACGAGGCCGAAGCGCTCCTCCAGCTCAGCCTTCCACTGCTCGAGCACCGATGGCGGCGTGGCCACGACGATGGTTTTGGCCTTCTTGCGCAGCAGAAGCTCACGCGCAATCAGGCCAGCCTCGATGGTCTTGCCCAGGCCCGTGTCGTCTGCGATGAAGAGATTGACACGGGGCAGCCTAAGCGCCTTGCGCAAAGGCTCCATCTGATACGCATCGATCTTTATGCCGGCCCGGAATGGTGCCTGAAACAAGTTCGGATCCGTCGCCGTGACGCAATTCCAGCGCAGTGTGTGTAGGAACGCTGCGAACTGGCGCGGCTCATCAAAACCTTTCGCCGCAAGATCTTTCCAACCTTCCTCCTCGAAGATCTGCCGGTCGATCTCGAAGTCCCAAAATACTTCAAGTGCCTGACCCTGAGCATCATCATCTGCGCAAGCCAATCTAACTACAGGAGAATGTCCTGCTATTTTGGGTTCAACAACTTCCTCTACAAGCCAGCGCCTAGATCGAACAAGGACCATTTCACCAATTTTGGGAAGTCGATCAGTGTTGATTGGAATAGCTTGTTCTTTTTCTGCACTCATTGCATCTTCCTATCGCTGTTGTCGCGCCGAATGTTTATCGTGCCAAAATCTCCACCGACCACACGTTTAAGAAATGATTCAGTCAGTGTGCTTTTCTGATTCATAAATCAGCCCTGCCAACTTTGTAACCTGGTGCCAGCGCTGCACTTTCAACGCCGTACAAGGTTTGAGGATTCTTGAGATAAAGATGGTGTTGCTTGGGATCCAGTCCGTGCTTGGGTGTGCAATCTACCGACCATCTTCTTAATGCATATCCGACTAATGGGGCACGCATATCCAAAACAAGCATGCCATCCTTCATCTTGTAGTCAGCTTCAATAGCCTCAAGATGTTCGACTCCGGGATGAGGAATCGAACTTTTATATTTTGAGTAAACCATACATTTTTAAACTTCATACTCAGAATCTAGTTCGAATCAATAAATCAAAAATCAAGTTAATTACAAAGTATTAATTAATCTATTAAAACTCGTTGTTATTATATTAGCCTAGGGTACATTAGAAATGAGGCTTTTTGAGACTATATTAGGAGTTTTGAACATATTAATGACTTAGCCAACTAGCTCAAAATTTGACCTAGTTACCTGTTAAAAATTAACACCCATATGAGATTGCTTGAAAAAATACTTAGAACCTATTATCAGAAAGATCAACTAATGAGATTTAATTTAAAAAAAGGGCATGATTTTTCTGACATTTGTCAGGTTAAGGAATTCTCATTCACATCCCTAACATTTGTTAAATTTTGTCTAACAGGAGGACTTCCGTATTATCAAGACATCTCAGCAATCCGTTTAACTAAAAGTCTAGACTCCACCCTTGTTGCTAACTTACTAGCGTGAGCCCTGAATTGCCTCCAGAATACAGATTTATCCTTACCTTGGGCTGCTACAGTTCGTTCTAAGTATCCTCTCAGTACATTTCTGAACGTCCTCAAATTCTTGGCTTCAGCAGTATTTTCTTTAGGGAAAAGATAGGCTCTTAATGCCCATTCATGACCACATTCTTGAACAAGGTATCTTGCACATTCTCTAATCTGACCGTGGTAAAAAGAGTTGTCGTCATTTTCATCAAGAGACAGTCTTTTTTGTATTTCAAGAATTAGCTGATCTGTAATTTCAGGAATTTTCATGTTTTATATTTAATTCGTTAACTTATAGAAACTATCAACCAGATTGAAGTACTTTTTTAACTTTCGTCTTAAAGGAGCCAAAGACTGTCATTGATGTCCCCCAACTTCTTTCCTTAATGCAGTCAAATTTATTTGCCAAATCGCGTTCGATCAGTAATTTTTGATCTTCATCAAAATCTTTTAATTTTTCGTTAATTAATCTCTGCGCGTGTCGCTCTAAAGCGCAAGTCCCTTTAAGGAACTCAGACAACCAATTCAAGATGACACACCAATATAGTTCGTGATGATCTTCGGTAAGAGAATGTTCTTTTATAAAGAAATCAATAGACGAATCTTTAGTCATCATGGTTAGTTGCCCAATGATTTGACTTAAGTTTTGTCCATTGATTGCCTCATTGTTGAAATAACTGATAATGGATTTAGGCGGAAATCCTTTGTCGATCTCAATTTCCGGGGATGTCGGTTTCTTAAATTCAAACACATCAGCTTGTTTTCTTAAGAACCCAGGTATTTCATAATCATCCTCCCCCCCTGAGGACAGGCTTTCAAGCTTAGTTGTCGGTTGTGTTTTACTGGTTCTCCACACGCTAGGCACTGCCATTCCGTTATAGTTTGAATCAATATTTTGTGATGGGGAGCTGAGACTCTTGCACATCCGGAGGACTGTTGGAGCACTCATGGAGTACAGAACCTCAGTTCTTCCAAATCCACCCCAACCAGCAGCTTGCATTTGTGCGATCCGTTCTAACTTAGGCAAGCCAGTTGCTTTATCGTCTTCCTCTCTTTCGTGGACTAGCAATAAATTGGTGTATTTGCTGGGCAGTTGATACTTAAGCGCGAGGTCAGTCGCTGTTTTCTCATGTTTGGTGATTCCAATCCGTGCAGCTGCGCAAATTCTTGGAAGCAGGCTGTCCTCCTGTAACTCGATTACAGATGCCTGACAGGTATGCATCACTCCATTTATTTCATAAGTAAGTGTCGGAAGCTCCTCGGGTTGGGATCTTAAATTGGCAAATACATGAATTGTCTCGTTACTAAAGATCTGAGTTGGTAAATGAGACCTCCAGTCAACCCCGGCAGCGCATCTCAGTTCAATCTTATTGGTATGGAAAGAGCGAAGACGCTCAAACATCCGAAGTGTTGCCTCTTCAATGCTCTCGTTTGGAGTAACCAGTTCACAAGCTCCGCCCGTCCTCTCCGCCAAATCCTGGAGTAGGCTCTCAGCAGGTGCGCTTCCAACCCCAATTGCAAATATTCTGTGGTTGAATTTTTTAGCTTCCTTAATGACAGGCTCTATATCCCATACATCACCGTCTGTTATGAGCAAAAGATTGACAGATGTTTTGAAGTCCGTTGGGACTTCAAGTTTATAAGTTGAACGCAGTGCTTTTTTGATCTCCGTTCCGCCTAAATTAGCATCGGTCTCTAGAATTGCATTGGCTAGTTTTTTCTTGATGAATTTTTCTGTGGCCAGATTAAGAGTAGGTTCAAGATGTTCAACGTCAGAGCCGAATTTTGAATAGGATACTAAATCCGTCTCTTTTAGGAGCCTGGTTACTGCATCCATGGCAGTTCTGACCTGTTCAATGCTTTCACCAGCCATAGAGCCCGAACAGTCAACCAAGATTTTGAGTGCCAGAGGAGCAGTCGATGACTGAGGGAGCTCTGGACAAAAGCTCGCAATCATGGCGTAGGAGTCCTCCTCCTTAGACGCAACCACATAAGAATTTACGTTCTTTGATTCAATGTTAAGGATAAAGTCACGGTCTAGTAACGCCCCTTGGGTTACTTGAATACATTTACCGGTTTCAGTAGTCGTTAATTCGACCGAATGGCTTGGGCATTCAATACGTCCTTCTGCGAGCTTACCAATCACATCTAATTTGACAGTCAATGGATATTCAACCATTGCGTTTGTTCCGACCTTTTGGTGACCAAACAAAACCCCTTGTGCCTCTTGGTCGCCGTACCTCGCCCCGATGACTGTAGGAATGGTTAGTCTGATATTTCCTTTGACGCTACGCAGCATTTGAGCGTATTCAATCTCAATTACCGCCTCCTCTCCTGCTTTGAGGTTTCCTAGATTGGCTGTGTAGAGTCCGTAGGGATTCATCTCCACCATGACTGGAGTGTCCCCCTCCTCTATGGCTTTTTCATAATTCTTCTCTGCAGTTTTCTTGGGTAAACAGACTGCACTGAGTCTTTTACCGGCAATCTCAACATTAAACCCCATTAAATTGGAACCCCAACCCCCTGGAAAAGTATAGACAGCCTCTATGGTGTCTCTGGATTCATTGACATAACGCTGTCTCATCTTCATAGTCATTAAGAGGCCTTCAACCCGACCTTCGAGGCGCACTGACTTGAGAGATACGTTTACTTCTCCATCTTCGCTGATTAAACCTGATTTGTGACTCATTGCGCGGTCTCCTACTTGGACTATGAATTAAAAAATTAAGGGGGATATGTAGATTCCGTGCCCCCTTGCATCACGGCTTCAAGGACCTGATCTTGGATACAAAATAAAGGGCCACCAAGAGCAGAGACAAATCGACTTCACATCTACAAGGCCGAAACCGAAATGCCGTATGAATACTGGCCCACCACTAGCTAACGCCACTGTTTTTCTTTAATACTTTGTTCGTAACACTGATTAGCTCCTTCATCAGCGCTCTTAGTTGTTCTGGACTCATACCTGCCTCCTCCGCAGAAATTTGTAATTCAATACCCGGTGCCAAATAGACATGACTTTTAACGTCTATTGACCCAGGTTGCCTTTGTTTGGGGGTAATGGGGGACTCTCCTCCCGCCAAAACCTCTCCAACCCTTTCTAACGAAATTCCAGAATCTGTCAAGCGTTTGATCAAAATTAATTGATCAAGGTGTTTTTGTGTGTAGTGTGCAGCGCGGGTCTCCCCGATAGGTCTGTCAACCAGCCCTAACTGCATGTAATACCTAACTGTTCTGGCAGAAAAGTCACTCAACCTACACAGGTCATCTAAACTGAATTTGGACTCGTTCATAAGGCGTTGTTGTAAAAGTTAGTTTATTATAACAGTTAAACTGTCAAAATTAACTGTAACTAATGAAAACCCCTAGAAACTGATCAAAACAACAATTTAAAGCACACGATGGTCACCAGGTGAGCTACTGGGTTGGGAAAATATAAAAAAGATTAGGAGTAAATATGGACCGACACCAGGTGGAGATGGCCGGGCCGCAGGAGGCGTTTGCAAGATGCTGGTCCGCTGCCGGCAAACATTTAAGTTAATTCGGGGACGGTATCGTTAATAGTTGGCTAAGGTCCCACCTTAATCCGCCTTTTTTAGAACATCTCTCCTTTCGCCGGGTTTTTCACGGTATCAGTGTTGGGCCTCATCGTTGATCACCATGATGTTGCTAAGGCCCATCAAGTCCGGCATAACGCGCTAAATCATTTGTCCTTCGGTTTCAAAGGTGATCAGTTTGTCACCCCCTCTACCTTCCAAGAGCATTCGAACGCCCTTAGAGAGTTCAACTCTTTCGCGGAGTTTGAATAAGTGATAGTTGGTAATGACGATCTTTGTACGATTCAAATCCTCCATCATGTCGTTTGGAACCAGTTCCCGACTTGTTTAGTAACTTTCCGGGTCGTTTGGTTGGAGTACACGAAGCCTGTCGCGGATTGTTAGAACAGGTGCGACAAGTAAAAATCCATGAGTAAATTTCTTGCTGGTTGGGCGCCTTGCAGCATTGATCGCCTGCCAAGCAATGATCATTGCTATGACTGTTGTTTTGCCTGCACCAGTAGCAAGCTTCAAGGCTAATCGCATCAATTCAGGATTGGCATCGTTGTTGGCATTAGCTAAGTGATCAACAAAGTTTTGTCCAATCTTGCCCATTTGTGGAGCAACTTCGCTCAGCCATATTATTGTTTCGACTGCCTCGACCTGACAGAAGAACGGGCGAACGCCACTGAATTTAATTATTCCTACATTCATTACCGACATCTAAATTACGTGATGTACTGCATTTGATAAGATAAATTTTTCGATTTACAACTCGGGCAGAAGATTACTTTATCACGCTTCAATGCTCCTCCGCACTCACATTCCAAACTTCCCTCATACTCATCAGCTCGTCCAGGCCCGCCTGCTCTGATCGAAGATAGCTTTCCACACCCTTGGCATTGGAAACCAGAGATACTGCTGTTTGTCCAGTGAATAAACGATGTAACTTCCTCGCTGTGATAACAATCTTTACATGTAATTGCCCCATGGCCGCCTATGTAATGGAACCAAATTCCTTCTGCCCTTTCATCCTCTAGTCTTTTATCCAGAGCAACGGACTCGTTATGTTCTTTTATGATGCCGTACATAAAAAATGGCCATAAAAGTACAAAGCCTAGTGTTATGATAATTCTGAAGAAAAAGAGTTTGATCTCCGATGGCGCTACTCTTTCCATGAATGCATTTGTCATAGGTGAGCCTCTAGCGCTATCCACTTCTTTAGCTATGTTTTTTCCTGCTGGCCCTATCGTGCCTAAAAAAATTCCAATCAGAACATATGAAGCTGCCACAATTTCAAAACCATTATTCATTTTTACTCCTATTTATTTTTGATTTCGATTAATTTAAGCTTTGAGTTTCGGGATCATTTCCCGGCAGACGTTAGTTTTGCAAAATAAAAATCAAAAAAAGAATCTTCATCCCTATTCATGTTTATCCTTTTAAAACTTAACAATTAATTTTGGAAATTAGCAAATCAATTCTACAAGTACCGCTTTCATTAACCATGAAAACTGGAACGAATTCAAATTCGAGGAGGTTTTCACATTCTCAGCTGTTCGTTTTTTTCCTTTTCTTTAGTAAAAGTGCAATTGATTTATGACTAGATTACAGATTGCAATATTACTGCTTAGCAAAAGCTCATGATTTGAGCTAGGAAAGCTGAGTATCTATGGTTTTAACACACCGAAGATTTATGTTAGAATACACTCAACATCAAGACAAGGCCCGACGGCCTTACCAACCTGCCCCCGGGCAAGGTGGAAGCGAAAGCGATGAGGCTCCAGTCGGAGCAACCAACCGGGAGATGCGTCGGCCCTCCTTAGACACTCTGGAGGGCTTTTTTTATGTCTGAAACGACGCAGATCCACCCCGACAAGGTCCGGGCCTACATGGCCACGGACTACAGACTCGGCCACACAGATCAGGACACTGTCCTGACCATCGGCAAACATTCAGAGCCCCTGGCAGCATTGTTCGCTGGCAATGCGGTCACCTGCGGCGCATTCCTGACCGGCTACAACCCACGCGGCACCGTCCAGTCTGACGAAGCCAACGATCAGGCTCACGCACAACTCGCCGCCAAGCTTCAGGAGCTGGGACTCCAGGCCATTGAGGGCTCCGGAAGTGAAAAAGGGACCAAATGGGACCCTGAAAAGAGCTACTTCGCTCTGGGCCTGGCCCTGGAGCCAGCCAAAGCCATTGGCACTCACTTTGACCAGGACGCCATTGTCTGGGTCGGACCAGACGCTGTTCCGCAGCTCATCTTGCTGCGCTAACCCTTTTTCGGTCTGGCCGACCAAAGGGCTGGGGGGAGTTGATCCAGATTGCCGCCCCCGACAAATCGTCAAATGCGGCTAAACAGGAGATTGTCATGTCAGCAGTAATTACTTCGAAAATCGCCACAAACAACGCCATCGAGTGCGTTTTGTCGGCATCTGATAGTTATATTGAGACTTTGAGCATCCAAGACATCGAGTTGCAGCCCGGGCT
>Ga0164296_1005717_pt1 | contig 10801 bp, 8 predicted proteins | sample GEODES057metaG_FD_113533 | JGI IMG/M metagenome (GOLD analysis project Ga0164296, IMG submission 113533) | Dystrophic lake water microbial communities from Trout Bog Lake, Wisconsin, USA - GEODES057 metaG | ecosystem: Environmental > Aquatic > Freshwater > Lake | place: USA: Trout Bog Lake... | reverse complement strand
TGGGGCAAGGTGTCGACGTGGGTCGCTGGTGCTGCGGCGTCCAATGGTGGCGAGGTCTCCTACGGATTGAGCCCCATCCTGCTCGCTGTCACCGTGGCACTGATCGCCCTCGTGTGGCTGGCGCGGCGATCGGTGCGGGAGGTGGCAACCCCGCTCTGCCTCCTCGCTGTCTCCCTCGGTGGCGCGGTCGTCGCCGTGCGGTTCGGAACCTTCTTCGCCTGGGACCTCGTTCGGTGGCTGCCGGGAGCGAGTGCGATTCGAGCGGTTGGGCGCACAGGCCTGGTGGCCAACGCCGTCCTCCTCCTCGCCTGCTGCGCTGCGTGTGCACCGAACCGGTGGTCGTGGTTGACCATGCCCCGCCGCCGACCGCTCATCGCCTGCGCCGTGGCGATCTGCACGCTGTTAGTCATGGAACAGATCCACACCAGCGAGCCGGTGTACCTCTCGCGACCGACTGAGCTGTCCGTCCTGGCCGCGGTCCCGCAGGCTCCACCAACGTGTCGCTACTTCGCCCTGGAGTCGTTCGGCCAAACGAAGCGCTTAGTCGACGTCCAGACCGAAGCCATGGTGCTCTCGCTCAGACTCGGGCTCCCGACGGTGAACGGCTACTCCGGGTCGTTCCCAAAGGGGTGGAACCTCTTCGTCTCGACGTCGCCGTCGTATCGCCACGCCATCGCGACGTGGGCAGCGGCCCGACACCTCAAGGGGCAAGGGTGCATCTACAACGCCACCACCACGCAGTGGTCAGCCCTCGTGCCCATCCGTCGACTCAACTGGCCCTTCTTCGGCGTCTGAGTCCTGCGCCATTCGGCTTCGGTCCTTGGCGTCCATGATCTCCCAGAGGCGCTTCACCATCTCGCCGCCTGTGCGCTGCTGATCGAAGCGGTAGTCCACTGCCCGCTTCCCTGCCGCCCCCATTGCTGCTCGCAGTGCATGGTCGCTGGCGAGGAGGCGCATCCACTCCGCAGCCTGGTTGAGGTCTGGGTCGGCCCAGAGGAGGCCGTTCGTGTAGATCGTCAAGAGCTCCGGGTTGTAGAAGACATCTTCTCGGGTGATCTCTCGGACCGTGAACCCAACGAGGCAGGCCGACGCGTGGTCGAGGAACACTCGGTTGCCGGAGAACGCCGTGGCGATGACGGGGATGCCGAGGCTCATGGCCTCTGCCATTCCGAGGCCGAGCCCCTCGGCTCGGTGGAGTGAGACGTAGACGTCGGCTGCTGCCATCAAGTTGGTGAACTCTTGGTCGGAGTAGGTGGCGTCAACGAGGATGCCACCGACGCTCTCGACAACCGGCTCGAACCAATCCCGGTACTCGCCGATGACGTCGAGGCTGTGGGTCTTGATGATGAGCTGGGCGTCGTCCGTTCGCCCCCCGAAGGCTCGACGGAACGCTTCAACCACGCCGTCGGGGTTCTTCCGGGCGGGGACAGACCTGGCGTCGAAGGTGCACAGGAAAGTCGGGCGATCGTCGCTCAGGCCGAGTTCGCCGAGGACCTCAGCACGAGAACGATTCGGGCTGAAGGGTCGAAGCGATTGCTGGAAGACCTGAACCGGTGCGTCGGTCGCCCCGAAGAGTGCGGAGCGAATGGTGGGACTCGCGACCCAGAGCTCATCGACTCGCCGTGCTTGAGCGGCGAGATGATCTGGCATCGACGGTGTCTCCCACCACCAGGTACCAATGTTGTAGCGGTCGGCATCTCGCGGATGGAAGTCCTCGTCGTCAATGAGGTGGAACTCGACGGTGTTCTGCGTCCAGATGTGGAGGTAGGAATCTGAGGAGCGTTCGAGATCGTGGAAGTCTTCGTCGAGGAGCTCGGGAGCGAGCGGCGTCACACCGCCAAAGTCATCGAGCGTCACCGTCACCCCAGCGGCCAACAGGTCGGCCACGACTCGTCGACTCGCCGCACTCAGGCCGTTGAAGCCCGAGAAGGTCCCGTGCACGGTGACGCGCAACCCCTCGCCGCTCCGCGCAGCAAGTGCGGGAACGCGGTAGGGGGGGTGTGGATGCGACGGCGCGCTCGATGGGTCGAGTGCATCGACGCGGCGGCGGAGGTCGAGGAGATCGAGTCGTTGGAGGACGGCGTTGCTCGTCTCCCAGCCCGACGCATCGGCAGTCTCCGCCGAGCCTTGGTGCGTCGAGCGCCGAATGAGCGGGTCGATCCCGTCGATGGCTTCATGCAGCAGCGCGGTCTCGGTCTGGAGTTCACGAACGACGCGGACGAGCGCCATGTTGACGTCGAATTGGCGACCGATGATCGGGGCCAAGATCTTCGAGGCCAGTCGTCGGAGGTGGCGGTACTTCGTGTCGGGGAGGGTCGTGCCACCGAGAGCGGCGGTGGATTCGGCTCGATCGATTTCTTCGTTGACGATTGTTCGCCGAATGGGATCTAGCGCCACGGTCGAACTCCTCGGTATGCCGGCACGCGCCAACACTACCGGGGACCCGATGCGGGAGCCATGGGCACACCACGCGTAGGCTGGGGCGGTGACTGACACAACCTCGAACCGCCGAACTAGTTCTGACCTCCCCGTCAACGAGCTCTACACCGACGCTGACCTTGAGGCCTTCGAGCCTGATCACGCGCTTGGCCGACCTGGCCACTTCCCCTACACCCGTGGCGTGCACGAGCAGATGTACCGCCAGCGCCTCTGGACGATGCGCCAGTACGCCGGTTTCGGCACTGCAGCGGCGACCAACCAGCGGTTCAAGTTCCTCCTCGACGCCGGCCAGACCGGGTTGTCGTGCGCCTTCGACCTTCCGACCCAGATGGGGTACGACTCCGACCACGCTCGATCTGAGGGTGAAGTCGGCAAGGTCGGCGTGGCCATCGACTCGCTCGAGGACATGCGCATCCTGCTCGGTGGACTGCCCCTCGACACGGTGACGACGTCGATGACCATCAACTCCACCGCGTCGTCGTTGCTGCTCATGTACCAACTCGTGGCCGAAGAACAGGGCGTTCCTGGCCCGAAGATCCGCGGCACGATCCAGAACGACATCTTGAAGGAGTATGTGGCTCGAGGCACCTACGTCTACCCACCCCGCCAGTCGATGCGCCTCATCGTCGACACCTTCGCCTACTGCGCCGAGCACCTCCCGAGTTGGAACACCATTTCAATTTCCGGCTACCACATCCGCGAAGCCGGATCGACGGCGGTCCAAGAGATCGCCTTCACGCTGGCCAACGGCATTGCCTACGTCGAGGCAGCCCAAGCTGCCGGCCTCGACGTGGACGCGTTCGCGCCGCGCCTCAGCTTCTTCTGGAACGCCCACAACAACTTGTTCGAAGAGGTGGCGAAGTTCCGCGCCGCTCGCCGGATGTGGGCGACGATCATGACTGAACGCTTCGGCGCCAAGGACGAGCGCTCGAAGATGCTCCGGTTCCACACCCAAACCGGTGGCTCGACGTTGACGGCCCAGCAGCCTGAGAACAACCTCGTTCGAGTGACGCTCCAGGCCCTCTCCGCAGTCCTCGGTGGCACCCAGAGCCTCCACACCAACGGCTTCGACGAAGCGCTCGGCCTCCCGACGGAGAAGGCGGCGAAGTTGGCGCTGCGCACCCAGCAGATCATCGGCTACGAATCCGGAGTGGCCGACACCGTCGACCCGCTCGCTGGCTCCTACTTCGTTGAGTCCCTCACCAACGAGGTCGAAGCCGCTGCGTGGGCGTACCTGAAGCGCATCGATGAGCTCGGTGGTGCTGTCTCGGCGATCGAGGCCCACTACATGCAGGATGAAATTGAGGCCGCTGCCTACGCCGTCGCCAAGGACATCGACGCTGGCCAGCAAATTGTGGTCGGGGTCAACAAGTTCACCGATGCCACCAGCGAACCAGCCGACGTCTTCCCCGTCGACATCGAACTGCAGCGGACGCAAATCCAAGCGGTCAAGGATGTACGAGCCAAGCGGGATAACGCTGCGGTGACTGCAGCGCTGGCCGACGTGCGCACCGCTGCGCAAGGGACCCAGAACCTGCTCGTGCCGATGAAGGAAGCCCTCCGCAACCTCGCCACCCTCGGCGAGGTCGCCGATGTCCTGCGCGAGGAGTTCGGGACCTACCAGCCCTAGGCGACTTCGACGACTTCGAAGTGCTCGACGGTGGGCATCGGGTCGTAGAAGTGGTGGAGTGCTTGTCGCCACGGCTCGTAGTCGGGGCCCTGGCGGAAGTTCACGGTGTGCGCCTCCAAGGTCTCCCATTCGACGAGCAGCAAGAACGCTGAGGGGTCCTCCATACACCGGGACACCTCCATGCCGAGAAAGCCATCGGTGCGAGCGATGAGTTCTTTGGCGTCGTGGAGGGCGGCGAGGAAGTCATCTTCCTGACCCTTGCGAACGGACAGTCGAGCATGCTCCAAGATCATGGAGCCATGATGCCAGATGGAGCGCTCAGGAGTGCTTGCCCAGCAGTTCGCTCCGCCACTCGTCGTCGAGGGCGGCGTCGAGGGCCGTGCAGGCCATGGCGATGGCCCCATCGGTGATGGCGAGGTCCGCAGACTCGGTGATGCAGGCGGCAGCGAACTCGTGCTGGTGGTTAACCGCTCCGCCGGCCTCGATCTTGATCATGGGGTGAATGCTCGGCACCAGCAGGCTCACATTGGCCATATCAGTCGACAGCGTGGGCTTGGCCACACCCTCGTCGTCGAGGTCGAAGGATCGTCCGAGCGTTTCGGCGTGGCGCCGGTAGGAGGCGAGGAGCCGCTGGTCGGACTCCATGTGAGAGTAGATCGGGGCGAGATCGGTGAAGGAGACCTCGCAGTCAGTGGCGAGCGCGGCGGCGGTGAAGCAGTTCCGCACGCGTCGCTGGAGTTCGGTCAAGTCCTCGAGTCGCAGGCTCCGACACATGAACCGCCCCGTGACCTTGGCCGGAATGACGTTGGCGGCAGCGCCACCGTTGGTGACGATGCCGTGCAGTTGGTCGCCAGGCTGGAGCTGTTGACGCAGCAGGCCGAGCGCAACTTGGGCGATCACCATGGCATCGGCGGCGTTGCGCCCCTTCCACGGAGCGGCAGACGCGTGGGCTTCAAATCCGGTGAAGGTGACGTCGAAGTGGTCGACGGCGAGGCAGGTGGCTTCGAGTCGCTCGGTCGCCCACGGGTGCACCATCATCGAGCAGTGGACACCGTCGAACGCGCCGCGCTCAGCCATGAGGATCTTGCCACCACCACCTTCTTCTGCTGGAGTTCCGAGGACCACGACGGAGAGGCCAGCCTCGTCGGCAACGCCAGCAAGGGCCAGCGCTGCCCCAACTGCGGCAGCGGCGATGACGTTGTGGCCACAGGCATGACCAACGCTCGGGAGCGCGTCGTACTCTGCGCAGATGGCCACGACGAGTTCGCCGGAGCCACACCGCGCCTCGAAAGCGGTCTCTATGTCGTAGGCCCCACGCTCCACGGTGAAGCCGTGGCGTTCGAGTTCGTCGGCCACACGTGCCGATGAGTAGTGCTCGGCGAAGTTGAGCTCAGGGTGGGCGAAGACGTCTCGGCTGAGCGCAACGAGCGCGGCGCGAGCGTCGAGCACCGCGGTGCGGGCGAGGGCGTAGGGGTCGGTCGTCACTCGATGACGCAGATCACATCGCCGCCAGCGACGGAGTCACCAGCGGCAACCTTCAGGTCCGTCACGGTGCCCGCTGCGCCGGCAGTGATCGGGTTCTCCATCTTCATGGCTTCGAGGATGCAGATGGTTTGGCCGGCTTCGACCGTGTCGCCAGTTGCGACCATGACCTTGACGATGGACCCCTGCATGGGGGCAGTCACGGCACCGGCTTGTCCAACCGCTGCAGCTCCGCCACCAGAACGACGGGTCTTCTTCTGGCCGCCCGGAGCTACCCCAACGGCAACGACCGCAGTCTCTGGGAGGTAGAGGGTCATGTCGTAGCGCTGGCCGTTGACCTCGGCGGTCACCGACTTGGCGACTCGACCCTCGGCATCGGTGTCGGTACTACCAATGGTGGCCACGACGTTCGAGAGGTCGAGCCGCTCTTCTACCCACTTGGTCGAGTGGATGCCAGCGGCGAAGTCTTCGTGCTCCAAGATCGCCACGTCGGCGGGAATGGTCGTCGCCACACCTTCGATGATCGTCTCCTCAAGCGCACGGAGCATGCGTCGGCGAGCGCCTTCGCGGTCTTCGGCCCACACGACGAGCTTGCCGATGAGGTTGTCGTAGTACTGGCTCACCGTGTCACCAGCGGCGTAGCCGGCGTCCAAGCGAACACCGGGTCCACTGGGCTCGGTGAACTTCGTCAGCGTTCCTGGGCTTGGGGTGAACTTTCCAGCCGTTGGGTCCTCAGCGTTGATCCGAACCTCGATGGCGTGGCCGAGGCGACGGACGTCAGACTGACCAAAGGTGAGCTCCTCTCCAGCCGCGATTCGCAGCTGCCAGGCCACGAGGTCAAGCCCGGTCACGAGTTCGGTCACCGGGTGCTCCACCTGAAGTCGGGTGTTCATCTCTAAGAAGTAGAACTCACCGTCTTGGTAGAGGAACTCCACCGTTCCGGCGTTCACGTAGCCGCAGGCCTTGGAGACCTTGACGGCAGCTGCCCCCATGGCCTGGCGTACCTCGTCGGGGAAGTTCGGAGCTGGGGACTCTTCGATCAACTTCTGGTGGCGGCGCTGGCACGAGCAGTCGCGCTCGCCGAGCCACAGGGTATTGCCGTGACTGTCGGCCAGGATCTGCATCTCGATGTGGCGAGGCCAGGTGAGGTAGCGCTCCACGTAGCACTCGTCTCGTCCGAAGTAGGACTTGGCTTCGCGCATCGCGGATTCGAGGGCGGCTTCGGCCTCATCAGCAGATCGCACGACCTTCATGCCACGTCCGCCACCACCGAAGGCGGCCTTGATGGCCACCGGCCATCCGAACTCCTCGCCGAAGTCGACGACCTCGGTGTAGCTCGTGAGGGTCTCGGAACGTCCAGGCACGCCAGAGACACCTGCGGCTTCAGCGGCGAGACGTGAGCTGATCTTGTCGCCCATGACCTCAATGGCCTCAGGAGGTGGGCCGATGAAGGTGACGCCGCGTTCGGTGATGGCACGAGCGAAGTCGGTGTTCTCCGAGAAGAACCCGTAGCCGGGGTGGACACCATCAGCACCGGAACGCTCGATGACGTCCAAGATGGCCTCGGTGTTCAGGTAGCTCTCCGCAGCAGTTTGGCCGCCGAGGGCGTAGGCCTCATCGGCGAGGCGGACGTGCATGGCGTCTCGATCGAGCTCGGAGTAGACGGCGACCGTCTTGATGCCCATCTCGCGACACGTCCGAATGACTCGGACCGCGATCTCTCCTCGGTTAGCGACAAGGACCTTCTTCAGCACGGGATTCCCTCCAGTTGAGCCGCCCCATAACTTAGAACAGGTCCGCTCACCCCTCAGCGGTGCGCTCCGTGTACCGTCACGAGCGTGCCTGCCGACTTCACTCCTGTCTTTCACCACTTCGAAGCGCTCGATTCCACCAATACCACCTGTGCGGAGATGGCGTCCGCTGGCGCTCCAGCCGGGACGACCGTTACCGCAGATGTCCAACACGCTGGTCGCGGTCGGATGGACCGGACGTGGGTGGCTCCACCGGCATCCTCACTGCTGTGCTCGGTACTCCTGCGACCCTCCTGTGGCGTCGAAGACCTCCACCTCGCCACGCTGGCCATGGCGGTCGCTGCCCTCGACGCCATTACCGCCACGACTGGGATGCCCCCGGCGCTCAAATGGCCGAATGATCTGCTATTCGACGGGCGCAAGTGCGGGGGGATCCTCGCCGAAGCGCAGCCGTCGACGGATCGCTCCACCATGGCCGTGGTGGTCGGGATTGGGATCAACTGCACCTTCGCAGGTCCGCCGGAGGCGACGGGAACCTCCCTCCTCGCTGCGACCGGCGTCGACGTCGCGCCAGCCACGCTGGGATCCGCACTCCTCCACGCCCTCACCCCAATCGTTCCGCTCCTCGACACCGAATCAGGGCGGAGCATCCTCCTCGAGCGCTACCGGGGCCTGCTCGACACCCTTGGCCGAGACGTTCGGGTGGAGATGACAGGAGGGTCTGTCGAAGGCCGTGCCGTTGGGGTCGATGGACGCGGAGCACTCCTCGTGGAGCACGATGGCGCAATCGATGCCTTCCACGTCGGCGATGTGGTGCACCTCCGTCCACGCTGAACCCCGACGCGCCGAGGACCGTCGCTAGCATCGGGCCATGCGCGTCCTCATCACTGGTGCATCTGGCCAACTCGGAACCGACCTCCTCGATGCCTTCAGCGGACGCCTGCCGATGGCGGGGGATCCCGCCTACGCCGAGGGTTACCTGAGTAACGCTCACGAGGTCATTGGGTGCGACCTCGAGCAGTTCTCCCTCACAAATGCTGCGGCGACGATGGACTTCATCACCCGAGCGCAACCGGACCTCATCGTCCACGGCGCCGCCTACACCGCCGTCGATCGAGCCGAAGCCGAGGCCGAACTCGCCATGGCGGTCAATCGTGATGGCACGGCCAACGTGGTGGCTGGCGCACGAGCGGTGAACGCCCGGGTGTTCGCGCTCTCGACGGACTACGTCTTCGATGGCACGGCATCGGTTCCCTACCTACCTGACGATCACCCGAACCCGAAATCGGTCTACGGTGCCACGAAACTGGCCGGCGAACTGGTGTGTGGGCCTGAGACCACGATCGTCCGCACGAGTTGGGTGGCGGGCTACCACGGCCACAACATCGTCAAGACCATTCTCGCCCTGGGGGCGAAGGGGACACCGATGACCTTCGTCGACGACCAACATGGCTGCCCGACGCTGGCTGCCGACCTCGCCGTCTCCCTCGTTCGTCTGGCGACGATCCAGCCCGGCGGGATTGTGCACGCCACCAACACCGGAGCAACGACGTGGTTCACCCTTGCCCGAACGGTGCTCGATGAGGCTGGATACGACCCAGAAATGGTCCAGCCCATCGCCACGGAGAAGCGCGTCCCCGCACCAGCTGCGGTGCGGCCGATGTACTCGGTCCTCGACGGCGAAGCCCTCGTCGCACTCGGCGTCGGACCGCTTCCGGCCTGGGAAGGCTCTCTCAGGCGGCTTGTTAGGCTGCTCGTGGACTGAATGGAGTGCAGGTGTCGAAGACCACCCAGCAATCAGCAGGAACGATGCGGACCGTCGCCGTCATCGGTGCCGGATACGTTGGACTCCCAACCGCGGCGGTGCTCGCCCACTTCGGACATCGAGTGGTGCTCGCTGAGCGTGAGCCCCATCGCTTGGCGACCTTGCAATCGGGCCGTTCACCCATCGTCGAGGAGGGCCTCGAGGAAATGCTCAAGGGTGGTGTCGCTACCCGTCGACTCACCTTCGTCGCCGACGCCGCAGTGGCGGTCGCTGATGCCGACGTGGTCTTCCTCTGCGTGCCAACGCCGCAAGGTGACGACGGTGCAGCAGACCTCTCCTACGTGATCGCCGCAGCCAAGGAGATCAGTTCCTCGCTGAAGGCGGGCGCCATCGTGGTCGACAAGTCGACGGTCCCGGTCGGTACCGCACGCTTGGTCGAAGAAGCCCTCGGGCGCACCGATGTGTTCGTGGTGTCCAACCCCGAGTTCCTCCGTGAGGGAACGGCGGTTGACGACAGCCTCCACCCCGACCGCATCGTCATTGGCTCCACGCATCCAGCTGCCGCAACCGTGGTGGGGGACCTGTTCTCCGCCACGCGCGCACCCATCGTGATCACCGACACCGCAACGGCAGAGACCATCAAGTACGCCTCGAATGCGTTCTTGGCGACCAAGTTGTCGTTCATCAACGCCATCGCTGGCCTCTGCGAAGCCGTAGGTGCTGACGTTCGAGATCTGACCCTCGGCCTCGGCTACGACAAGCGCATTGGTTTTGAGTTCATGAGCCCCGGACCGGGTTGGGGTGGCTCGTGCTTGCCGAAGGACACGGCTGCCCTCATCTCCATCGCCGCCGACCACGACTACGACTTCTCGCTCCTCAAAGGCGCGGTGGCCACCAATGAAGAGCAGATCGAGCGGGTGGTCGCCAAGATCGCCGCTGCTGCCGGCGGCCTCGAGGGCGCCACGGTTGGCATCTGGGGACTCACCTTCAAGGCCAACACCGATGACCGTCGGTGCTCTCCCGCGCTCGATATCGCCAGCCGCTTGGTACAGCGTGGCGCAATCGTGCAGGCCTTCGACCCGACCATCGCCGCCGGGGACAGTGCGAGCGATCTCGCTGGGATCACCACCGTCGCCGATCCCTACCTCGCTGCATCCGGAGCCAGTGTGGTCGCCCTCCTCACTGAGTGGCGAGAGTTTCGATGGTTGGACTTCACCACGGTGCGTGACGCGATGGCCACCCCATCGATCGTCGACGCACGAAACCTCCTCGATCCCGCAGCGATCCGTCGGCTCGGGATTACCTACGCAGGAATTGGCCGTCCGTGAGAGTCGTCGTTGCTGGAGGGGCAGGGTTCCTCGGCTCGCACCTCGCTGATGCCCTCGCTGCTCGAGGTGATGACGTCGTCATCCTCGATGACCTCTCTTCGGGGAACGCGTCGAACGTGGCGCACCTCGTCGCCGCCGGACATGAGTTCCACGTGTGCAACGTGGCTGAAGAACTCCCCGAGCTTGGCGCCGTCGATGCCGTCTGCAACCTGGCCTCGCCGGCATCTCCTCCCTTCTACCTCGCCCATCCGCTCGAGACCTTGGCGGTTGGGAGCGAGGGGACGCGGCGATTGCTCGAACTCGCGAACCGAAACGGCGCTCGATTCTTGTTGGCATCGACCTCTGAGGTCTACGGCGATCCCAAGGAGCACCCGCAGCGGGAGACCTACTGGGGGAACGTGAACCC
>Ga0164296_1005716_pt1 | contig 10802 bp, 11 predicted proteins | sample GEODES057metaG_FD_113533 | JGI IMG/M metagenome (GOLD analysis project Ga0164296, IMG submission 113533) | Dystrophic lake water microbial communities from Trout Bog Lake, Wisconsin, USA - GEODES057 metaG | ecosystem: Environmental > Aquatic > Freshwater > Lake | place: USA: Trout Bog Lake... | reverse complement strand
AGCTGAACGAATGGATCAACAACGACACGTAGCATCACGAATTGTAAAAACTTATTCTGCTATTGAAAAATATTTTAAAAATTTATCAAGTAGTTTAACCAAAATTGGATTACCAGCTTACCATCATGATTGCTGGGTTGGTATGGGCACTGCCAGTGATCATACTGCAATTGATGATATCCAAGTTATTAGTACCATTGCTAGTGGTCATACTACAGTTCAACAAGTGCTAGGCGGGCAAGGTGTGGCGGAAGAGTGGAGTCAGAAATATAAATCCAGTATCAACTGTAGTCATCCAAAAGGCTTCAGCCAAAAAGCACATTGTGCTGGTAAGAAAAAACACAACGAAAGTTACCACATGATGGAGATGACTTGCCCAGACTGCGGCATGTGCCAAACACATGGCAATCTTAATGAGATCAAGAAAGGTCAAAAGGACAGTAACGGCTTTACTCGTTGCTGGCCAGGTAAACATGCGGAAGGCACCAAGAAAGGTAAGAATGGTGGGCAAGTTCGAAACTGTGTGCCTAACGAAGGTGTGGCGGAAGGCTCACACGAAGAAGAAGTTGAAAAACTGGCTGCATATAATAAAAAGATGGCTGGTAAGAATCCACCAATCGACTTGGGTCTACGAGAAGTAGGCAACTGGGCAAAAGTTGGTCACTACGGCGATCCTATCAAAACAGCCTGGCTCAATATAGCAAGATATGGAGTTAGAAACAATAGATTCAATAATTCAGTTGATCGAGTAATGTCAGCAATTGGTGAATTCCCCGATCTTGAAGATGAAGTATATGACATGTATGATATTAACCAAGACGAAGTTGATGCGTTATATCATGCCTATGAAACAGTATACGACCAATGGGAACAGCTACAAGGTCAGCAAGACGCGGCGGAAGGCTACGGAATATCTGGTGCTCAAACTGCTATGTATTCAAAAATACAACCAGGTAAAGAAATAAACGAATCAGTTGATACAAATAATATTAAACAACAACTTTCTGAATTAAGTAAAAAATTAGAACATGCCGAATATACATTAAATCAAGTCAGGGGTATTACCAAAGGCATTAAATATGAATCTGTCGCAATTTCTATTGAATCACAAGTTTCTGAACTAGCTAAAAAATTAGGTATTGAAAATGAATATAAATCCGAAGCTCGGGATGTTTGGGATGCAGAAAAAGCATTAGAAGGGGCGGTTTACAATTTAGAGGAACCCTTTACATATTATATCTATAATATTAAAAATAAAATAGAAGAACTAGAAGATCATATAAAATATCCAGACGAGTCTAGAGAAATGGAAGAGGACAAAGGAGCCGGGGCGGAAAGTCCATTAAGCAGTATCAATAACATGGATCCATATCATAATAGTTTGGCAGAAGCATTAAACAAAGAACTTCTAAAAAAAAAGATAAAATAGCGGAAAAGGCTCCTCCAGGCTGGAAAGGCACTGTGCGTGCCATGAAAAATCATAAAAATATTGATAATCCTTTTGCTTTGGCCTGGAGTATGAAAAAGAAAGGGTACAAGAGTCATAAACCGAATGTGGGCGAAGATGCGTATACTGATAATTTAGAAGTTACCCTAGAAAGAATTCTTGAACCAAATGATCCAGTAGAAAAATATATTGATGTTTTTCAAAAGGCAGATTACAATAAACCCGGTAGTTTTCAATTTGGAAAATATAATGCTGTAAATAGAACTCCGGAAAAAAGAGAACGCATGGCTAAAGCCGCTAGTTACGCCGCCAAAACAAGGAAATAACATGGCAAATACATATACATGGAAAATTGTACAACTAGATTGTTTGCCAGATGCTAATGGATTACTACATGTTATTCAAGATGTACACTGGAGACTAGAGGGAACCGACGGAACTTATTCCAGTTATGTTTACGGATCGGTTGCGTTATCTCAACCACATCCAGATGATTTTATATTGTATGATGATTTAACCGAAGATCAAATTATCAATTGGGTTATTAATTCAATTGGGAACAACAGTGTGGCTGACTACCAAACAACAATTGATACCAAAATTGCGGCGTCAGTTGATCCACAAAAAGTTTATCCATCTCTTCCTTGGAAAAATCATAATATTTGAACTATATAAATGTTGTTATTGCTACCAAAACAATGTATAGTATAATTTTAAGGAACAAAATATGAGCAAAGTATTTGGTGCTCCCGAACAGGCAAAGATTAAACAGATTGTTGCCGAAGGTGTCACAGTAATGAGCGAAATCTCTGACTTGCAAGAGGGATTGAATGAAACAATCAAAGCAGTAGCAGAAGAACTAGAAGTTAAACCCAGTGTTATTAAAAAAGCAATTCGCATTGCACAAAAAGATAAATGGGATTCGGTATGGAAAGAATTTGACGATCTTGAAACCATTGTTGATATTAGCGGACATGCACATCGTCGAGAAGATATTTAAACTAATTTAACCAAAATAGTTGAACTATATCATGGTAGTATGTATAATAATAACAACTGATATTAATCAGTAAATTTTAAAGGAAATATTATGTCAACAATTAAAGTAAAACGTTTCAATACAAAGACCAAACAAGGTCGATTATTTAGAGCTTTGGTAACAAACCGCGAAGTTCTTTCTGAGAGCGAAATTTCTCATCGTTTCAGTATTAAAAATCCAACAGCAACTATTAGCGCAATTCGCCAAAGTGGTTATGCTGTATATGCCAAAACTCGAAAGGCCGGGAATGGCGTTATGGTTACTGAATACAAACACGGAGAAGCAAATCGCGAAATCGTAGCTGCCGGATATAAAGCTCTTTCTTTGGGACTTGTCTAAAAACAGCTTACCGATATAAATGATTTATATAAAAAGGCTATTTTAATAGCCTTTTTCATTGATTTATTTTATCCTTCATGCTATACTATTGTATGGTATCTATTATTTGTAACCCTACAAAAAATGTTATGTCATTAAAGAGCATATGGCGTCCAATGAATAAACAGGATCTTGATACCTTTGTACATTTAACTTATGAAATTTGGCCAAATCACTGGGAAAGTCCAAAATCTCTAATAGCAAGATATCATTTATACCCTAACGGTTTTCAAATATACGAGATTGATAATATGCCATCTGGATACTTGATGAGTCATCCAGGATATTTAAATTGTCCTCCAGAATTGAATGAGACTTATGCTCTTGATAAAGGAAAACCAACCTGTTATCATATTCACGATGCGGCTATAGTAAAAACTGCTAGAGGAAATAATGCCATAAAGCAAGTTTGGCCGTATATTTTAGAACTAGCAACAGCATATAATATTATTAGTTTAATAGCAGTAGATAATACTGAAAGTTTTTGGAGTAAACTGGGATTCATACCATCAAATTTTCAAGCAAATTATGGTACACATATGATATTAAAGTTAAATAAAAACAAGTAAGGTCCTGCGAGCCATAAATCGCGATAAAGAAGGTTGCCGGCCATAAACGGTAGGAGAAAAATATGAGTTATATAGATGCTCGATGGGATCGAGAAAAGGATATCGTTCAGGTTGTAGAACGAGATTCTAAAAAAGGTAGACTATTTCGTCAATACAACGCACGTTATCAATTTTACTATCCTGACCAAAAAGGAAAATATAAAAGTATTTTTGGTGAAAACTTATCTAAAGTTTCGGCACGTGGTTACAAAGAATACCAAAAAGAAATTAAAATACATAACAATCACAAACTATACGAGAGTGATATTAACCCTGTATTTCGTTGTCTAGAAGAAAATTACCTAAATCAAGATCCGCCTAAACTAAATGTAGCGTTTTATGATATTGAAGTGGATTTTGATCCAGAACGTGGATACGCAAGTCCTGATGATGCGTTTATGCCCATCACTGCTATTGCCGTATACCTTCAATGGTTAGAGACTATGGTGTGTTTGGCAATTCCACCTAAAACACTAACAATGGAGCAAGCGCAGGATCAAGTTAAAGAATTTCCAAATACATTTTTATTTGAAACAGAGTATGAAATGTTGGATACATTTTTAAATCTAATCGAAGATGCTGATGTACTAAGTGGGTGGAACAGTGAAGGTTTTGATATTCCGTACACTGTAAATCGTGTTATCAAAGTACTAAGCAAAGATGACACCCGCAGATTTTGTTTATGGGATCAAATGCCCAAAAAACGAGAATACGAAAAGTACGGAAAAACTGCCATTACTTACGATTTTGTAGGACGAGTACATTTAGATAGTTTAGAACTATATAGAAAGTACACCTATGAAGAACGGCATAGTTATCGTTTGGACGCCATTGCCGAGTACGAATTGGGAGAAACCAAAACAGTTTACGAAGGTACACTGGATCAACTGTACAATAATGATTTTCGTAAATTTATCGAATACAACAGACAAGACTGCGCACTGTTAGACAAGCTAGATAAAAAATTAAAATTCTTAGATCTTGCCAATACTGTTGCTCACGAAAATACTGTGTTACTGCAAACTACAATGGGCGCTGTGGCTGTTACTGAACAGGCCATTGTAAACGAAGCACATCATAGAGGTATGATGGTTCCAAGTAGACCTGCCCGAGATGAAAATGCATCAAATCAGGCTGCAGGTGCTTATGTTGCATATCCCAAAAAAGGACTACATGATTATATCGGATCAATGGATATTAACTCATTGTACCCATCAGTAATTCGTGCGCTCAATATGGGTCCGGAAACCATCGTGGGCCAATTAAGGCAAGACTATACAAAAGAAGAAATTGAATCAAAAATAGCTAAAAAGGCAAGTTTTGCCGCATCATGGGAGGGTAAATTTGGAAGTAACGAATATGAATTTGTTATGAACAAAGATCGGTCACATGATATTATTATTGATTGGGAAAACGGTGAAACCAGTGTCATGAGCGGGGCACAGATATACGAGATGATATTTGAAAGCAACAAACCTTGGATGTTAAGTGCCAATGGTACAATATTTACACATGAACGAGAAGGAGTTATTCCTGGATTGCTAAAACGTTGGTACGCCGAAAGAAAAGATATGCAGGCCAAACTTAAAGAAGCAATTAAAGCAGAGAATAAAATTGAAGAAGAATACTGGGATAAACGCCAGCTCGTTAAAAAAATTAACCTTAATAGTTTGTATGGTGCTATTCTTAACAGTGGATGTAGGTTTTTTGATAATCGTATTGGACAATCAACTACCCTTACAGGTCGAGGGATCGCTCGTCATATGGCCGCAAAAATAAATGAAGTTGTCACAGGCGATTACAACCACATCGGAAAAAGCATTATTTATGGAGATAGCGTCACAGGCGATACCAATGTACTAACAAAGAATGGTGATATATCTATCGAAGAATTATTCAATCGATGTGCCGAGCACTCGATCGTAGGCGAAAAAGAATATGGAGTATGGAGTCCAGACAAAGTAATAGGGTTCAATTCTTTTGAAGATAGCACAGTTATGTCAAATATATCATATGTAATGCGACACAAGACTAAGAAAAAGATATACAGAATAAATTTAACAAACGGAAAAAGCGTAAAAGTCACGGAGGACCATAGCATAATGGTTGACAGAGATGGATATTTGATCGAAGTCAAACCCACTGATATACTCAAAACTGATCTCATTATTTGCCTAAAAGGTAAAAAAATGGATATTGAAAGAACAACTATAGCAACCGTGGAATGTGTGGGAGAGGTCGATGATTATGTGTACGATATAAGCATTGATGACCAAGATCCATTCTTCTTTGCTAACGATATATTAGTACATAATACCGATAGTGCCTATTTCAGTGCCTATTCATCCTTAAAAAATGAAATTGCTAAAGGTGAAATACCTTGGACCAAAGACACAGTTGTTCAATTGTATGATACAATAGCCAATGAAGTGAATAGTACATTTCCACAATTTATGGTTGAGGCATATCACTGCCCAAAATCACGAGGCGAAGTTATTCGAGCTGGGCGTGAGATAGTTGCTATTAAAGGATTGTTTATTACTAAGAAACGGTATGCTGTGTTGTATTATGATAAAGAAGGCAAACGTAGCGACATAGATGGCAAGCCAGGTAAAATTAAAGCCATGGGATTAGATCTTAAACGTAGCGATACTCCAGAATTTATGCAGAAGTTTTTAGAAGAAGTATTAACCAAAGTGCTCAATGGTTCTGAAGAAAAAGAAGTGTTAGAAATGATTTCTAAGTTTAGAACCGAATTTAAGACCAGACCCGGATGGGAAAAAGGTAGTCCTAAACGTGCTAACAATATTGCCGAATATCAAGAAAAAGAACGCAAGGCAGGTAAGGCCAATATGCCCGGACATGTTCGTGCTAGTATCAATTGGAATACCTTAAAACGTATGAACGGTGACAAGTACAGTCAACAAATTGTTGATGGTATGAAAGTTATTGTTTGCAAAATGAAAGCAAATCCTTTAGGATTTACTAGTATTGCCTATCCAGTTGACGAACTGCGTTTGCCAAAATGGTTTCAAGAATTACCATTTGACCATGAAGAGATGGAGGCAACTATCATCAATAACAAAATCGAAAACTTAATTGGTGTACTTGAGTTTGATCTTGTGTCAACTGAAGAAACTAGCACGTTCAATTCTCTATTTAATTTTGATTAAATTTATCACTATCAACAAATAGAAAAAGTTGGACAAAATAATCGTTGACATTCTTGTCAAATCTAAATAAACTTATATAAAGGAAAATTATTATGCAAAACCTGCTCAAAGATATCGTATCACACACAAACAAACTTGGATTCCTTAACATTGTTAAAATCACAGGTACCGAAGATAAAACATTAATTGACAGTATGGCTGATGACCGAACTGTTGTTATGTACGCCGAAACCGCAACACCATATCCACAATTAATTGGAACATTTGGTATGCCACAATTGGAAAAACTTCGTTATCTAATTGAAGGTAAAGAGTATCAAGAAAATGCTAAAATTGAATTGTTAATCGCTCCTTATAACGGCGAGGACATGCCAGTCGGCCTTCACTTTGAAAATAATGACGGTGATTTTAAAAACGATTATAGATTTATGAATCAATCTATTATTGAAGAAAAATTAAAAACTGTTAAATTCCGAGGTGTTACATGGAACGTTACTCTTTCTCCCACAGTTAGTGCTATACAACGTTTCCAATTTCAAGCAGGTGCTAATACAGAACACGAAGCATTTTTAGCAAAAACAGATGGCGATAAATTAATTTTTACATTTGGTGATGTCGCAACTCATGCTGGAGAATTTGTATTTGCTACCGGAGTAACAGGTAAAATTACCAAGGCATGGACATACCCGATTAATTCTGTTTTGAGTATTTTAAAAATTGCCGATGCCAATAATACCAAAATGAGTTTTAGTGATAGTGGTGCGTTGCGTCTTGAATTAGATAGCGGCATTGCAACTTACGAATATATTGTTCCAGCCAAGATATGATAAAAGGTATTGATCCAAAAAGCAAGTATATTACTGTATCTGGCGGAACTCCAGGCAGTAATTATATTAACAACTATTCTGGCTTACAAGGTGTAGGTAATTTGAGATTCAATACTAACAACCAAAACATAGAAATATGGGATGGTAACACCTGGGTAACTATGCAATCATCATATGCTACTGTACATTTAGATGCTGAAGCAATAAGCCTATTAGATTGGGTCAAAGAAAAACAGCAAGAAGAATGGAAGATAAAAGAATTGATTAAAACTAATCCTGCTGTTAAACTAGCACATGACAATCTTTTAAAAGCAAAAGAACAATTAGAAATAATAACCATATTGAGTAAAGATGAAGAAACCACCAGTTAATTTAAGTGTATTAAACAAGGATTATGCATGCTATTTGCCGGCCATTAGTTCTTTCTATAGTACATACATTGCTAAACAACGATTAGAAGAATTTGTTCCACAGGATCGTATTCCCAAAGAATTTGATCGAGGGATTGAAGGTATGAACTTTCTAAACGAGGAAGAAGGATACTTTACTTACAAGTGTGCGTTGTATTCGGCAGGTCACGCACAATTAGATATAAACAAAAGTCTTGTACAAGAATCCATGATACACCAACGAAATCATGCCAACACAACAATACTTGGGGATTCGGGTGGATATCAAATTGGCAAAGGTATTCTTAAATTTGATTGGCTTAACTTTGAAGGCAAGGCTGCAAATAAAGTACGCGACGATATTATTAATTGGTTAGAATTAACCGCTGATTGGTCTATGATGTTAGATGTGCCTTTATGGGCATGTGACAAAAATAATCAAGCACGAACAGGACTAACTGACCCCGATGATTGTTTAGAAAAGACCAGATATAATAACAAATACTTTTTAGAGAACAGATTAGGTAAAACTAAATGGCTCAACGTATTGCAGGGTAGCGATTGGATAAGCGCACAAAAATGGTACGATGGTGTTAAAGAATTTAGTGATCCGGCTATCTGGGGAGATAAGGCCGCAGAAGGTTGGGCCATGGGTGGTGTGAACATGAGTAAAATGGACATGCTATTGAAGAGACTGATGATCATGCGAAATGAAGGCATGCTCAACGGTAAAAACTGGATGCACTTTTTAGGTACTGCACAACTAGATTGGGCATGTTATCTGACATCTATTCAACGACAAATAAGGAAACATATTAATGAAGAAATTACCATCTCTTTTGATTGCGCCTCACCGTTTGTCGCAACAGCGCACGGACTTAGTTATACATCAGCAGTCCATTCGTCCAAAAGGTTCAGTGTTATTATGGACAAAGCACCAGATAACAAAGCACTTTCAGGATCAGATATACCGTTCCCATTCGAAAGCGAAATTGGACGTCGCTTGACAATGGGAGATATTTGTTATTATGATAAAGGTATACGTAAAACAGATGCCGAACTAGGTACAGATAAAACTGGTAAGCAAATTTTATTTGATCATTTAAATTTTGATCATTATAATGTTTTACCTAAAATAAACAAATTAGGTAAAATTCCAAACAAGACTTCGTGGGATAGTTTTGCTTATGCGTTAATGATGGCACATAATGTTTATTGTCATATCGTTGCTGTACAACGTGCTAATCAATTGGCCGATATTGAATGTGCCAGATTTAAACCCGACTGGCGTAGTTGGAAAAAACTAAACAGTAAGAATGCAAATAGCGATCAATTTAGCGAATTTGTTCCTAGAAGTGTTTTATATTTTGATCGATTTGTTGAAGAATTGTTTAATACTAAAAATCTCACAGAAGCAATGGCTATGTTAGAAACACAAAATGCCAAGGCATTTTTGATAAACCTTGCGGGTGCTCGTAATACAGGACACGGACAAGATGATAACAAATTTAGCGATCTCTTTTTTGTTGATAAAGTCACTAGTGTACAAGAAATTGATGTGAATGACCCAAATGACGAAGTATTGGTAAAAATGGAAAAAAATCTTCAAGATGGATTTCTTGACAATTAAACAACAATACCATATACTTAATGTATGAACAGACCCGAACACAACAATACAAATTTTTTCTTTGGTAGAGAAATAGAACATACACCAGTATACAACAAGTACACCTTATTTGTCATAGGTGTACAACCAATTGAAGAGATTTCAACAAAATTAACATCTGGTGAGTTTCCCGTAGATCATATTTATTTTGGCGCTAATATGAGCTTTCCCAAGTGTAACGTTAACGATTTGGAAGTTTGGAGATCGTGGGAACAAATGATACTTCCTTTTCTTGAAAAAGATTTGTGGTGCTCTTTAGACATTGATAGTACTTGTGTAGAAGGACTGTGTGAAGGTTCTTTACCCGAGTATCGCAATTTTATTCCAATGATTTCTGTCAAATTACCTTATGCTAGACTATTGGGGTATAATGCTATAATCAAGATAGATGATAAAGATTTTGATGCAACTAATCCCGGTGTTTGGTGTCATAGTTTACATACATTAATGGATAGAACCAAATTTACATCTTGGTCAGAATATAACAATGATAAGGTAATTTAAATGAGTAACATAAAAATAAAATCAATTAAAATCTTACCCGAATTAATTGGGGTAGAACTTCCTCCAACATTTGGCGGAGCATCTGGTAGAGCCGCTGAAGATTTATTAGAAGAGTTAGGATTTCCTATAAACCGAGGATCTGGGTGTGATTTAGGTGATGTTGAAATAAAAACACGTGACACAGATGCTATTAGCGCACAAACTGTAGCAACATCAACCATTCAATCTATTATTGAAAAAGAGTATAAAGATTCTGCCATTTATAAAAAATTTCAAAAACAACTTCGTATCAAAACTGAAGAAAATATAATCAAGTCCGCAGAAATTTATGATTTTTCTCCACCTTTTATACAAGATCTTATTGAAGAAGCATACAATGAAGGTAGAAAGAGAATTATACAATATTATAAAGATTCCAACGGCTGTGTCGACAAGATTCCAAATTGGGTGACTGGGACCAAGTGGGGAAATTTTGAACATAAAAATTCTAATTCTTGGGATTTTAGAATTCCCAATGATAGAATGGAAGAACTTGAAAAAATGGCAACTTCAAATTTTTCAAGTATTTTCAGTTATAATAATAATAGTAACTAGGAGATTTTAAAAATGAATAATGAAACAATACTAAGGCAAGACTGGCGTCCGAACAAAATGACTTTTATTAAAGTTAGAACAAAATTTGAAGGTTTCCATTACTATCCTAATGCTGGAACAATTGATCCTCGTATTCAATTTCTTGAAAACGAACATCGTCATATATTTGAAGTT
>Ga0164296_1005715_pt1 | contig 10803 bp, 10 predicted proteins | sample GEODES057metaG_FD_113533 | JGI IMG/M metagenome (GOLD analysis project Ga0164296, IMG submission 113533) | Dystrophic lake water microbial communities from Trout Bog Lake, Wisconsin, USA - GEODES057 metaG | ecosystem: Environmental > Aquatic > Freshwater > Lake | place: USA: Trout Bog Lake... | reverse complement strand
AATAGTGTTCCGTTTAATGTACTATTGGTAAAAAATAAAAATATATGTCCTGAACTATCGACACCTTCTACTAGCACACGACCAGTTCCCAGGGTCGTAAATGTACCATCTGCATTAACTAAAATCATAGTCCATGGATACGTTGAACTGTCGCCGCCTGTGTTAGGAATAAATGTGATGTATTGTGTAGCACCAATAGTTAGGCGACTACCTGTTTCGTAAGTTACGCCCGGCAATGTACTGTAGACTTGGCAAGTTGTTGTATTCATACAAGCATTAACATTCCACTGTGTATCTGCTACTTGACTAGGTCCAAAGTGTATTCCAGTAAATGCCGAACTTGATAAAGCATTTTGTGATGTACTTGTGCTAGTAGTTGTAGTGCCATCACTCCAGTGGGTCGTGGTTGTAGTTGTAGTTAACACTACTTGCTGATTGCCTATGATAACAGTACTATTTGAGTTAGCAGAACTTGTACTAGTTACTGTAGGTGCTCCACCTGTTCCCTGTGTTTGCGCTGGAGTCGCCATTACTGTAAACCCCGCGGTACTTACAGGAGTACAACTAAACAACGTAGAGCCGTTAGCACACGAACCAAAATATGTTCCTACTTCGATTGAAGGATTTTGAGACGGATCAGTACCTAATAAACTAAAACTAATATTGTATGTTGAACCTGCAGTTACACTAAGACCTTGATAGATACCATCATAACTACCAACAGCCCCGTCATACCATTGATAAGGACTCCAGCTACCAGCCGCATATGGGACTGCACCAGTTTGATACCATACACCCCAATCGGCGGGGGCTTGTATACCTACACTAGATACAGTTCCACCATATTGTAAATTTCCATTTAGCAGTAAGTTAGTCGTTGAATTGCCTAATGTTACTTTAGGAGAAGTAAATGTCCACCATCCAGGATCTTGTCTAAATGCAAAACCAACATAGTCTAATCCTGTTGTTGTAGGAGTAAAACTATAATTGTATGTTTGTATATTACCAACATTAGTATATGATAACACACTGCCCAAATAGCCGGTGGGTAAATCGCCAGAGAACGCATACTGACTGTAACCAGTTAAATGGATCATTAGTAATGAAAAGAATATTGTAAGAAAACGTTTCATATTAATTCTGCTTTAGTGTAATAATAGTATTGCCGCCAGAATTAATACGGTTCTTGATGTTTACACCATCCGCTTGCTGAATGTAAGTTGTAGTATTTTGATCTTTTGGAACACTAATACAAGCCACGTTACTACTGCCATCTGCTCGACATAATGTTGCTGTAGTAGGTGTTACTTCTTTGGTGACTAAACTAGCTTTGAACCAATCTGGAAATAGTTGCGCTTGTGGACTTAATTGGTTACTTAGTAATGCCGCAGATTCCTGTGCTAGTTGTTCGCTCAAGATATTAAAAATGTCTTCTAAGAAATACTGTTGTAATAACGGTTTTTCTAAAGGATTGTCCCATACAGGTCCTTCTTTATCAAAAACATTTTGTAAAAAATTCTGTTGTAGGTAATTGACTGCTAACATATCGCCCACTTGTGCAATACGTGTTTCACTACTACGTTCTTGTTGTTTTCTCAATTCATGCGGAGGACTAACAATTAATAAATTGTTGATAGTGTCCAATGATAATTTTAATACAACAGGTTTAGTTGGTGCTACACCACGACTTTCTACTTTAGTACCTTGAAATGGTTTGTCTAACAGCACACTACCTGCATCATTGTAAACTTCAATCTTGCCTGTTACACATTCTGTTTCAACATCTTTAATAATTTTATTAACAGGACAGCTAGGCAATAGGATAATAGTACTAGCACCGGAATCATCCACGGTGGCTGTAAAGTCAGTACCACGCACTCCAATAGTTGCGCTTGGTGTATTGATTGCTACTTTGCTTGGATCATTGTGTGCGATTGCACCAGATGCGTACTTAACAGTACCTGCCGCAAACTTCATTGCCAATTTGCCGCCTTTGCTTGATTTAGGATCATAGACAAAGTCGTCAATAACTAGTTTGCTGTTTTCGTTTACTTCTACTTTTGTATCGTCAGCAAAAGTAATGCCTACTTTGCCTTTGGTAGTATTGATAGCATCAGCCATTTCAACACCAGCACCTTTTACTCCAGGCAAAGATTTATTAGATCTTACTATTGACCCTGGAACAGCATTTTGCTCAGTAATCGTTCCTATGCCTGCAAAAACATTGAACGATAAACTGAGCAAAATTGTAAAAGTTATCTTGCATACTGTCACTGCTATACCTTTTAATGTGCGTTGCTGTGGATATTAAATGTGTTACTACTACCAGTACTTTGAATGTTTACTGTTGTATTGCCAGCACTTGCATTTTGCACAATAGTTGCATTATTATTTGAACCGGTTAATGCCAACACTGTAGTATCTGCATAACCAGCACTAGTTTGTGCAATAGCTACTGTATTACTTGCACCAACTACAGTAAGATTTAGATTACCGTTGTTGTTAGTAGTTGCTGTGCTTCCGCTAGCCACTGCGGTTCCGCCAATACCTTGATTAACAGTTATAGTGTTTGCGCCACCACCTGACACTGCAATAGTTTGACTATTGCTGTTACCATTAGTAGTTGTTACAATGCTGTTGTTGGTACCGCCAGCAGTTGATGCTGTGATACTATTGTTGCTACCTAAAATATTAGCATTCAACGCAGAGTAATTGCCACTTTGTGTTACATTCAAATAGTTACTAGCACTAGTGCCAGCGCCGTTGTTGTTACTGTCAATGGTGGCTGTAGAATTATTGCCAGTTACACTATAATCAAATGTATTACCATTTTGCAAAGGTGTACCATTAGCTATAGATGTTTGAATACCAAAATTTAACGTGTTACCTGTACCAACTTGGTTAACGTTAACAGTGTTGCTATTTCCATCAATCGTTGCCGGGGTAGTATTTCCACCACCTACTCCTTGTACTCCACGGACTACGTTACCTGCACCATCTTGAGTTACATTGATGGTACTGGTATCACCTGACTGATTAATATAGATGCTATTATCAGCCGCATTCGCCAATGTTGCCATTGCAGACAACACAAGCATTGCAGTTACTTTTCTCGACAAACTGCCAGCGCCTTTTTTACTTTGAACCATATTGTTCTAGCGCCAAATTTCTAATCTCTGGCACTGCTCCTGGGACCTAAGTCCTCTTGTTATTTTTTGGTTACTGCTTTTACCTCGTCTGTTAAATCATTTTCTTGGACATATCCGCCATGTCCATTATCGTCTTTAGCAAACCACCATCCCTCATCTTTTCTCTTAACATTTAAACGTGTACCTTCTTTCAACTGCCAGCGTTTTTGCGCACCTGACTCAGGTTTTGCATACAAATAGGCCGCCGATTTAAGATACTTTATTTCCTCAGCAGGTGGTGGGTCATTTTTAGTTACAACTGGAGGAGCTATGCCTTCTTTCACTGCCATATCTTCGGCCACTTTTGGTTGTGGTTTAGGTGCTTCAGCTACTATAGGCGCCGCTTCTTCAATTTTATTCAACACTACTGGCTTAGGTGGTTCTCTAAAGTCCCACACAGCCTTGCGTTGTCCTTCTTTAATTAACTCAACTACTGCGGCTTCAACAGTTGCTTTAACTGCTAAGGTACCGGGTTCATTAATAGTTAATCCAGTTTCTCCTTCAAAGGCTTGTGTGCCATCGTTGAAGAATTTCAACATAGCAAAACTATCTGCTGTGCTGTATACAGTCTTTGTAACTGATACAGTTGCTAGCACTTTACCAGTGTTTACGCTAACAGCACGTAGACTAATGGTAACAATATCTTTACTATATTGTGTTTGTGGCCCAATGCCTAACCAACGATATGCCGCGCCACCGCTTTCGCTTGAACTGTCATAACCAATAATGCCACCCTCTACAATGATGCCTGCAAATTGCAATGGCATTAATTGTTTGGCATTTGGGCCTTCGTACATATCACGCATCTGCTTGATAATTGTACGTTCTTTAATCAAGTTATCAATGTTAACACGTTCAACAACATCAAACCATGTACCGTGTCCAACATCTTGTAATGCGCTGATTAGGAATGGTTCAGCGCCTTGTGTGACTGCTGTGCTGAAACTGGCATAACTGCTAACTGCTTTACGTTGTCCAGTCATGTCTTTAAAACTGTAAACTGCTACAGTAACCTTTGGACTGTTTGGAGGTTGTACTGTATCAAATTCTTTTTGTAATTTACGCTCGGCTACTTCTGGCTTGTATTCCACGCCCATCTTTTGTGTTACAGCACAACCACTTAATACTGATAAAATAGCTAGGGCAATTAATGTCTTTTTCATATTAATGTCCTGTCATATTGAAAGAACCAGTTGGAACAGTAATAGTACTTGATCCACTGGGTTGTGTAACTTGCATTACAATATTTGTTCCAGCCCAATACCAACTAATGCTTGTATTAGCATCGAATTGGAATGAACATGCCGCAGTACTTACACAAGTACTAGACGTGCCACTAAACATAGCGGTTGCTGTGTTTTGGCTAATCTGTGCATAAATGCGTGATTCTAAATTGGTTAAAAACTGATTAATCGGTGTATTAGCCGCATCTGCTTTTGCTTGTTGTGCGGCCGCTTGTACTGCTTGATTAATTGTTTGTTGACGAGTATATTGCTCGTTTTCTATAGTCAGTACGTATGTACCGTAACCGTTGCCGTTAAAGGCCGGACTTTTAAATGTAAAGTCGTTTAAAGGTGCCGCCATCGTTAGTGATGGCAACAATGACAATGCTACTAATAGCTTTTTCGACATGGTATTTCGCTCCCACTAAGTCTTGTATTGTTATTTACTTAACGGGACGAATTAATAATAGTAGCGGTTTTCTTAATCTAGATTAAGAACTATTTAGATTTTAGGAGCGTAGGCGTGTGCTAAGTTTGCGTTAGGATCAGGAGCATACTCTGTTGGTAATGCACTATTACCTTGTGTAGCCGGTGCAGTAGCAGTGTGTTTTACTGGCGTCTTTTTAGCTGGTTTATCAGCATGTTGTGATACAATAGGTTTGTTTGCCACTGGAGCAGGTTTTTCTACTTTCTTTCTAGGTAATTGCGTAACTGGTACTGTTGCTAGTTCATCTAAGAAGTCGCCGCCTTCTACTAAAGTTCTTACAGTATTACCTGCTTTACTATGAACTGTTCTTGCTTTAAACAATACATGTTCTTTACCATCAACTAAACCATGCACAATAACACCCATACCTCCAGCTGTTACTCTAGCATGTAAATCTGTTGTTTCTAACTTTTTAGCAAGTTCTTGGTCAATCTTCATTAGATGATAACCTGGTGTGCCTGGATCGACTATTAATTTAACAATATCTATAGTATCTGATTTACCAGTTGCTTCATCATAGTTGTTAGCATACCGTATTAGGCCTTGACCAAATGATTGAATTAACGCCATTTCTTTTTGTACGCTCTTACCACCAGTTAGTCGTAATACTTTTGGAACTACTTGCTCCCAGCACTTACGTAATGCGTTTATATGTTCTTCGTTAGTAGTACCCCATAGATTGGCATACTTACTAACATCCTCATTAAACACAATTTTAAAGAAATTTTGATGTTTTTTCCAATCGTGACCTGTAGCTTGCCCTAACTGACTAGGTCCCGTCTTAACACTTAATAGATTAATGCGTTTACCGTCAATATCCATTAATAAGTCTGCTTTAGTTCCTTTTTGGTCGCTTTGACCATCGCACAATACTTCAATAGTATTTTGATTAGGATCCTTAGCAGTTATTTCTATACCGTGTTTAATCTTTGGATTATTGTGTGCGTATTGTATAGCTGATAATATTGTGCCCTTTACATCTTCAGGGAACGATTGGTTGCTTTCAATAGTAGCCATTAAATTTACAAAACTAGTTACGCTACGGCCTGGTGCTACTATTATAACTTTAATTACATCTTTCTTACCAGTTTTGTGATTGATAGTGCCTTGATAGTCTAATTTTAAAGAATCTAATACTTTTCCTTTAGCATTAGTACGAGTAGATTTTATGAATTTTTTAGCTAGATTTACAAATTCAATTACATTAGAATCTTCACCTAATTTGATAAACTTAGCGGCTACAGCAACCGCTAGAGATATTTCTCCAATATCCCCAATATTGTAATCTAATCCTTCTTCCTTACCTTTAATGTTCGGAGTTTTATCAATCCAGCTCAATGGAATTTGTGGATATTTTTTGTTGGTAGTGTATAGGAATTTAATATCGCTAGGTAAATCTAAATATTTTTTAGCATTTAAACGGCCAGCGCCTGCATTTAATATATTAGTTAATCTTTCTACTTCGGTAGGTTTTAACTGTATAGTAGGTCCGCCAACTGTAGCGGCGCCCGATGGAGTCAAAGTTAAAGGCTTTTTAGCTTTAACTAAGTTAATTAAATTTTGAACGTATTTGGTATGTAATCCATCCCATTTCAGGGCAGTTTCGTTCAGTTGAATAATGTCTAATACACGCATAGTGTAATATTTATACTATTTCAGGGAACAGGCATTCCTGGATGAAAACCTGCACATCTTCTTCGTTTAGGCCTAAACTAGCCATAACACGTGGTGTATGCGGGTTACATTTTTGATTTTGTGCGTAGTAGTTCTGTGCGTATTTTGTACTCACTACTGTGTTGTTTGTCTCGTCTACAGATTCTAAATAGTGTGCTAGTGTATCCTTGGCCATAGCAATAATTTGCTCTAGTTCTTTGTCACTTTGTACGTTACCCGCGGCTACCATGCTTTTACTAAAAATATTAGTAGCCCATTCTGGAAGTTCGCGTTCTCTGCGCCATTCTAATCGTTTAACATACTCGGCAAACCATTCCATCATAGGATGATTAGGGTCTCCAGCTTTTGAGTAATCGTGGAAACAGCCAGTAATTTTATTCTTACCAGCTACAACATCAAATCCGTAAATTGGGGCAGGGTTATGTAAATGTGGGAAGATGCAACAATGCATCATCCATAGTCCTTTAGTTTCACGAGCATCAACCACATCAACGTGAGCACGGCGATACTTAAAACTAGTCCATACCCGATTAACCCAGCCAGGTTGGTTAAAACGATCCATCCCAGGCTCGTCGATTTCGATGCCAGTACGATCAAAACTTTCCTCCAATAGATGCTGAATATCTATTAGTGTATCCCATACTTTACTTGAAGTCATTGGCAATTACCAACATATCTTTAAAAAATTCTGTTGCAAATTCAAAACATACTTTTGCTTCATCTGCCATATCGTCACTAATACGTTCACGTATTGCAACTTTAAGTGCTTCAGGGTCTGCAAACTGATACATACGGCCAGCACCTGGAACCTTTTTAGCAATCATTTGTCCGCCTGCCAGGTCACCCATATGACGTACATAAATGTGTGCCATTAGTTTTTTAGGATCATCTTTAATGCTGAAAATATGATCTAAATATTTTTTAACTGTAGGTGCAATCTTTGGTTCTTCGTCCGAATCTCTACCCCACAATTCTCTAAAATCTTCTAGTATAGCAGGAGCTCTGCGAATGTCAGGCAAGCCATGCAAGATTTGATGTGGCATGGCACAAACTTCTAACAGTTCGTACATAGGGTGTTGATTTTTTAAGTATGTAGCATATAGTTTAGGATCTATGCTACCAGAAAACAATATTTTTACAAACTCTTGTCTTTCTGCGTTAGTGTGTGCATCTTTAGTTAGATCACGTAAGCTCATTCTTCCTCCAACTTGATTTGGAGTGGGAATCCATTAGCACGAGCGACTGTAGTTGCTTCAACTGCTTTTGCTTCTGCGATTTCAAAACTATAAGTTCCAGCGATACCGCTACCTGTTTCGTGAACTTGCAACATAATATCACGAGCAGTGACATCTGTATGATGGAATATTTCCACAAGTATTCCTACTACAAAATCCATCGGGGTTGCTTGGTCATTTAGAAAAATAACTTTCCAACGCTTAGGTTCTGTAACTAATACTTTGACCTTTTCATCTAGTTGGATATCTGTTCCTGGCATGGTAATCTCCGTTTCTTAAAGTAGGGGGAAGTGCCCTTCCCCGCTACTATTATTTACATTATTTAATTTCGATTTGACGTGGTTTGAGTGCTTCTGGAACAATACGTTCTATAGCAATACGCAACATTCCATCTTTAACTTCCGCACCACGAACTTCCATATACTCAGCTAGAGTAAATGTTTGTTCGAAATTACGAGCAGCCAGCCCTTTATGCAAGTATTCTTTTGTACCTGCAATTTCGGCCTGTACACCACGGATACGTAATTGATCCTGATCTACTTCCACTGTAATTTCATCCTTTGTAAAGCCTGCGACAGCCACTTCGATACCGTAGTGGTTTTCGTCAAACTTAACAATGTTATGTGGAGGATAGTTGCTAGTACCATTTAATCGTGCATCAAAAATGCGATCAAATCCTACTAGTGCTCTACTTAGATTGGCTAGAGCTTGTGCGTCTATAGTTCTTAATTGTGTCATGATTTTCTCCTTTATTAAGCAAGAACTCTGTAGGGCCCGACCATCGGCGCCCTACTTGTTTAAATTATACTACCTTTTACTCTGTGTGTCAAACTTCTTTGAATTCTGCATCAACCGTTTCTCCACCGTCTTTTGGTGCATCTGTTGGTTGAGCTTGTTTAGCCGCTTCTGCCGCTTGTTTCTTTTCAAACAATGGCTTGGCCGCTTCAAAAGTTTTAGTAACGCTTTCTTGGATCTTCTCTTTGTCGTCTCCAACAACTGCTTCGTCAACAGCTTTCAAACTATCTTCGATTGCAGTTCTTTCATCTTCGCTGAGTTGATCTTTGAACTCACTAAAATCTTTCTTCAAATTGTGTGTAGCCGCTTCAGCATTGTTACGTGCTTCAACTAGGTCACGCAATTTCTTATCAGCTTCTGCGTTAGCTTCAGCTTCTTGTACCATCTTTTGGATTTCTTCTTCTGTCAAACCGCTATTAGCTTTAATAGTGATTTTGTTTTCTTTTCCAGTGTTTTTATCCTTAGCTGATACATTCAAAATACCATTAGCGTCAATGTCTAATGTTACTTCGATCTGTGGAGTGCCGCGTGGTGCTGGTGCAATACCTTCTAGGTTGAATTCACCTAACAGTTTGTTATACTGCATCATTTCACGTTCACCCTGACCAACTTTAATAGTTACAGCTGGTTGATTGTCATCTGCTGTTGAAAACACTTGTGAGTGTTTAGTTGGGATTGTTGTATTCTTGTTAATCAACTTAGTAAAGATACCGCCCATTGTTTCGATACCTAAACTTAGCGGAGTAACGTCTAACAACAGAACGTCTGTCTTGTCGCCTGCTAGAACAGCACCTTGTACTGCGGCGCCTGCGGCAACTGCTTCATCTGGGTTAACGTCTTTACGTGGAGCCTTACCAAACAGTTTCTCAACTGCTTCTTGTACTTTAGGCATACGTGTTTGGCCACCAACTAGGATAACCTCATCGATGTCGTTAGCTGTAACCTTAGCATCTTTCATAGCTGTTTTACATGGCTCGATTGAACGTTGAATTAAACTTTCAACCATTGCTTCAAACTTGCTACGTGTAATAGTCACATTCATGTGTTTAGGACCAGTAGCATCTGCTGTGATGTATGGCAAGTTAACTGCTGTGCTTTGTGCTGAAGATAATTCAATCTTAGCCTTTTCAGCAGATTCTTTCAAACGTTGTAGTGCAAGAACGTCTTGTTTTAAATCGATACCGTTTTCTTTCTTGAACTCATCAACTAAGAAATCCATAATGGCTTGGTCAAAGTCTTCACCGCCTAAGAATGTATCGCCGTTTGTTGATAATACTTCGATTTGCTTGTCGCCATCGATGTTAGCAATTTCAATAATTGAAATATCAAATGTACCACCACCTAAGTCGTATACAGCAATCTTACGATCTTTCTTATCTGTCTTATCAACACCATATGCTAGTGCGGCCGCTGTTGGTTCATTGATGATACGCAATACTTCTAGTCCAGCAATACGTCCAGCATCCTTAGTTGCTTGACGTTGGCTATCGTTAAAGTAAGCAGGTACTGTAATAACTGCTTGGGTTACTGTTTCGCCCAAATAGTCTTCAGCTGTCTTTTTCATTTTGCGTAGAACTTCTGCACTTACTTGTTGTGGAGCAAGTTTTTGATCGTTGGCTTCGATCCAAGCATCACCATTGTCTGCCTTAATGATTGCATAAGGCATTAAGTCGATGTCCTTCTGGACTTCTTTTTCTTCGAACTTACGTCCGATTAAACGCTTGGCCGCGTAAATTGTATTTTTGGGATTTGTGACTGCTTGTCGTTTTGCTGTTGCACCTACAAGAACTTCGTCTTTAGTATATGCAATGATTGATGGTGTTGTTCTAGCACCTTCGCTGTTTTCGATTACTTTAGCTTTTCCGTTTTCTAGAATTGCTACACAGCTATTTGTTGTACCTAAGTCGATACCAATGATTTTACTCATAATTTTCTCCTTTAATTAAGCGAGTATATTTTGTGGGCACCTTGCCCTTTGTACTAAACCCTTACGGCGTTCTAGCACATAATTATTTATCTCTGATATTTCTAATTTGCGTATTTTTGAGCAATAAATTCTGCTTCAGGAATTCTTGTATGTGTGTTTTTACTGCCCAACACTACAACAATTCTACGCCCTACATCAGTATCAAGCATCATAACTATGCAACCACCCGAGGCATTAATAAAACCCGTCTTGCTTACTATAAATTTATACTTTT
>Ga0164296_1005714_pt1 | contig 10804 bp, 8 predicted proteins | sample GEODES057metaG_FD_113533 | JGI IMG/M metagenome (GOLD analysis project Ga0164296, IMG submission 113533) | Dystrophic lake water microbial communities from Trout Bog Lake, Wisconsin, USA - GEODES057 metaG | ecosystem: Environmental > Aquatic > Freshwater > Lake | place: USA: Trout Bog Lake... | reverse complement strand
GGTGCGGCGAGAGCACCGTCCAGCCGCGGGAGTCGGCCTCGAGGAACATGTGCACGAAGTTCGGGTCCGGGATGCCGAACAACGTCGTCACGCCCTCGGCCTCGAACAGGTCGAGGATGCGCTTGTAGACGGGCACTCCCATTTTCACAGTTCCTTTCCCGCGCCGAGTTCGGTGAGTTCGGCGAGCACTTCTTCGGTGTGGGCACCCAATTGCGGCGCGGGCCCCGCGACGCGGCCGGGTGTGCGCGAGAACCAGGTCGGCACACCGGGGAAGCGCACCGGCCCGTTCGGGGTGTCGACGGTGTCGAACATGCCGACGGCATTGAGGTGCGGGTTGTCGAACAGATCACCGGGGGTGTTCAGTTGCGCAGCAGGGATTTCCAGTTCGCCGAACAGGGTCAGCCACTCCCGCGTCGAACGTTCCCTCATCGTCTCAGCCAGCAGCCCGTAGATGGTGTCGATCTGGCGGGCCCGATCTTCCAGCGTCGCGTACCGTTCGTCGGCCCACGGCGGCCGCACGGCGTCGACGAACGCTTTCCAGTGCTTGTCGTTGTAGATCAGGGCGGCGACGTAGCCGTCGCTGGTGCGGTACGGGCGGCGGTTGCGTGCGACGGTGCGCGGATAGATCGCAGGCCCCAGCGGGGGGTCGAACAGGGCGCCGTTGGCGTGTTCGACGAGCATGAAGGCGGCCATGGTCTCGAACATGGCGACCTCGACCTCCTGCCCCTCGCCGGTGCGCTCGCGGTGGAACAACGCCATCGTGGTCGCGTAGAGCGCCGTCAGGCCGGACACCTTGTCGGCTAGCACGGTTCCGACGTAGTTCGGCTGGCCGGTCAATTCCTGCTGGATGGCCGGCACCCCGCATTCGGCCTGGATGGTGTCGTCATAGGCGGGCCGGTCGCGATCGGGTCCGCGCCGGCCATACCCGTAGCAATTCGTGTAGATGACCGCCGGGTTGATCGCGGCGACGTCGTCGTAGCCGAAACCCAACGCGGCGATCGCCCTGGCGCGCATCGAGTGGATGAACACGTCTGCGGTCGCGACCAGCGCGCGCAACGCGTCGGCGCCGGCGTCGGTGCGCAGGTCCAGCACGACGCTGCGTTTGCCGCGGTTGACGTTGACGAAAACGCCGCTCATGCCCGGCGCGGGAGCAACCGAGACGAACCGGGTGTCGTCGCCCTGCGGCGGCTCGATTTTGATGACGTCGGCGCCCATGTCGGCCATGATCTGCGTGCAATAGGGGCCCATCACCATCGCGGTGAGGTCGACCACCCGCACCCCGGCCAGCGGCCCGCTAGCCACGTGCGAGCCCGAAGCCGAAGCGGATGTGCTGATCGTGCCCGTCGGGCACGACCGGAAAAACCAGGGGCGCATCCATGTTGCGGATCGCGGGCAGACACTCGCCGACGTCCTCAGGCGTCCACGACGGCCGATACACACCGGGGCTCTCGGCCACGACCGCCCGCGCTACCCGGCCCGCCATTGCGATGAAGATCTCCCCTGTCACCGAACAGGATTCGTGGGCGAGCCACCCCACGACGGGGGCGACCAACTCCGGCCCCATCGGCGGGTAGGCCGAGGTATCGATGCCGGTGGCCATGCGGGTCACCGCAGCCGGAACAATCACGTTGCACGTGACGCCCGCCGCGGCGCCCTCGAGTGCCGCGACGTTGGACAACCCGATCACGCCGGCTTTGGCGGCGGCATAGTTGGCGACGTCGTGGTTGCCGTACAGGCCGCCGATCGACGATGTGAGCACAACGCGCCCGTAGCCGGCTGCGCACATCCCCGGAAACGCGGGCCGCAGCACGTTGAACGCGCCACGCAGATGTACATCGAGGACGGCGTCGAAGTCGTCGTGGCTCATCTCCGTGAGCGAGCCGCGGCGGACATTGCCGGCGTTGTGGATGAGGATGTCCAGCCGGCCGTAACGCTCCAGCGCGGTCGCGACGATGGCGGCGCCGCCGTCGCGGGTGGCGACCGACTCGGAGCACGCGACGGCTTCTCCACCCTCCGAGCGGATTTCGTCCACGACCTGCTCGGCCGGGCCCGCGTCGGCTCCATTGCCCGTGAGGTCCCCGCCGGAATCGTTGACCACGACCCGCGCCCCGCGCGAGGCCAGCAGCCGCGCGTACTCGCGGCCCAACCCGCGGCCGGCGCCGGTCACGACGGCAACGCGGTCGTCGAATCGCAATCGTGGGGTGAGACTGGAGGTGTCCGTCACCGGCCCAGTACCAAACCTTCCAGGTCGCCCGTGTCTCGCCACGCGCGCAGCAGGTCCTCGAACGCGTAGAACCCGGGCCCGTAGGGCTCGCCCAGGTGCGACCGGATCCCCTCGCCCTCGGCGGCGCCGGCGCCGCCGCCCTCGTTGTTGTAGTAGCCGGGCGTGCATTCGGCGTCGAATGCCGAGTTGTCGATGGCGGTGTCGCGGACCGTCGCGCACCATTCGTCCTGGGCCTGCTGGCTGGGCTCCACCGTCGTCGCGCCCCGGGCGAGGGCCTCGGCGATGATGTAGGCGATGTGCTCGCCCTGCAGTTCGTAGTTGGCGGCGATGTTGGCCGAGATGCCGACCTGGGTGAACCCGGTGTGGAACTGGTTGGGGAAGCCGCGGGTGGTCATGCCGTGCAGCGTCGTGTACCCGTTTCGCCAGTGGTCGAACAGCGAGACCCCGTCGCGGCCCTCGATCGTCTCGATCGAGTAGCGGCGGCTGATCTCGGTGGTGATCTCGAAACCGCTGGCGTAGACGATGCAGTCCACCTCGTACTCGACGCCGTTGGCGAGCAGCCCCTTCTCCGTGGCACGCTCGACGCCCTTGCTCGACGACACGTCAACCAGGGTGACGTTGGGTTGGTTGAACGTCGCCAGGTAGTCGTCATTGGAACAGGGCCGCTTGCATAGGAACCGGTAGTACGGCTTGAGTGCCTCCGCGGTCGCGGTGTCCCCGACGATCGCGTCGACGCGGCGCCGCAGCCGCTCCATGATCTTGTAGTCCTCCTCCTCCCGGATCGCCATGAACTGCTCAGGCGTCATTGAGGCGGGATCGTCCAAGGCGAGAACCCTTGCCGCGGTGTTGCGGCCGAGCTCGGTCCAGAAGTCGCACACCAGATCCGGCTGGCCCAGCGCCATGCCCTCGAACGTCCAGGAGTGGAAGTTGCGCTGACGCTCCCGTTGCCAGCCCGGCTTCAGCGTCGTGACCCACTCGGGATCGGTCGGCACATTGTTGCGGGCGTCGACGGTGGAAGGGGTACGCTGGAAGACATACAGGTGCTGGGCGTAGCGGGCGAGGTGCGGCACGATCTGAATCGCGGTGGCGCCGGTGCCGACCACCGCGACGCGCTTATCGGCAAGCTTGTCCAGGGCTCCACCTGTAGCGGCGCCGCCCGTGTAGTCGTAGTCCCATCGCGACGAATGGAAGCTGTGTCCGCGGAAGTCCTTCAGGCCCGGAATGCCCGGCAGTTTCGGCCGATGGAACGGCCCCGACGCCATCACCACGAAGCGGGCGCGGATGTCGTCGCCGCGGTTGGTGGCGATGCGCCACCGGTGGATCGTCTCGTCCCAGCGCAGATCGCGCACCTGGGTGGAGAAGATCGCCGTGTCGTAGAGGCCGAAATGGCGGCCGATGTTGCGGCAGTGCTCGAAGATTTCGGCGCCGTCGGCGAACTTCTTCGACGGCATGAAGTTGAGCTCTTCGAGCATCGGTATATAGCAATAGGATTCGTTATCGCACTGGATCCCGGGATAACGGTTCCAGTACCAGACGCCGCCGAAGTCGCCGCCCAACTCAATGATCCGGACGTCTTCGACGCCAGCTTTCTTCAGATGGGCGGCCGCCAGCAGGCCCCCGAAGCCACCGCCGAGGACCGCGACGTCGATGTCCTCGGCGATGGGCTTGCGCGGGGTCACCGGCGTGTAGGGGTCGGCCTCGTAGTAGCCGACGAAGTCATCCTCGAGTTCGATGTACTGGCGGGACCCTTCGGAGCGCAGCCGCTTCTCGCGCTCGTGCCGGTATTTCTCGCGCAGCGCAGGAATGTCGATATCGTCGGGCGTGGCCGTCGGCCCGCAATCTCGCGCCGTCATCCCTCGCCCGACAGCTCGCGGGGCGCGCCGGTGCCCATGTATTTCGACAGTTGGTAGTGCAGGTTGACGGTGCTGCGCTCCCGGTACGGGTTGGGTTTGGTGCCAGGGAATCCAAGGGACTTCATCCCCTGCTGCACGGCGGCCATGTTGGAGAAGTCCTGCGGCAGGACCGACCGCCATCGGGGGTCGCCGACCGGGGTGTACTCCCATTCCGTCTCGGGCTCTTCGCCTTTCGGGAAGAGTTCGAGGACGGCTGCCTCGAAGATGCATTTGTCGGGGTTGCCGGTGGGGTGCGGTCGCGCGGTGTAGCACAGAGCGCTGGTCAGGCCCTGGCCGATCTGGTGGTTGGGGAAGATCTGCCACGCGGTGCCGGCCTGCCCGAGGACGTCGGGGGGGATCGTCGGCCAGATGACGCCGCGGGCCTCGTCGTCGCGGCGCGCCGACGCCAGCCAGTGCTCGAGGACTTTGTCGGCCGGTGTGCCCTCAGGCAGTTCATCGACCAACCGCTTGGCGGCGTCAACGAGCGTCTGGGTGGTGGTGGCGTTCGTCTCCTCCATGGTGTACACCTGCATCTCCGCGGTGGACACCCGCGGGTCGGCGCCGGTGCCGAGGCGGATCTTGGACTTGGTCGCCTCCATGTTCTCCGGCGCGTCGTAGCCGATGTTGCTGTGTCGGCCCTGCGCCTTTGCCCAGCCCTTGAATTCGCCGAACCGGTTGAACTCCGGGTGCGTCGTGAAGACGTGGTAGGTCTCGTTGAACGCCTCCATCGCGACTTTCCAGTTGCAGTCGAAGTCGAGCCACTTGCGCCACTTGTAGCGCATGTTCTCCAGGCCGAACGCGTCGAGGATCTTCGCTGCGGGGAACAAGTAGTCGGCCAGCGGCTCGCAGTCGGGGTCCATGGTGATCCACAGCCAGCCGCCCCAGGTGTCGACCCGCACCGGCCGCAGATGGGTGTTGGCCGCGGTAAGCGCACCCTGCCAGTCGTCCTGTTCGCGGATGTGGGTGCACGCGCCGTCCAGGCCGTAGGTCCAGCCGTGGAACCCGCACACGAAGGACTTGCGGGCGCGCCCGTGCGCGTTCCTCGCGCCCGCCGGGATGTCGACCAGCCGGCGGCCGCGGTGCATGCACACGTTGTGGTGGGCCGCGAACTCGTTCGCGCCGGTGCGCACCACGATCACCGAGTCGTCGAGGACGTCGTAGGTCAGATAGCTGCCCACGTCGGGCAGGTCTTCGACGCGACCCGCCTGCTGCCAGACCTTGCGCCAAAGCTTGTCGCGTTCGGCGCGCGCATAGTCGGCGCTGATGTAGGCCTCGACGCCGATCGTCATCGGCTCGGAAAGTGCTTCGCCTCCAGAGTGATTGCCGTCCATCACATCCCCCTGATCGCCGCGCGGAAGGATTCGTCCTTGAGGAACAACGAGGTGTTGTCGGCGTCGAGGTGGCTCCATTTGAGGTCGAGCCCACCGTCGACGAGCAACGTCTGGCCGGTGACGTAGCTCGACAACTCCGATAGCAGGAACAGGATCGCTCCGGCCTGTTCCTCGGGCCGCCCGCGCCGGCCCATCGCGATCGCCCGCCGGTCCCGCTCCGGGTCCTCCTCGACGTAGGTGCGTGAGGCGGCCGTCTCGGTGACGCCCGGCGCCACGGCATTGACCCGAATCCCGGCCTGCGCCAGCTCGAGCGCCATGGTGCGGGTCATCGCCGCGATCGCGGCCTTGGCGGTGCCATAGGCGATATGGAAGGGGGCGGTGTTCATGCCGCTGATCGAGGAGATCGAGACGATGGACCCGGGCTGCCGCTGCGCGACGAGTTCGGCCGCGATGGCGCGGCTCATGAAGAACGCCGTCTCGAGATTGTCGGTGAAGATCGTGCGCCAGTCGCCGCGCGTCACCCGGGTCGACGGCATCCATGTCGAGGGTGCGGCGCCGCCGGCGACGTTGACCAGACCGTAGAGCGGGCCGTCGGCGCGGCGGGCCTGGTCGATCACCGTGGCGATGCCCTCGTCGGTCGACGCGTCGGCGGCTACCGGCACGATCGCCAGCCCCTGGTCCGCCAAGGGAGCGACATGCTCGGCGAGGTTGTCCGCCGAGCGGCTCACCGCGATCACCGTGGCGCCCGCGCGCGCGGCCATCCCGGTGACGGTCGTGCCGATGCCGCCGCCCCCGGCACCGGAGACCACGACGACGCGACCGCTGAGCCCCAAACCGCTGAGCCCCTCCCCGAGTTCCGCCATGACCTGCTTTCCATCGCGCACCCGATGGGCGCTGGGATACGCCGTGTTTATGTCCGGACAACAAATCGCATTCTTTGTCTGCGAGAACACTATTCCCACCGCGTATCCGCCTGTCAAGGCTGACAAGAGCCTGGCTGAGGGGCTGCTCACGCTATTGTCTGGACTAGCAACCCTTTGATAACGTCCGCCCGAACGCGCGCTTCCGTCCGGACGGGAAGGACCTCGGCCAGACATGTCCACTTCCAGGGCCATCGCCACACAGCAGCCCAGCATCGCGGACGGCTGGCGCCTGGAACGGGTCACCGCCCCCAGCCGTCTGTTCGGCGCCAACGGACTGCGAACAGGTCCGGACGGACGCGTCTACATCGCGCAGGTCACCGGGAGTCAGATCAGCGCGCTGGATACCCGGACCGGGGAACTAGGCACTGTGAGTCCCAAGGGCGGCGACATCGTGGCGCCTGACGACGTCGCCTTCGACTCCCGCGGCAACCTCTACGCCACCGAGGTGATGGACGGGCGCGTCAGCGTGCTGGACCCCGCGGGCCGCACCCGAGTGCTGCGGGACGACCTTCCGTCGGCTAACGGCATCACCGTCCATCAGGACCGGTTGTTCGTCGGCGAATGCCGCGAGGGCGGGCGTCTGATGGAACTGGACCCGGCCACCGGCGCGCTGCGGGTCATCCTGGAGAACGTGCCCTCGCCGAACGCGATGGAGTTCGGCCCCGACGGGCTGCTGTACTTTCCGGTCCTGGGCGCCAACGCGATCTGGCGCATGGATCCCGACGGCGGCGAGCCTGAGTGCGTGGCATCCGACCTGGGCGTGCCCGACGCGGTCAAGTTCGACCCGCAAGGCTTCATCGTCTCGACGCAGGTCGCCAGCGGGCAGGTGCTGCGCATCGATCCGCGCACCGGCGAGCGCCGCGTGCTGGCGCAGCTCAGCCCCGGACTGGACAACTGCACCTTCGTCGATGATCGCCTGCTGGTCTCCAACTTCACCGGCCAGATCACCGAGATTTCACCGGACGGCGCGACGACGACGGTGCTGCCCGGCGGGCTCAATTGGCCACTGGACCTGACGGTGGACGACGGCGGACAGCTCTACATCGCCGACGGCACTTTCCTCTACGCGGCCCCCTACCCGGCGTCGGCCGACGGGCAGTTGCAGACGGTCGGGATGCTGTTCAGCCCCGGCTACCCCGGCTTCGTGCGCGGTGTCGCATCCAGCGGCCCGGGCGAGTTGATCGTGACGACGTCAGGCGGCCAGGTCAGCCGATACCGGCCCGCGGCGGGCGAAACCGACGTGCTGGCAGACGGTTTCGACCAGCTGTACGGCGTCGCGCTCGGCCCCGAGGGTGTGGTCTTCGCCGAGTTGGGCACCGGACGCCTGCTGTCATGGCGGTCGGGCCACGTCGCGACGCTGGCGACGGGGCTGCGGGACCCGGTCGGCGTCGCGGTGGACGCCGGCGGTGCTCTGGTGGCGGAGTCCGGGGCCGGCCGGGTGGTCCGGGTGACGGGAGCGTCGGCCGACACCGTCGAGGTCGTCGCGGCAGACCTGCACCGCCCGCAGGGCATCTGCATACACGACGGCGTGCTGGACATCGTCGACGCCGGCGCCGGGGCGGTGATCCGGGTCGACCTGAACGACGGGAGCCGGCGGACGATCGCCTCGGGGTTGCCGATCGGGCCGCCGCCGGGCGTGGTGCCCAAGCCGCTGAAGGGGATGCCGCCGTTCTCTGGGCCGCAGGGCCCGTTCGCGGGCATCACGGCTGGCCACGACGGGACCCTCTACGTCTCGGCCGACGGCGATGGCAGCATCCTCGCGTTGCGGCCGGCGCAGGATCGCCGCTGATGGTGGACACCCTGTCCGGCGAGCACCGCTACCTGCAGATCGCGCGCGCGCTGCGCAAGGAGATCGTCGACGGGGTGTACCCGGTGGGGTCGCGGCTGCCGACCGAACACCAGCTCTGCGAGCGGTTCGCTGCCAGCCGCTACACCGTGCGCGAGGCGCTGCGCCGGTTGCGCGAGGACAACCTCGTCACCTCGCGGCCGCGGGCGGGCACCCGCGTGGTGTCCGGGCCCACGGCCAGATCCTATGCCCACGAGGCGTTGTCGATCGACGACCTGCTCGCGTTCGCGGCCGGGGCGCGGCTGACCATCGAGTCCAACGAGATGGTGACCCTCGACGACGTCCTCGCCGCTCGGACCGGACTACGGGCCGGCACGCAGTGGCTCTCGGTACGTGGCTACCGGCAGGCCGACGGCGCGTCGGAGCCCCTGTGCCGCACCGAGTACTACATCAACCGCACATTCGCCGCGGTCGGCCGACTCCTGGAACGCCACACCGGTCCGATCTTCCCGCTGATCGAGGATCTCTTCGGGGTGAGCATCGCCGAGTTGCACCAGGAGGTCACCGCGGTCCTCGAGCCCGGGACGGCCGCCCTGCAGATGCAGCGCACCTACAAAACCTCCGATGGCGAAATCGCCCAGGTGACGATCAACACCCACCTGACGCCCGGCTTCCGGTACGCGATAACCATGCGCCGTGTGAGCGACGTGAATGGCGTGAATGACTAGGCCGGCGGTCGTCGCCCTGGCGGCCGAGGCCTACCGACGCGGGCTGTGGGTCGAGACCACGCTGGCCGATTCGCTGCGCAACGCCGCGGAGACCTCGCCGCGGCGAACGGTTCTGGTGGACGGCGACGTTCGGGTGGACTGCGCCAGGCTGCACGCGGACGCCACCCGGCTGGCGGCCACCCTGCTGGAACGCATGCCCATCGGAAGCGTCGTGTCGTTCATGCTGCCGAACTGGCACGAGGCGGCCGTCATCTATCTGGCCACGACCCTGGCCGGGATGGTGGTCAACCCGATCCTGCCGTCGCTGCGCGACCACGACCTGCGCTTCATCCTGAACGACGTCGGCGCCCGGATCGTGTTCATTCCGGCCAGCTTCGGCGGCCACGACTACGCGGCGATGCTGGAACGCGTGACCGGAACCATGGACCCGGCCCCCGAGGTGGTGGTGCTGCGTGGCGACCCGGGACCGCACACGCCGTACCCGACCGTGCTGGACCACACGTCAGGCGGCTTCGCCCTTCCCGTGCTGGACCCCGACGCCGTGCGGATGGTCCTGTACACCTCCGGCACGACCGCCCGGCCCAAGGGCGTTCTGCACAGCCACAATTCGATGCACGCACTGATCCGCCAGATCGGCGACCACTGGGCCGTTGAGCCCGGCGACACGTTCCTGGTGCCGTCGCCGATCGCCCACATCGGCGGCTCCATCTATGCCTTCGAGTGCCCGCTGCTGTTGGGCAGCACGGCCGTGCTGATGGATCGCTGGGATCCGGCAGCGGCTGTCGCGCTGATGAACGACGAACGGTGCACCCACATGGCCGGCGCGACACCGTTCCTGCAGCAACTGCTCGCCGCCGCCGGGCAGGCCGACACGCGGCTGCCCGATCTGAAGGTGTTCATTTGCGGCGGAGCCTCGGTGTCGCCGGCGCTGATCCGCCGCGCGGCAGGCTATTTCGAGCAGGCGGTGGTCACCCGCGTCTACGGGTGCACTGAGGTGCCGGTGACGACCGTCGGCGCGCCCCGGCCGGACGAGGCCGAGGCCGCCGCGGACACCGACGGGCGGCCCGGCATCGCCGAGATCACCCTCGCCGCGCACGCCTCGGCCCCGGACGGCGACTCGGAGATCCGCGTCCGCGGCCCGCAGATGCTGGTCGGCTACCGGCATCCCGAGGACGACGTCGAGGCGTTCGACGCGGACGGGTTTTTCCGCACCGGCGACTTGGGGCGCTGGGTCGATGGGCTCGCCGGTGGCTACCTCGTCGTGACCGGCCGCGCGAAGGACGTCATCATCCGCAACGGCGAGAACATCTCCGCCAAGGAGGTCGAGGACCTGATTGCCGAGCATCCCGGGATCGCCGAGGTCGCCGTCGTCGGGCTCCCCGACCCACGAACCGGGGAACGCGCGTGCGCGGTGATCGTTCCCGCAGCCGACGCCGCACCCCCGGACGTCGCCGCCCTGCTGGCACTGCTGGACGGTAAGGGTGTCGCGAAGTTCAAAGCCCCGGAGCAGGTGGTCTTCTGGGATGCGCTGCCGAAGAACGACGCGGGCAAGATACTCAAGCATCGGATCCGAGCTGTGTTGACGCAGACGTCGACGGAAATGGACGGGTGACATGCAGGTCGCGATCGTCACGGGGGCAAGCAGCGGCATCGGCCTCGGGTGCGCGACGAAGCTCGCGGAAATGGGCATGGCGGTCCTCGGCACGGGCCGCGACGAGGGCCGGCTGGCCGAGCTGGAGAAGGCCGTCAACGACCCGGATCGGGTCGCCACGCTGGCCATCGACCTGACGCGCGACGACGCGCCGCGACGCATCGTGGACCTCGCCGTCCAACGCTGGGGCCACGTCGACTTCCTGATCAACAACGCCGGGGTGGGCAGCCCAACGCCGCTGCACGAGACCGACGACGAGACCCTCGACT
>Ga0164296_1005713_pt1 | contig 10805 bp, 9 predicted proteins | sample GEODES057metaG_FD_113533 | JGI IMG/M metagenome (GOLD analysis project Ga0164296, IMG submission 113533) | Dystrophic lake water microbial communities from Trout Bog Lake, Wisconsin, USA - GEODES057 metaG | ecosystem: Environmental > Aquatic > Freshwater > Lake | place: USA: Trout Bog Lake... | reverse complement strand
GTCAAATGCCATTCATCTGCCACTTTTTAATGTTTTTTTACCTATTTTTAAGATTATATCTGCCCCCCCCTATTTAGAAAATTAAGAAAAAAAATAAAGAAAACTGGCAGATCTGCCACTTTTAAAAAAATAGTAAATAGTGTTATATATACTATCATTACATAAGGAGATAAAAAGAAGAAAACAGATGTAGATAAGGTTATATATGGTATATCTACATATCTATTTCCTCTTCAATATCATTTTTTAGGTGCCAACCCTTAATTAGGTTTCTACAGTTATTATATCTTTCTATATAAAATCTTTTAAAGAAGAGACTATTCTTAATGTATTCTGTAAAAGTATTTCTTCCATATTTAGTTTTATTTTGTTTAGAAAGATTTTCAAAAGTCTCACTATTTCTAAAATAGTCTAGCAAATCAACAACTTTCACATAGTTTATATTACTATTAGGAAGGTCTTGTTCATATTCATTTTGAAACCACTTTGTTAATATGCAATTATTCTCTAAATATTCTTGTGTTCTAGTAATTGTAGTTTCTGGTAATTTCAATTTACTACCATTTTCTAAATACTTCTTGTGATAGATAGTTAAAATTTTGAAAAGTGCATATTTATGTGATTCTTTGAATTCGCTAGTCTTCAATTCTGGATTAGCTTTATAAATATTGTATTGAGGATTTACTAAGGCATCATTATCTGTAAAACTACTACGAAAATAGAAATCAATAATACGGCGTTGGTCTGCTTGAGTTATATCTTCACTAAAGTTTGGTTTGCTATTACATTCACAAATTGTAGTATTACAAAGTGTCTTTTTTGTATCAGATTCATAATGACCACGTGATGATATTGTGCCTCCACCAGTTAGTTCCTTAATTACTGAATTTTCAAACTTCTTCTTAGCAGGTGGCTCCCTAAATACTACATAACGCTTCATATGTAAATTGGCTTTTTCAGGATTACTACCAGTTCTGCTAGGTTCAAAAAGCAAGCTATTATTACCTATCATTCCATAATTACCTAGCATAGTAAGCATGCAATCATTTATAACACCTTTCCCATTACCTCCTTCTCCGTTAAATAAAATGAATTTTTCAAGACAATTTCCATCAATACCAGTTGCTAGAATTTGTAAAAATAAATCTCTTTCATTTTCATTAGGCATAATTGTATTTATAAACTCCGTCATTGTTGCTAGTTCCTCTTTCGTTGGCTCCCTCCAATCATAACCAGTTGTAATGGATACGTAGTCATCATATTCATATTCTCTAAAGGCACCGGCCTTCATATCATAAACTACATTATTAAATCCAAATAACCACCATTTAGTATCAAATTCTACATCCTCATGTGCATTATGTTCCTTATAAGATTCAATAATCTCATTCTTATAGTTCAATGTCTTCAGTTTGTCTAGCTTAGTCTTCATGCTAATAAATTCATTAGGTGGTGATTGCCAATATATATTGATTAGGATATCTTTCATGGTATTGTAAAATTCCTGACTAATATAATGTCTTAGTAAAACTACGTTATTACACCAGTATTTGCCATTGTAGCAATATAGTTTGAAATTATCATTATTTAGTTTATAAAAGAATCTAGTACCTGCAAATGCTTTTATGAAGATGCAGAATTCAGTAGGCTGTAATTCTAATTTATTTGCACTTAGAATTGCAATAGCCTGCTCTTTGTTATCTTCTAGAGCCATTTTATAAATTGTTCCCACATTATAACCATTATCCTTAATTTTGAATGAATCAAATTTCTTCTTTGTAGATTCAACACCTTCATAATTTGTTCCTCTAGAACTAAAATAATCAAATAATTCTAGAGCCTCTTGATAATTAGTTATGGTATTATTAATGGCCATACCTACCTTAATCCAATTATCATAGGAAGTAAATCTAACACTAGAAAAACATAAATCAAATAGTTGCTTGTAGGTATTTGTATTAGAAAGTGCATTACTTAATAAATTCAAGTTTCTAATTGGATTGGCAGTAGTTGTTAGTTTTTGTTGTAGTTGAACTGCATCATGTGTTGTTGTTGCAGGTGTGGTAGTAATAATTTCATTAGTAGTAGTTAGAGTTGGCGCTAATGCACTAGCAGTATTAGTATTAATATTTAGTAGTTGGATATTGTCTATATTAATGCTATCGCTAGGTATATAATCAATAATGAAATCTTCTAATTCGCCATAGATAATGGAATGAACACCTTTTGATTTATTATCACCCTTGGATTGGTTAGGGCATCGAAACCAATGTTCTGAATAAATAGTAGTATCTACACAATATGTTTCGCGCTCTCAACTCCTAACAACAAACTCATCTGGGTAGAACTTGATTAATTCATTATGAATCTCTTTCAGTTTCTCAGTAAGTAAGTTCCACTTAGGAATAGAATAATGGTATGAACCGGCTTTAGCAGTGTTTTTAGTATATTTGAAATCCCGTTCCTTATCAAATTCCAGACCATATCTAGCCACCATGAAATCATACAAAAGCTCAATAAATGGTTCTATATCTTTGGTATAATTATCTAAATCACCAAAGAATATATACCTAGTAGCAGGATGAACCCGGAAGTGGAAACAAACATCTGCAGATAGTTGTTCCTTGGCATCTTCTAGATTAAAAATATCACTATGACTTTCAAACTCACTAGCAGGTAGTGAATAGCTGGGGACAATGTAGAGCTTAAACATTGCTTGTTAAATTTCGTTATATACAGATGTTATATTACAATGTTTGATATATTTTTTGAGTTAAAAATAAACGCATGGTATAAAAACAAATTTATTTAAATACTATATACGTGAATATAAATAAAAAATACTCTAATACAATAATATTATTTGAATATGACAACAGATATAGTTAATAACAAATTAGAAAATATTGATGCTTCTGAAAAACAAGATTGTAAGACTTTAAAAACAAAGGATTATATACTACGTGCTAAGAGAAAATATGAAAGAAAACGTTATCAAGAAGACCCTGAATTTAGAAAAAAGAAAATAGAAGGTAGCAATGAACATAAAAAGAAAAACATAGAGAAAACACGTGAATATTATAGAAAATACATGCGTAAATACCGTGACAAAAAGAAAGCAGAGAAAGTAGAGAAAGTAGAGAAAGCTGTTAGTGAAACTACTACGCCTAGCACTGATATCACCGATACTATAGATGCAATGAACTCTCTAGCAATTAAGAATTAAATTTATCCAGACAATGAAAAAACTAAAAAAAAATATAAAAATCAATACCTCTAGCGGCTGCGTTGCTTGGCACGAGCTCCGCTAGACGGACGTCCATCATCTAACTGATTTACCTTTTTGACACTGTGGTTCCCCACAATCTGTGGTGAAGATAACCTTCTTAACACCGTACACCTTTAACAAGGCAGTGCATTGACTACAGGGTGCAGAATTCTTGAATTGAGGTAGATGAACACATGCATCATCATTTGGAACCGCCGTAGTGTTAAGTCGGACAACTAGAATACTAGTCTTCTTTAGCTTTCGCCTAATCTTAGCATCATTAGCATCGCGTACTTGATGATAACGACGAAACTTAGTTAGTGCAACCTTCTCTGCATGTGCAGATGGCTTGTCCGCAGAATTGTGGCATGCAACATAGTGATTGTATCCAGTTGTTTGACTCATAGGGCGATATCCTGAATGAGTTAAAACAGCAGCATGCTGTTGCAATAGCTCGCTATTACGAGCAACATGAGCTAGCTTTGAGAATATATTTTGAATGGCAGACATTCTAGCAAATTAAAAGAGAAGAGAAATATCAAAGATAACAGAAATATATTTATGAATATATTATATTTTTATAATCAAAAAAAATAATCAATTTTTCATCAGTAATTTTACTTTTTTACCAATTTTATGCATTGTGTATTACATTATTTTGTTGATAGTTAAATAGTTAAATAGATAATTTAGATAATTTGATACATATAAAAAGAAACTAGCCTAATAACTAGCGATGCTAGAAACTCTAAATCCAGAATCATGTATCAATATAGGATTTCAGGACAATTTAGCACAATAAATAAACAGAAAGATATAGTTTCTCTGATAAAACCAGAATATATAAATATAAATCAGAATGGTTTTGCAGATTTACTAAGTTGTTGTCTAGAAACAACTAATCAAATTAGATGGGCTAAAGATAAAATAGAAAATATTAAGGAACCAGTTTGGGAAGAAATAAAAAAAGCTACAAATCCTTATGAATTAATTTATGCAGCCCCTAGCACTGCTGTAGCTAGTATTAAACCTCTTAGTCGTAGCTTTTTTAAAATGATAGAAATGATAAATGAATTTGCAAATGGACTAATAGATTCTGACGTGTTAATTAGTCTTCATATTGCAGAAGGTCCCGGAGGATTTATAGAAGCTACTAGGTATATCCGCCACACAAAAGGATGTACTAATGACACCGCATTCGGAATAACATTGTCTAATAAAAATGAAGGTGGTGAAAATGTAAAAAATATACCTGCATGGAAACAAAGCAATTATTTTCTTAGAAATCATCCCGAAGTTATCATATCATATGGTGCAGATGGAACTGGTAATATATATAATCCAGATAATATAAATCATTTATATGCAGAAATACATTCTCATTGCATTAAAAAATATATTAATTCACCAACATATGTTGAAAATGATAAAATTAAATCTAAAATTCTAAATACAGTGGAATATAGCAATAATATGTTTTCAAAATTAGAAACATACGCAGACATTGAACCACATCAGGTTTCAGAAAATAATTCAGATAAAAAATCTGGAGATATACAAATACAAAACGGACATGCTATATTTATAACTGCAGATGGTGGGTTTGACTACAGTATTGATTATAATTATCAAGAGCAAGCCAGTTCGAAATTAATATTTAGTCAAATTATAACTGCTCTTAGATGTCAAGCTATAGGTGGCATATTTATTTGTAAAATATTTGATATGAATTTATTTATTACAGTGGAAATGATTTATTTATTGAATTTACTATACAAAGAAATTGTTATATATAAACCATTTACTAGCCGTATTGCAAATAGCGAGAAATATTTAATTTGCATAGGATTTAAAGGTGTAGATGATATTCTGATGGATAAATTATTATATATATTAGCAGAATGGAATAAGGCTAATCTAAATGGTAAAACATATAATCGCCTATTCACTGAAATACCTATTAATTTTATTAATGAATTAAAAAGAATTAACAAAATTATTGTGGCTAAACAAATTAATGTAATTAATGGTATCATGCATATATATCATAATAAATTAAATCTAGATACAGAATGGAAAACAGAAAATATTAAAAAACAATATGCAAATGCATTAGAATGGTGTAAGAAATATAATATACCTTTTACTTGATTTGCTTGATTTGCATAATTTGCCTGATTTACTTCACGTGTCTTATGTTTTCTCTTTTTATATAAAATAGTCTTGGTTTACGGGATATCTTACGGGCTTCATTATTCAATAATGCCAATTGTTTAGTATCATCTGTCTTTTCATCAATACGCACCGCTTCCATTGTTTCCTTAAGTAATTTAATAGTGAATTTATGTGCTGCATATAATTGTTCTAAAGTACGCGAACCAGTAATCACAATAGACCCAGGACGGAATATAAGAATTGTAATCTTATTACAAATTGATTTCTTTTCTTTAGTAGAACAATGGGGTGTACATTTACATATGCCTTGTTCATTATTTGTATAAGACCTGTTCCAATAATATTTCAGATTTACACCAGAATGCTCATCTGGGTCATATGTATTAAATAGACCCTTCTTTTTCAATATTTTTGCCATTTTCTTAAGATTTATATTATAATTAACTAGCAAATCACTATTTATCATTACAGTTTCAGTACCAGATACATAATATCCATATGGATTTTTCTGATTTTTTGTTAATTCGTTATCTAAATGGGTAATTAACTCTTTAGATGGGCTAGAATCTAAATCATGAATATTTATTTTTACATTTGCATTTTTATCAGGAAGCTTAGGATTCTGTTGCGGATTCTTAGCAAGATATTCCTCTAGAATATTACATATTGAAACATCACTATTACGAATAAATATCATCCGAGTAATCTTCTTTGTTAAAATAGTCTTATACTGTTTTAATATAGTATGAATTTGGCTCTTTAACTCTATCAATGTCTGTTCATCTGCTGGATATAGACCACTAGCAATATTATCTAGAATAGAGGTTAAGTCCGGACATCTAAAATCCGTAATTTGCATTTGGAAATTTATTATCCCATCTTTTAAATCCTTCAGTGTAATACTGCTAGATAGAATACCTTCTATTTGAATAGTTGCATATTCCTTAACAAATTCTAACATATCTATCACCTTTAATATCTTTGTATCTCCATACCAATCATTTGATTCTAGTAATCCGCGGATGGAACTTGAAGTGTTATCTAGATATACATCATGCATTCCCCTCTTAAAATTCTTACCCTTCAAATCAATCTTTAATTGCTGATATATTGGATTATGACTGTTTGAATTGGAATTATTTGATGCATTACTTAATACATTACTTGAAGCATTAGATAAATGTGATATAGCTTTGCTCTGATTATATAGCTCTTCCAAATTAAATTTATAAGCATTAAGAAATTTGGTATAATACCGCCGATAATAAGTAATTTTCTTTTGTGCCGAATCATATAATATTTGCATATCAAATGTACGGCTAGATTTAATAATATCTTCCGGTGTTTTGTTAATAGGTATAGTAATCCGTGATAGTATATCAATTAGTAAACCTGTTAGAAGTGGTGCCTCATCTTCATGTTTCAAACCTGTCATCTGCAATCTACCATTCCTAAATATCTTTATATTCACCATACGGAAACCCCAATATTTAAACTTAATAGTCGTCTGATTATTAAACATTTCATTAATCTTATCAGTCATAGTCTCACCACGTGCACAATTTCCATAAAATTCAATATTATATAGTCCTCCACTTTTTTCATTTAATTCTGGCGCCTGCAACTCATACACCGGTATAAATCTAGTAATGAGCTCCAAATTCAATCTCTTATTCAAATTGCACAAAACTGTGCAAGTGGATATAGTCAACGGTGTAGCATTGAATTCATGTACCGGTGCTAATTCCATTATCGGGACTTGCTGTATTCTTTAAGTATAAGAATTCCTTTAAGCTAGAATTATTTCAATTTTTTAGTAGCTAGTTTTAATAGCTAGGTTTGGGGGCTATCCTTTTTACCGGTTTTGTTATTAGTGTTAAAACACAAATAACCGATTAAAGAATATTTAGTTGCTAGTGTGATTGGTTAATAAAATTGATTTTTTATGGTCTAGTTCTGTTAGGCTAGTTAGAAATGGAAAGACTTAGCAAAGATATTAACAAGATTGAAAATAGTGTTGCTAGATACATTTACATCAAATATATCCAAGAGAGAGCTACAGTTTCAGAACAGGCAAATATAGATGCAGCTAGAGCTGATGTTGGTTCTGATGCTAGTTCTGATTCCAATTCTGATGTTGATGATGACGATGATGAAGACACAGTGGAAATAGAATTATCTAAACCTAAGCCTAAACCCAAAACCAAAGTGGCTAGACCGAAAATTCTAGATAAGGTCGCTTATACAGCTTATCAAAAAAATATATTCCATCAATCTAGAAGTTGTTTCACATTAAATCAAGATGACCTAATACGAGAAGATATTCGAATAATGACACTAGCAGATGAAGCATATGAAGAACATCCCAGTGAATTTAAAGTAGGTGATTTTGAATTGCCACCAGATGTATTGCGTTGTAGTTTTATCCGGAAACATCATCATCGATACTATCGTTGCAGGAATCAAATCATGAATAAGGATAGCGATGTATGCAAAAAACACGAAAATAGTGAAAACATATACTATGATAATTACAATGAATTACTAGAAAAGCTAATTACTTAATCTAATCTTTTCTTCGCGAACGCAATACTTCAATTGTGAAAGGTGCATTATTAAAATATTGTTGTAATTCATCATTATTATGTATTATTTGTATTTTTTTCAAACTAGCTGGAAATCGGGATATATCTTTATAACAATCTGGAAAATTACGCCAATGTAATATTTCAATGGAATCCGGTAATAAATTATAATTTATCTTATCTGGCATATATTCCGGAATATTTAAAATACGTAAATTTGGAGGCAGGTTTTCCAGTAAAGATTGAGTAGATAGGTTATAATTTTCATATAAATGCAGCTCATCCCAAATTAGAAATTCAGGCAAATACAAAACTTCTAAAGAAGGAGGTAGATTATCGACTGAATGCTTATAACCATTATAATAGTTCCATATCCGATTCTGACCAAAGATAAGTACTTTTAAATTGGCAGGGAGATTATTTACCGGCTGATCAAAACCCATTGGATGTATCTCTAACCATTCTAGTGATTCTGGAAGATTATCTAGAGAATGGTTATATTCAGTATTTTGAAAAGCACTAATTACTAAAGTCTTTAGATTTGTATACTCATTTATATTTGGTAAATTGAAATTAATTAATAAATACTCAATATTTCGAGGTATTATAGATTTATTAATCATTAAATCTACAGCATCTTGAATTTTCTTATTAACATCTCTATCTGCATCTTCATCCGTATCTGCATTTGTTTCATCATCACAAAAATACCTAGCAAGAGCTTCACCATCACATAAATTCAAAGCAAGTGCTTTTATCGATTTAGATAGTTTAATATAATCTAACATATTGTGATTGAATATACCAGATAACGGCATCGTAATTTTAACAAATTCTAATGAATTTGATGATAAAAGTTTTGGAATATCTACATAATGAATCGGTTCACAAGAAAGCTGAATATATTTTATATGTTCTGGTACATGCGGTAATTTATCATCTAGATTAGAATAATCAAAACAAATATCTAGACCCGGTTTATTATCCAGTATATTATTTTTAATGTCTATCTCTTTTCCATTATCAACACGAATATATAATTCATCATTATTATTTAAAAAATCATTCTTAAATCTTTTACGATATTCTTCCATCCCTTTATAGCTTATATTTGTAGCTTATAATTCTAGATATGAAGTGCATTTTAAATTATTTTTAATTTTATGTTATATTTAGTATTTTGTATTTTGAATATAAAACAATTGAAAAATTGCAAAATCAAATGTAAAAATAATTAGGAAATTGTTTAGTCCAAAGATATTTACATCATCATCTTCTTCTTTTCTGCCTTATAAAGCCGGGAAATAGCGCGCTGGTCTGCCTTCATTAGGCGGGCGGCTTGCCGATTAGTATTACGATTTACTAGGGCACGATAATTGAGTGCTTTAATAACATAATTCCATGCTGCCATATTACCATGTTCTGCCTCCAAATGAGCGATAAGCTTATGAAGTGCCGCGTGCCGAGTCGCCTGGTTTTTGTTAACTACGTCTTCATAGCCAAATTGCGAAAGAAGATGGTCGTTCTTAGGGTCAATCGCAAAAATCTTAGTCTTACGTCCAGACTTACCGCGAAGAGGGATACAAGCCGGATGTGCTAGTGCTCTGTGCACTCGAGTTCCCGACTTACGAGTATATGAACGACGGGTATATCCCGCACGCAAGGTCATACCAGAAGGGCAGCGTTTCGGAGTAGGAAGACCTGCCTTAGCACTCATACGTACAGCCATTGTAGCACGCGCAGCGGCCTGGGATTTACGAACAGCAGCCTTTTCAGATGCCTTGCCTTGGAATACACCAGTCTTACGAATACAACGCGCTCGCACCACTTTTCCAGATTTGGAATGGTAAGATTCACGGAGAACATGACCACTAGGGCATGACGGTTTACGAGATACTGCCATCTAAAGTAAGATTAAGAAAATATGTGAGATACTGATTTGCTTAATCTTACTTTAGATTATTTATTTTTGGTAATTCTAGAATTCTAGCAGGAATAAAAGAATATGAAAAATTAAAAACTCATTCATCATCAGCAGTGCTAAATTTAACATCCTTAAGAGAATTTTCAATGGCGCGCTTTCTAGACGCTTTGGCATCTTCCTTATTTTGCTCTATGGCCTTTTTCCTAATTTTATGAAGTAGTTTATTCGGATTCGGATTTGTTTGTTTATCACTTTCTGATTTGTTTGTCTTATGTGTCTTATTTGTTGTTAAGGGTTGCTTATCATAAAATTCGTTAATTATATCATCCCGTCTATAATTTTCATCAAGTAGTCTATCTACAATATCATTCTTAGCAATCAAATTCTCATTCAAATCTTTAATGATTTTTTCAATATTGTATTTAATATCTTTATTACGGAAAGCAGTATCCATTAAATTGAGTATACAATTCTTAGTATCAGTTTGAACTATTCCATTCCTCTCATAAAGTATGGTATCCTGATATTCAACTAATCTCTTCATATATTTAATAAGTTCCTGTTCTGTTAATTGTTCTTTGTGCTGATAGAATAACAAAATGCAAGTATCTTCTAGCAGCCGGGTGAATTGCATGATAAAGCCTTTTTCATCAATCTTCTCAATCTCCATATTTTTGCTTAAGAATGATATTATTTGCTTATTAAGATTATGTTTATAGAAACTTATATTTGAAAGATTTTGAAGAAAAACATAATTACACAATTTATTCATTAACTTACTAGAATCCGCAAATATATATTTGAAATCTTTTAGTGTAATATGTTCTAGCGATTCCAAACCAAAAGGCTGGAT
>Ga0164296_1005710_pt1 | contig 10815 bp, 14 predicted proteins | sample GEODES057metaG_FD_113533 | JGI IMG/M metagenome (GOLD analysis project Ga0164296, IMG submission 113533) | Dystrophic lake water microbial communities from Trout Bog Lake, Wisconsin, USA - GEODES057 metaG | ecosystem: Environmental > Aquatic > Freshwater > Lake | place: USA: Trout Bog Lake... | reverse complement strand
TGCTTTATCAGGTGTTAGCACTATTAACATGTCTGGTCAGCTTACTAATACAGTAGCTACTGGTACTGCTCCTTTTGTAGTTTCGTCTACAACCCAAGTAGCCAACCTTAATGCAGCCACAGCTGGTACTGCAGGGAACGTAACTGGAACTGTAGCAGTTGGTAATGGCGGTACAGGCTTAACTTCTCTTACTGCTAACTATATTCCATATGGTAATGGAACTGGTGCATTCCAATCTAGCTCAAATTTTACTTACAACGGAAATACACTAGCTTGTGGTACTGGGGGTGGAAGCCCAAGTGCCAACAATAGTTTTGAAGCATATGGCACTCAATATGTTGCACAAAGAAATAGTTCTGCCACCTCTTCTGGAGGTGGTATATGGGCGCAAGATGTAGGTTTTTGGTCTACTCCAACTTATTCTGGAACAGGAATTCAATATTTTGGAGCTTCAGCTACAGGAACTACAGCAGGTATTTCTAATGCAGGTTTATCTTCAATTGTTTTTCAAAATTCTACTAATGCTTTAATTTATACCAACGGTGGAACGCCACTTATATTTGCAACAACAAATGCAGAACGGATGCGTATTACTAATGCTGGTGCAGTAGCTTTTGGTGGAGCAACAAATTATGGAACAAGCGGTCAGGCATTAATATCTGCTGGTAGTAGTGCAGTCCCTGCTTGGGGTACTCTTGGTGCAGCTGGTGGCGGTACAGGCTTAACTTCATTTACTTCTGGTGGCGCAGTTTATGCAACATCTACTTCAGCTTTAACTACTGGTACGCTACCAATTGCTTCTGGTGGTACAAACTCTACTGCTACTCCTACGGCTGGTGGTGCTGGATATGGAACAGGTACAGCTCATGCTTATACAGCTGCGGGTACTTCTGGACAAGCTTTAGTTTCCGCCGGTGCAAGTGCTCCTGCTTGGGGTACCTTAGGTCCATCTGGTGGTGGTACTGGTGTAACTACAACTCCCACTAATGGACAGCTTTTAGTTGGTAATGGCACAAATTACACAGTAGCTACTTTAGGTAGTGGTACAGGTATTAGTACAACAACAGGTGCTGGTACGTTACAAATTAATAATACTGGTGTAACTTCTTTAACTGCTGGTACTGGTGTTTCTGTATCTGGTTCTACTGGCGGTGTTACTGTTAATGCAACTGGTTCAACAATTAATTCGCAAACCACTGGGTATACCTTAGTAGCGGGTGATGCTGGTAAAACAATTTCAATTACTACTGGTGGTGTTACCGTACCAGCTTCTGTATTGTCTGCGGGTAATATTGTTACTATATATAACAATTCAGGTTCAAACCAAACTATTACTCAGGGTACTGGTTTAACCTTACAGTGGGCTGGGCAAACATCTTCAACAACCGGTAATAGAACTATAGGTCTATACGGTATTGCTACTCTTATATACATAACTGCAACCAATGCAGTTATTTCAGGTGCAGGATTAACCTAATATGACTATCCAGCAAATGTTTTTTACGTCTGGAGGTTTATTATCACCAACTAGTATTTCTTATTTAGTAGTTGCTGGTGGAGGTGGTGGTGGGCAATGTTATGGTGGCGGCGGTGGCGGAGCTGGAGGGATGTTATCTGGCACTGCAAGTGTAACTAAAGGCTCAACTTATACAGTAACTGTTGGCGGTGGTGGTGGTAGTAACGGCAATGGTGGCGGCTCTGCTATTTCAAGTATATCTAGTACATCTGGCGGTGGTAATGGATCCGGGCATGCAACCCAAGCGGGGTCTGGTGGATCAGGGGGCGGAGGTAGACAAGACTGTAATGCTTGTTACGCTGGCTCTGGAATAAGTGGGCAAGGTAATAGTGGAGGTCCCGGGCACCAAGAAGTTAGTGCTGGTGCTGGCGGAGGCGGAGGTGGTGCTAGCGGAAGTGGTGCTGGTGCTGGTGGTGGTAACTCTGCTGGTGGCGGCGGTGGTGGGCGTGCAAATTCTATTACAGGTAGTTCAGTAACCTATGCTGGCGGAGGCGGTGGTGGTAACGAAGCCGGAGGCGGAGCTAGTGGTGGTTCTGGAGGCGGAGGTACCGGAGGCGGTGGTGGTGGAACTGCGGGTCTTGGAGGCGGTGGTGGTGGAGACCAAGGTACATCAGCAGGTGGTTCTGGTGGTAGTGGGGTAGTAATTATTGCTTATGCAAATTCATTTAAAACTCTTTCTTCTACAACAGGCTCTCCAACACTAACTAACGTAGGTGGTAACTATATTTATAAATGGACTGGTAGCGGATCGTTCACTATTTAATATGTCACACTTTGCTCAAATTTCTCCTACAGAAGACTCAAATGTATTTACAGTAACAAACGTTATTGTTGCTGAACAAGATGTCATAGATTCAGGCCTTTTTGGGGACCCTAAAACTTGGGTGCAAACCTCTTACAATACTAAGGGGGGAGTTCATTACGCACCTTCAGATGACCCAACAGTACCCCAATTTACTACCCCAGATGATGGCATAGCCCTACGTGCAAACTATGCGCGTATTGGTGGTACTTACTTGTTAAACGAAGATATTTTTTACGGCCCAAGACCAAGAGACCGAAAAGGTGTACTATGCGCCAGTTGGACAGTAGATGCCCCCGACTGGTTATGGAAACCACCAATTCCAAAACCTAATACAGGGGTATATGGTTGGGATGAGACTACACAATCTTGGATAGGTGTGTAAATAAATTAAGGGCTAAAATGAGCGACGTAATAAATACATGGAATTATTTTCCTTCGTCTGTAGTAAATATTCAAAAACCAGAGTTTTTAAAAATAGTTAAAAAAGTTTCTGAAGATAATTTAAAAGTAACAAGAGCAAAAAATAAAAAGTTAAATGAGCTTTATCCGGTTTATATGACGGATAACTATTTTAATGACTCCCGCATATATGATTTTGTAAAATACGTAGGCGAAACAGGATGGCGCATCCTTGCTGACCAAGGTTACAAAATGGACAATAAAGAGATGTTCTTTTTAGAAATGTGGACCCAAGAGCACTATAAATACTCAGCTATGGAGCAACACGTCCATATTGGGGGGTCACAATTAATTGGGTTTTATTTTTTAGAATGTCCAGAAAATAGTTCAAAATTGCTAATACATGACCCAAGACCGGGAAAAGTGCAAATTAACATGGACCAACAAGACGAATCACAGGCTACCCAAGCAAGCAATATTATTAATTTTGCCCCAAAAGCTGGTGAATTATTCATTACAAATTCATGGTTGCCACATTCTTTTACTAGGCACGGTAGTGATAAGCCTATGAAATTTGTGCATTTTAATTTGGGGTTCCGTTATGCACCACAACCTCCTGTTTCCCTAGAGGCTATGGCTGAAGTAATATGAATAAGTATCGAATCCGATTTAATAAAAGCAGGGGTATGGTAGGTAGAGGTACTCCTGAACATGTTTGGCGGGTTTTTGAAGGCAACAAAGAATACCTGTTTAAGCATTTTAAACTTGAGGTTCCATCTTTTAGCGAAATAGAGGAAAATGGAGCTGATTGGAATTTGTGTTGTTACGGGTATTTACACGTAGACAGAGATACTTCTACGGCATTTATTAATGAAAAAGAGTAAATATGTTTGGCATAGCCCCATTTGCAGCTACACCATTTGCTTCCTTACCTAAGGCTGGCGGGGCTTTCTTTTTTGTAATTTCTGAAAATTCTAGTTTAGCGGACTCAAGTACCCAACTTCAAGCTTTATTAGACTCAATTACAGAAACTTTAACTGCTGGGGATACTAATTCTGAAGTAGACACATTTTTCTTTGGAATTGTTGAGAGTTCTACACAAGTAGATACACCTGTTATAACTGCTCAGTTTGGGATAACTGATACCGAAAATGTGGGTATGGCAGATTCAAGCACCCAAATTTCAACCTTTTTAGAGTCTCTTGCTGAAAATATAACAATTGCTGATATTCAAGCTACGGCTTCCGCTTTTCTAGAAAGTATTACAGAACCTATAACTTCTGCCAATGCCCAAACAATTTCAGCTCAGTTTGTTGAATTTATAGCAGAAAACTTTAACCCTGCTGATTCTAATACCCAACAGTCTACTTTTTTAGATAGAATTTCAGAAAATGTGTATCTTTTAAGCACACCAACCCTTAGCGGATGGATCAAAATTAACGACAGCGGGGCGGTTAGCTGGACTACAATTAGTAATTCTCAGACCCCAAACTGGACCCCAATTAATAATGCGCAGTAGCAAAGGATAAATTATGGCATCTTCATACACAACTAGTTTAAAGATACAACAGATAGGTAACGGCGAACAGTCTGGTGTATGGGGTACAACTACCAATACTAACTGGAACTTAATTGAGCAGGCAGTAGCTGGGGTAGTCACAATTACGATGGCAAATGCCAATTACACCTTATCAAACCTAAACGGAGTGCTAGACGAAGCCCGTAATATGGTGCTAGTAGTTGGTGGTACAAACTCTGCTATTTACCAAGTAATTGCCCCATTAGTTAATAAGTATTATGTGGTGTTTAACAACACTACTGGTGGGTATGCAATCCAAATCGGTGGTGCAACAGGTTCTGTTATTTCTATTCCAAACGGTGTTACAGCTCAAGTCTATTGTGATGGTACGAATTTTTATTCCGCATTAACCGGTGCTGCCGGTAACTTTACAATTAATGGCACTTTAACTGCCTCTGGTGTTTCTGACTTAGGAACATTAACAGCCACTACGATTACAGCTTCAACTCAATTTAGCGGTCCGGGGACTGGGTTAACTGGTACTGCGTCATCCTTAAGCATTGGTGGAACAGCTGCAACTGCTACAGCTTTAAACGCAAGTAACTCATACACAGTTGCCGGTTTACAAGTAAACGGTGCTCAAACAACCACAGGTAATATTAACTCTCAGGGACGCTTGCTTTTGGCTAATGGTTCCGCTTCATCCCCAAGTATTGCTTGGTCTTCTGATGGTGGTGTAGATACTGGGTTTTATTGGGGTGGTGATGGTTATACTTTCTTTACAAACAATGGTGTATTTTCTGGACAGATACAACCGGGCGGTAGTTTGGTAATGGTTGGAAACGTAACTGCTTATTCTGATGAACGGTTAAAAAAGAACTGGGGTTCTTTAGGTTCTAATTTTGTTGAACTTCTGGCCCAAATTAAAAGCGGTACTTATGAGCGCATTGACAGCGGAGAAAAACAAGTTGGTGTGTCAGCTCAATCGTTACAGCCTTTGATGCCAGAAGCAGTACAAGAGGACCAAGACGGTAAATTATCCGTTGCTTATGGAAATGCAGCATTAGCCGCAGCTGTTGAACTAGCAAAAGAAATTGTGTTTTTAAAAGCAGAAATTAAAAGATTAAAAGGGGAATAACTTGCTATTTGAAATACATGCAGAGAAAAATGCTCTGGATCAAAAAGTATTTCTTTATGATAACCAAACAAACGTTCTGAAAGATTTGGACGGGAACGTATTCAAGTTCTTTGACCAGCAGGAAAGCAACGACTACCCCCCTGCTACTGTATTTAGCAAAGATGAACCACTAAAAAAATCCAAGCACATAGCCCTATTAAAAATTCAGTTAGGTCTTGGATGCAACTATACCTGTGACTATTGCTCCCAAAAGTTTGTTGAGCGTGCAGATTCTACTAGCCATAAAGATATTGAGTCATTCCTAGAAAAATTAAACACATTAGAGTTTTCTGAAGAAACTGGTTTAACTATTGAGTTTTGGGGTGGTGAGCCTTTGGTCTACTGGAAAACCCTTAAGCCTTTGGCAGAAGCACTGCGGGAAAGATTCCCATATGCTAAGTTTTCTATGATTACTAACGGTTCTATTTTGACTGAGGAAATCATTGACTGGCTTATGATGATGGACTTCGCGGTGTCTATTAGCCATGATGGTCCCGGTCAGTCTGTGCGTGGTCCAGACCCATTTGATGACCCAGAAAAGAAAGAACTGATATTAGGGTTTTACCGGATGATGAGCCGCCTCAAAAAAGGCATCAGCTTTAACTCCATGCTGTCCAAAAATAACCAAAGCCGTAAAGCAATCCATGAGTGGTTTATGAACCTAACTGGAAACCCTGAGATTGTGCTGGGCGAAGGCACACTGGTTGATGCTTATGATGAAGATGGCATTACTAACTCACTTCTAACCCACCAAGACCACTTTAACTTTAGACGCACTACATTTAAAGAAATCTTAGCAAACCACGGCTATATTGGGTTCCAAGCAATTATTGACAAGATTGACAACTTTACCCGTGCTATCCTATCCCAAACCCCAGCTAAATATCTAGGGCAAAAATGTGGCATGGATGATGAGCATGTGCTGGCTGTTGATCTACATGGAAATGTAATTACTTGCCAAAACGTATCTGCTGCAGAAACAGGTAAAAACGGACAACCCCATTTATCAGGAAACCTAGATGATTACGATAACGTATCCATCACCACATCTACTCACTGGAGTAAGCGCTCTGAGTGCCCATCCTGTCCAGTATTGCATCTCTGTAAAGGAGCCTGCATGTTTCTCGATAACAAGTTCTGGGAAGTCTCCTGCGCCAACGCATACTCTGACAATGTCACTTTGTTTGCCCTATCCATCCACAACATGACGGGTTATATCCCTTATATGATTAAAGGTGAGGGTTTACCATTAGAACGGCAAGATATATTTGGTACTATTTACCAACACGAAGAGAGGCCAGCTAAACGCGTTATACCTATTAAAGTAGTTAGCGACGTAGTTGGTAAAATTGATAACGTTGAAGTTTATGGAAAGGCTAGGGTAGAAGCATGACACTACCATCTTCAGGTCCGATAGCAGTAAGCAATATTAATACCGAGATAGGGCAGTCTTCGACCTATACAGATAATTTACAATTTTTAAATGGTTTATTGTTATCACCAGCAGGCTCTCCTAATATGGCAGCTTTTTATAGCCAAGCGTATTTTCAAAATACTACTCAAGGTAACTGCGCAAATGGTAACTGCACTAATAACTGTAACTGTGGAAACATTCAATGTAACAATTGTTTTATTTCTGGCTACACCAACTGCGTAAACTGCCAAAGCCAAGCGTACCTGCAAAATAACTGTAACTGCGGCCCTGCTGGGTATAACTGTGTAACATCACAAACTGCATCTTATAACTGCAACTGCGCATGCAACTGCTCCAAAATTATTTGTGCCAAGCTTTATGAACAAGGCAATATGGACCCAAATGTATGGGCAGCTGACCAGAAATACGGCAAATGGTTACGTCAAAATGATAGACGTGTATACCGAGGCTATATACGTTGGGCTCGTACTGTAACTGCTTGGATGGATGGCAAAGGTCCAGATTGTTTCCTATGGATAAGAAAGGAAGATCGTGCACAAGCTCAAAAAGAAGCAATTAACAAAATGGCGTTACGGATTGGTATTCCATGGTCTGAACATATGGCTTTCCTCATGGGAGCCCGTCCTCATGACAACTTGCGCGGTCGCGTACTTATGACTATTGGTGTACCTATTAGCCGTTTGATTGACCATATCCCACATCGTCGTGGACACCGCATTTTGACTTTATGGACTATGTGGGCTTTGTTCTGGATGAGCCATTGGACCGCATCTGCTATCGTTGCTATTAATAAAAAATTTAGTTTTGAAGGAGTGAAAAAATGGATGAACATATAATCCAACAAATCCCCCCAGTAGAGGAAATTATCCCCGACGCACTAAAGGAAAAGGTTTCTCCTTATAAAAATATTAAGCCCGAAGAAGTGGCTGCGTATAGAGATTTTGTCGTCCATTACTTTGATAACCAGATGAACCGTGACATTTTGATGTTGCCAGAAACTGACAAAGTGCGGATGTTCCAGATGCTGCAAGACTATGCTGATGTGCTAGAGAAGATTTTTCACCCCGGCATTCCTATCCTTGAGCATATTTTAGGTAAGCGCTGGGCAGCGGCAAATGCAAACCCACACGCAGGTATTAACTATGACTACGACTGCGAGATTATTCGTCAATATGATGCTTGGAAAGCAGTACAAGAAACAGCTAAAGTAGATGACGAACCTCAAAGTTAACCCTATATGGGGTAGCCCTGCTTGGGAAATGTTTCTCCCATTTAATGAAGGCTTTAATGAGGACTTGCTAAAAGAGCTGCATTCTATTGGCTCGGATATTGCTTTTGGTTTAGATGACAGACCACAAGATAGCCTTTGGGATTACGACACTCCTTGCTTAAGCTTATTAAAAAAGACAATCGTAGCCCACGTAACCGCAGTGTTGCGTTCTGCTATTCCAGAAGCTAAAGAACTTAATATGTCAGTGGACTCTCATATGTGCTGGCCCAACGTACGGGAACCGGGAGAAACTTTAGAAGTTCATGCGCATACTGACTCTACTATTGCTTGTACTTACTTTGTTAAAACCCCTGAGAATTGCGGTGACTTAGTATTGTTTGAAAGCCGCGATGCAATTAACTGGGAAAAAGGATGCCTTAACCCAGATGCCAGTATGAAGGAAAGACGCATTAAACCAATGGCAAACAAGCTAGTATTTTTTCCATCTTACATTTTGCATACAGTAGAAGAAAATAAGTCTGATGATTTGCGGGTAACTATTACTTGCGACCTAAAGAAAGTTATTGATAAAACTGCGCCTAACGCCATCGTGCTTAAAAGTTGGGCAGACAAAATGGTGAAGCTATGTTCAGAAAACTAAAGCATTTTTTTCACAATTTAGAATACACGCAAGGTCAAGAGAAGATTAACTACAGTGACCTGATTAGATATTATGAAACCAATCTTACTCAAGGCGGGGTTTTGAACATATTACCGCTGCGCTATCGCCCAGATTTTCAGTTATCCCTTATGCAAATAGAAGGTGCGGTTCCTCCGCATACTGACAGTGAGGTTAAGACGTCAATTAACTTTTATATAGACCCAGGTGTTTATATGACTACGTTTTACAGCCCACGACCCGGAGCAAAAACTACGCAAGTTGCGGGGCAAACCAACGGTTATATCTATGAAATGCCAGACCTTTTAAATCGTGGTACGTTCATTGCTAATGCTGGTGATGGCTGGGTTCTTAATGTTTCAGCAGTACATGGGGTTCAGCCAGTATCAAAAGTTACTAGACGGACTGCGCTTTGTCTAGCCACAGATAAACATGATTTTGATGCTGTAATTGAAATGCTAACTGAGACAGGAAACGTCTAATGTTTTACGAAGAACTCGATTGCTTAAAGATTGACCATGGTCGTCTTTTGTTTAATTTGCATAACCACGTATTTCCTTTGGGCAAACAGATCATTCAAGGAGAAGAATATGAAACACCGGCTTATCATGGCTTTGGCGGCTGGTCTATTACTTCCCGTACTGGTCATTGGAGAGATGGTTGGGATTTTTTCCAGAACGATGAAGGCAAAGCAATGGAAGTTTATTTTCCTAAAAATGACAATAACTTCAAAGCCCTCAAGTTTTTTGACATTGCTCACTCGATGGAACACAAGAATCCGACAGAGGCATGTGTTGGAGAGTTTGCGTATATCGTTAACCAAATGGAAGATTTAGGGTTATACCCCCGCCGTGTGCGTGTAACTTGCTTAAAAGCTGGTGCTAAGTCTTTGGTTCATAAAGATGCGGACGATGGAGAGTATATGGCACGTATCCATATCCCCTTGATTACAAACAAAAAATGTGTTTTCATATGTGATGGCGTTAACCTCCATATGGAAGTTGGTAAGGTATATGCAGTATGGGTTAATACTTGGCATCAGATTCGTAATGACTCTAATGAAGACCGCTACCACCTTATATGCGATTTTTACGATACCAAGAAGATTACCAAGACCTTTAAGTACGAAGGTGATATTACCCAGCTAGAAGACCATGCAAAATGGATGCGCCAAAAGATTGATGAAGCGGTAATAGAACCAGAATTGCTAGCTAAGTTTGAAGAAGTACGGCAGTCTTTTATTACAAAACCCAAACATGAAAAAAATATTTAACGACCTTCTTACTGGTAAAGATAATGAAACACACGATATTGTGCGTTGGTCGTTGCTGTACTCTTTAATTCTATTAACTGGTGGCATAGTTTTTAATGCGTTTAATACAGGCATGTTTGACGTAGAAAAGTTTTATATGGGTGCCGCAGCTCTTGTAGGAGCCCATGGGTTTGGGCTAATGATGAAAAAAGATACTGAGCCGGAGGAAAAATAATGTGGTCAACTATTACAGGATTTTTTAGTGAATATGTCAATTACATCAAAATTGGATTATATGTTGTGGCTGCTTGCGGCATTTTTTATTGTGGTTTTCATATTGGTAATCAAAGATATTTGGATTACAAGCGAGAGAATGATGAACTGGTCGCTCAACAAAAAATCAAAATCGAAGCAGTCCAAAAAGAACACGAATTAGTTACGAAAGGAATCCAAGATGAATATGATGCGAAGCTTGCTCTTTTGCGCCAGTATTATGCTAACGGGGTGCGGTCAAATGGTTCCAGCTCCATGCCCGGAATTGCCACAACCCCCAAAATCGCTGATGCAACCGCCGCCTACTCAGTACTTGCTGGACAATGCGCAGAAACGACCCTCCAATTAGTAGAGCTCCAAAAGTGGATTAACGAGCAAATAGGCATTAAATGATTGCAGAACAGCTAGAAATCTTGGGTATTGAGGTTAAATGGTACGAGCCCCTAATGAAGACGTTTATTAAGTACAATATATCTACAACCCAACGTCAGGCTTGTTTTATAGGACAGTGCGCTCATGAGTCAAAAAATTTCAGAACTTTGGAAGAGGA
>Ga0164296_1005709_pt1 | contig 10816 bp, 10 predicted proteins | sample GEODES057metaG_FD_113533 | JGI IMG/M metagenome (GOLD analysis project Ga0164296, IMG submission 113533) | Dystrophic lake water microbial communities from Trout Bog Lake, Wisconsin, USA - GEODES057 metaG | ecosystem: Environmental > Aquatic > Freshwater > Lake | place: USA: Trout Bog Lake... | reverse complement strand
CGCCCTGCATTGCGATCTTCAAGGTGTTTTTTTTGTGCCTCGGGGTTGATGGTGGGCAGGTCGATGAAGGGAGAGGTGGACTTTGGATTCATCGCGTCACCTTAGCGTCAATTTGTGGGGTGGCTTTAGGGAATGGCCCGAGTAAACATTGCTAAATGTAATAAATACTCGGGCACCGCAAAATAATTTCCTGCAAAATTGAAAAATGCATACCGATTTCAAATCCGCATCGGCCGAATCGCTGGAGAGCGAACCGCCCGTTGCCGCCCGCAGCCGCAATCTGCAGAAGGGTCAGCAAACCAAGGCCGCCATTTTGGAGGCGGCTCTCACGATGGCCAGCCACTTTGGGGTGGAAGGCTTGAGCATTGGGGCTTTGGCCGAGGTCATTCAAATGAGCAAGTCGGGCGTCTTTGCCCATTTTGGCTCTCGCGAGGAACTTCAAATTTCGGTCATCCGTGAATACCACCAACGCTTTGAACAAGAGGTGTTCTATCCCGCTTTGAACGCCCCCAAAGGCTTGCCCCGTTTGCGCGCCCTGTTTGAAAACTGGACCAAGCGCACCTCGATCGAAATTGACTCGGGCTGCATCTACATCAGCGGCGCCGTGGAGTTCGACGACCGTCCTGGTCCAGTCCGCGATGCCTTGGTCAACATCGTGCAAGTTTGGCACCAAGCTTTGAGAAGGGCCATTCGACTGGCCGTGACCGAAGGCCATTTGAGCTCAGAGGTCGATGAAGCCCAGTTGTTGTTTGAAATCCACGGCCTGATTTTGGCCTTGCACTATGAAGCCCGCTTCATGCAGGCCCCTGACGCGACCCAAAGGGTGCAGCGTGGCTTTGAAAATATTTTGCGACCCTACTTGATTTGATGGATTCAAGATGAAACGATTTTTTGCTGTCTTCACGCTTTGCTCTCTTGGGTTGCTTGTGAACCCCCTGTTGGTTTGGGCAGAGCCCGCCCCGACCGCCACGGTTGCCTCGCCTGTGGGGCTATGGCGCAACATCGACGACGAAACAGGACAAGCCAAGGCCGAGGTGCGGATTCAATTGGACGCCGCTGGGCAACTCATTGGGCGCATTGAGAAAATCTTGGTGGCCGAGGACGATGTGACTTGCGAAGCGTGCAAAGACGATCGCCGCGGTCAGCGCATCAGCGGCATGGAAATCATTCGTGGGGTGCGCCGCGCTGAGCATGGCCAATGGTGGGAAGGGGGGCAAATATTGGACCCCAACAATGGCAAAGTTTACAAAGTGCGACTAACCCCTGTGGAGGGCGGGCGTAAGCTGGAAGTTCGAGGCTCTTTAGGGCCATTTTGGCGAACTCAAACCTGGCTTCGAATACCTTGACCCTCATTGACACTGTCACACAACACCTTCCTGATCGGATCACCCTTCACGCCGCCGTCACGGCCATTTCTCTTCTGATTTACGTGGCGACGGCCCACGTTCAAAAGCGCAAGCGCCCGCCAGGCATCGCCATCGCCTGGATTTTGTTCATGTTGTTGGCGCCTTATGTCGCCTTGCCGGCTTTTCTGATCTTTGGCGCTCGCAAACGACGGCGTCCTGAAAACAACCAAACCACGGTCGCCTCTGGGCTGCTAACCCCTTTGTCGGAGATTGATCGGCAACTTGAAGCGCCCTTTTGGTTGCTGCAAACCACCGACGCTTTGGGTCAAGTCAGGCCCCAAGCCTATGCAGACTTCCATTTGCAACCCGATGGCCGCACGGCTTGGCAGGCCCTCAAAGCCATTTTGGAAGGCGCTCAGCACCGCATCGACCTGTGCACGTTCATTCTTAAAAACGACGAGGTGGGTCTGGAGGCCTTGCGCATCTTGAGTCAGAAGGCCCGGGCAGGGGTTCAAGTTCGGCTGATGGTGGACGGCATGGGCTGCGTGATGGGGCAACCACCCGATTTAAAGCCCTTACAAGCCGCCGGCGGAAAAACCTTGATTTTTGCGCCGCCCTTGGGCTCCCTGAAAAGTTGGGCGTTACGCGGGCGCATTAATTTGCGCGATCACCGAAAGATGTTGATTGTGGACAGCGGCACGCCGCAAGCCCGGGTTTGGTGTGGCGGCCGAAATTTGGCGGTCGAGTATTTTGAGGGAGATGCCAGCACACCCGCTTGGCACGATTTGAGTTTTGATTTCTCGGGTCCCGCGGTGGCGCAGGCGCAAAGTCAATTCGACCGTGATTGGGCCTTCGCCGAGTCCAGGGGACGCACCGACCCGGTGTTGTCGCCACTGGCCGACCAGGTCTCGAAAAAATCGGTTCAACCCAGTGGGGCGGTGGCTGTAGAGAGAGAGGGAGAGGGGAATTCCTTGCCTTTGCCCATGCCATTGACTGGGCCCACTCAACAAGCCCAGTTGATTGTGTCGGGCCCCGACCAAACGGACGACACGATCCACACCTTGCTGACGATGGCGATTTATCAGGCCCGCGACCACATTTCGATTTTGACGCCCTATTTCGTGCCCAGCGTCCCGCTGAGTGATGCCTTGTGTTTGGCCGCCAGACGGGGGGTGCGGGTGTCGTTGTTGGTGCCCGCCAAGTCAAACCATGCACTCTCGGATGTCGCCCGGGCCCGGCCTCTGCGCGCGTTGGCAGCCGCTGGCGGGCAAATTTTCTTGGCGCCCACCATGCACCATGCCAAATTGGTGATCGTCGATGGTCAATTGGCCTTGGCGGGGTCGGCCAACTTTGACAGCCGCAGCCTGTTCTTGAACTACGAATTGATGTTTGCCTTTCACCACCCCTCCGAGGTTCAACAGTTCACCGCTTGGTTTGAATCGGAGCGTGCGAGCGCCACCCCTTTTGTACCGGTCGCCCCTGGCTTCGCACAAGATTTGGTCGAAGGGCTGCTCTTGAGTGTGGGCTTCCAAGTTTGAAAGTTGAATGCCGGTAAAAACGCTTTGAATAAGAACTTACTTTTTTGCGGTCTTCAGGCCTTGTAAGCGGACATCCAAACCCAATATCATGGCGGCAGGCCTCAAAAATGGGCCAAAGGAGTGTTTTATGCTGATCTTCAAAACCCGTTTATCGGTGTCGTCTTGGCTGGCGAGTGCCGTGCTGTGCCTGGCCAGCGCGGTCGCTTGGGCCTCGCCGACGCCCAAAGACATCGCCGCAGCGGTCAATGCGGGTAATTTGCCCCAAGCAGAGATGATGCTGCGCGAGGTGCTCAAAGAGCACCCCAACAGTGCCAAGGCTTTTTATGAATTGGGCGAGGTGCTGGCGCGTGAGGGCCACAACGCCGAAGCCCGTCAAGCGTTGTTGCGGGCCGAGCAAATTGACCCTTCTTTGGGTTTTGCCAGCAGCCCAGCTAAGTTCCGCGAGCAAATGGACAAGTTGCCTGCGCAAGAAACCCGGCCTGCTCGCCCTGCTTCGGGGGCTGTCGTGGCACCAGCGGCCAGCCCCGCGGCGGTCTATGAAGCAGCCCCTGCTCACCGCAGCGGCATGCCCACTTGGGTCTATATCTTGTTGGCCTTTGGCGGCGTTTGGCTGGTTTGGCGAATCGCCCAGCGCTTGTTGTCTCCCCCGGTGATGGTGTTGCCGGCGGCTGGCGGCGCCGGTGTGATGGGCGGCGGCATGGGTCCTGGTGGCCCTGGCGGTCCTGGGGGCTCTGGTTTTGGCCCTGGCCCCGGTTATGGTCCTGGTTATGGCCCCGGCGGTATGGGCGGCGGCGGCATGGGCTTGGGCGGCGCAGCGCTGACGGGCGTGGTGGGCGCGGTGGCGGGCTATGAACTCGCCAAGGCCATGGAACACGGGGACCGTTCGGGCGGCAATTACATCGACAACGGCGGTTACACCGGTGCAGCCGGCGGCGCTATTCCGAACAACGCCACCCCCGATTACGGCAGCTTCGACGCTGGCAGTGGCAGCAACGACTCATGGGACTCGGGCGGCGGCAGCGATTTCGGCGGCGGTGGTGGTGGCGACGACAGCTGGTAAGGTGTAGGGACCAGCAGGCCCTTTCTCCTTACGATGCGTCACCGTTCTTCGATTTCTTCTCCCTCTTCTCAAGCTTCGCCCCCTCCCTCCTCTTCGCCCGCCAACGGGGGCGACTGGGCTACTTTGGGCCGACTGCTGCCCTACCTTTGGCAATACAAGGTCAGGGTCGTGGCGGCGTTGCTTTTTGTGCTGTGCGCCAAAGCGGCCAACGTGGCCGTCCCCGTCCTCCTCAAAAATTTAATTGACGCGCTGAACATCCAACCCGGCCAGCCAGAAGCGCTGTTGGTCGTTCCCGTGGGTTTGCTGCTGGCTTACGGTGGCTTGCGCCTCAGCGTTTCATTGTTCACCGAGTTGCGCGAATTGGTCTTCGCCAAAGCCACCCAAGGGGCTTCCCGCAGCATTGCTTTGCAGGCGTTCGAGCATTTGCATGCCTTGAGTTTGCGCTTCCATTTGGAACGACAAACCGGCGGCATGACCCGCGACATTGAACGCGGCGTTCGGGGCATCGAGTCCTTGATTTCTTATTCGCTTTACAGCATTTTGCCGACGCTGGTCGAAGTGGTGCTGGTGTTGTCGATCTTGGGCGTCAAGTTTGATGCTTGGTTCGCCATCATCACCGGTGTTGCTTTGGTGCTCTACATGGTGTTCACCATTCAAGTGACCCGTTGGCGCACCCAATACCGGGTGCAGGCGAATGAATTTGATTCGGCGGCCCACAACCGCGCCATTGATTCTTTGCTCAATTACGAGACCGTCAAGTACTTCAACAACGAGGCGTTTGAGGCCAGTCGTTACGACCAAAGTTTGGAACGCCTGCGCGGCGCCCGTTTGAAGTCTCAAACCACCTTGTCGATGCTGAACACGGGGCAACAGCTGATCATCGCCACGGCCTTGATCATCATGTTGTGGCGTGCCACGCAGGGCGTGGTGGCGGGGCGGATGAGCCTGGGTGACTTGGTGATGGTCAACGCCTTCATGATTCAGCTCTACGTGCCTTTGAATTTTTTGGGGGCCATTTACCGAGAAATCAAACAAAGTCTGACCGACCTCGACAAGCTGTTTGGCCTGATGCAACGCGAGCGTGAGATTGCCGACGCGCCTGACGCAAAGCCCTTGCTGTGGAGCCAACCCCCTGAGGTGCGTTTTGAGGGGGTTCACTTTGCCTACGACCCCGCGCGTCCGATTCTTCAAGGACTTTCTTTTGTGGTGCCCGCCGGAAAAACCGTTGCCGTGGTCGGCCCCTCTGGTGCCGGCAAATCGACCTTGGCGAGGTTGCTTTATCGTTTTTACGACATTCAGCAAGGCGCCATTCGGGTCGACGGGACGGACCTGCGTCAGCTGACCCAGTCGTCTTTGCGCCAGGCCATTGGCATCGTTCCGCAAGACACCGTGTTGTTCAACGACACCATCGCTTACAACATTGGCTATGGCCGTCCTGGCAGCAGCCAAGCGGAGATTGAGGAGGCGGCGAAGGCGGCCAATATCCATGGATTCATCGCGGCTTCGCCGAAGGGCTACGACACCTTGGTGGGCGAGCGGGGTTTGAAGTTGTCAGGCGGTGAAAAGCAACGCGTGGCGATTGCCCGCACGCTCTTGAAAAATCCCCCGATTTTGATTTTTGATGAAGCCACCTCAGCGCTCGATTCGACCAATGAACGCGCCATCCAAGCGGAGTTGCAAAGCGTGGCTCAGAACAAAACCACTTTGGTCATCGCACACCGCCTGTCGACCGTGGTCAATGCCCACGAGATTTTGGTGATGGAAAGCGGCCGCATCGTTGAGCGCGGACGACACGCCGACTTATTGGCCATGAACGGCGGCCGCGGTGTCTATGCTCGGATGTGGTCGTTGCAGCAGAGCGCTCACACGGCGTCGCCGCCGGCCCTGGTTTGAACGCTGGCCGCGATGACCTGGGCCACCGCAGCGGTGAGTTTCTTGGCGTAATCAAGGTGCAAAAACTCATTGGGGCCGTGGGCATTGCTCTTCGGGCCCAAGACCCCGCAGACCATCATTTGCGCGGTGGGGAAACCCTTGGACAACAGGTTCATCAAGGGGATGGTGCCCCCTTGCCCGATGTGGCCGCAAGGCGCACCAAAGTGCGCTTGCGAGGCGGCATTCAAGGCCTGCTCGAACCAAGGTTGCGTGGGAGGCGCATTCCAACCCGAGGCACCACCAGCGCCTTCAAAGGTGACCTTGGCTTGGTAAGGGGCATTGTCTTCCAGCAAGCGTTTCAACTCCGCCACCGCTTGGTCGGCGGGAACCAAAGGCGGTAACCTCAGGCTGAGTTTAAAAGCCGTGTAAGGGCGCAGTACATTGCCTGCGTCTTTCAAGGCGGGCAGTCCTTCTGCGCCCGTCACGCTCAGTGTGGGCGCCCAGGTGCGGTTCAACAGGCCTTGCAGAGGATCGGTCGTGGTGGGCAAGGTCATCAGCGTGGAACCACCGCAGTCGTGGTGGGCCCAGGGAAAGCGCCGGTGAATCTCATCGCCCAAAATGGCCGCTGTGGCCTTGGCTTGCGCCAAGCGTTCAGGCGGCACTTCGCAATGAAAAGAGGCGGGCAGCAAGCGGCCGGTGGCGCTGTCTTCCAAACGGTCAAGGACCTGTCGCATGATGCGAAAGCTGGAAGGGACCAAGCCCGACGCATCGCCAGAGTGGACCCCTTCGCTCAAGACCTCGACCTTGAGCGTGCCGCTGGCCATGCCCCGCAAACTGGTGGTCAGCCACAGCTGGTCGTAATTGCCCGCCCCCGAGTCGAGGCAGATGACCAAGGCCACCTCCCCGAGCCGTTGGCGCAAGGCTTCCACATAGGGCAATAAATCGTAGGAACCGCTTTCTTCGCAGGTTTCAATCAAGCCAACAACCCGGGGGTGGGGCGTGCCTTGGGCCTTCAGCGCTTGCAGGGCCGCCACGCTGGCATAGACCGCATAGCCGTCATCGGCGCCGCCTCGGCCATACAACTTGCCGTCTTCCAGCTTGGGTGTCCACGGACCCAAGTCACTGCGCCAGCCAGAGAACTCGGGCTGTTTGTCCAAATGGCCATACATCAGCACCGTGTGGGGGGTTGTCGCGGTGTCGGCGGTGGCCTCGACCTCAAAGAACAACACAGGCGTGCGGCCGGGCAAGCGGATGATTTCTAAGCGAAGCCCCGCCACTTTTTGCGCTTCAATCCAGGCGGCCGCGTTGCGCACCACCGTTTCCAGCAGGCCTTGCTCAGCCCAGTCGCTGGCGAAGGCGGGCGATTTGGCTGGGATGGCAATGTAGTCTTTAATTTGACCCACCAAGTCGCGGTCCCACTGTGCGCTGGCGTGCGTCAAAGCCGCCTGGGCGTCAAAAGGGCTGAATGCGGGGTCGGGTAATCGTGCGTTCATGGGGCCACCAATTTAAAAACAGCGGTGCTGGCGCGCCAGTTGGCCCCCCAGCGAATCAAGGCGTCGCCTTCTAGGCCAAAGGCATCTTCGATTTGCAATTGGTTTTTTTGCGCCAAGGTCACGAAATCTGCGAAGGTGCCGACCCGAATATTCGGGGTGTTGTACCACTCGTAGGGCAAGCGCTTGGTCACCGGCATGCGGCCCAGTAAGACGCTCAATCGATTGGGCCAATGGGCAAAATTCGGAAAGGCCACGATGCCGGTTTTGCCGACGCGAACGGTTTCGCGCAACATGGTCTCGGCGTTGCGTAAATGCTGCAAGGTGTCGATTTGCAGGACCACGTCAAACGATTGGTCTTCAAAGATCGACAGGCCTTCATCCAAGTTGAGCTGCAGCACTTGCACGCCCCTTGCCACACAAGCCAGCACATTGGCGTCGGACAACTCCACGCCGTAGCCGGTGCAGCCGCGCTCTTTTTGTAAGAAGGCCAGCAAGGCGCCGTCGCCACAACCCAGATCGAGCACGCGTGCACCTTGCGGCACGAGCCGCGCAATTTGGCGAAAGCGGGTCCACTCTTGGCTCATGCCGTCACCTGCTTTTCAAAATAGCTGCGCATCACGTCGAGGTAACGCGGATCGTCAAGCAAGAAGGCGTCGTGGCCATGAGGCGCGTCAATTTCGGCGTAACTCACGGTGCGGCGGTTGCTGAGCAGGGCTTGCACAATTTCGCGGCTGCGCTTGGGTGAAAAACGCCAGTCGGTGCTGAAACTCACCAGCATGAATTGGCATTGGGCCCGGGCAAAGGCCGTGCTCAAGTGACCGCCATAGCTGCGCGCAGGGTCAAAATAATCCAGCGCACGGGTGATCAGCAGGTAGGTGTTGGCGTCAAAGTAGTCGCTGAATTTGTCGCCCTGGTAGCGCAGGTAGCTCTCGATTTCAAACTCAATGTCTTGGGTGGTGTATTGATAGCCCGTGGCATTGCCTTCGGCCGCTTGGCGCAGATGACGGCCAAATTTGGTGTTCATCACATCGTCGCTGAGGTAGGTGATGTGACCAATCATGCGGGCGATCCGCAGGCCGCGTTTGGGCACCACGTTGTGCTCATAAAAATGCCCGCCGTGGAAGTCAGGGTCGGTGACGATGGCGCGGCGTGCGACCTCATTGAAGGCAATGTTTTCAGCGTTCAGGTTTGGCGCGCTGGCCACCACCACGGCGTGGCGCACACGGTCGGGGTATTGCAAGGACCAGCTCAAGGCCTGCATGCCGCCCAGCGAGCCGCCCAAGACGGCGGCCAATTGCTGAATGCCCAAGGCATCGAGCAAACGCGCCTGGGCGTTCACCCAGTCTTCCACTGTCAAGACGGGGAAATCGGCGCCGTAAATGCGGCCGGTTTCAGGATGGGCGTGCATGGGACCGGTGCTGCCAAAGCAGGAGCCGAGGTTGTTCACGCCGATGACAAAGAAGCGGTTGGTGTCGACCGACTTGCCGGGGCCAATCATGTTGTCCCACCAACCCGCCGAGTTGGGCTGGCCTTCGTAGCAGCCTGCCACGTGGTGGGAGGCGTTCAAAGCATGGCAAACCAGCACGGCGTTGGAGCGCTCTGCGTTCAGCGTGCCGTAGGTTTCATAGGTCAAAGAATACGGGGGCATGACCGCGCCGCTTTGGAGCACCAAAGGGCTGTCAAAGGACAGGGTTTGCGGTTTGACAAAGAAAGTCATAAAAAAGTATAGCAAGCGCCCGTGTTGGGTTTGAAAAGACTGAAATGGGGTTGAAAAACCACTTTTATGACCTTGCGACCCGATTTTTTTAATTTATTTTCAAATAGTTCTAAAAAAAGCTTGCGTTTTTTGGTATTTCATAGTTCTAATGAGCGAGTATGCGTTTAAGCATGCGTGTTTGCGGTGATCGGTGGTCAGGTTTGCGTCTGAAAGTGTGCGTTTTCGGGACTCCATCGCTTTTTATTTGTGTTTTTGAGGAGTCCCTTAATGGGCAATAAGTTGTATGTCGGCAATCTGCCGTACTCAGTGCGCGACAGTGATCTGGAACAAGCCTTTGGTGAATTTGGTGCTGTGACCAGCGCCAAGGTCATGATGGAGCGCGATACCGGTCGCTCCAAAGGTTTCGGCTTTGTCGAAATGGCCAGCGATGCCGAAGCGCAATCTGCCATCAATGGCATGAACGGTCAATCGTTGGGTGGCCGCAGCGTCGTCGTGAACGAAGCCCGTCCCATGGAAGCCCGTCCTCCCCGCAGCGGCGGCTTCGGTGGCGGAGGTGGTTTTGGTGGCGGCGGCGGTTACGGCGGTGGCCGTAGCGGTGGCGGCGGCTTCGGCGGTGGCCGCAGCGGTGGTGGCGGTGGTGGCGAAGGCGGTTTCCGCAGCCCCTACGGCGCTGGCCCACGCGGTGGTAACGGCGGTGGCGGTCGCGGCGGTTACGGCGGCGGCGATAACGGCGGTTATTGATCTAAAAGGCCCTAAGGGGCCTTTTTTGTTGCCCCCGGCTGCAAGACGCCCCGCACCCGGCCATGCATCTCAACCACGCTGCTCAGGTGGTCGTAATCGAGGCGGTCGCCCGTGAATTGGTTTTTCCCTTGTTGCAAAACAACTGGTGACTCACTTTGCAAACGCTGAGGGCGACTCAACATTTCCAACTGCTCCCCTCGCAGCCTCAAGGGGGGGATGGGCTTTGACAAGTCTTCATTTTCGATGAGCGCGTTGCCCATCAGCCGCACATCAGTGCCGTCCCCGTTGGCCAAGGCTTTTTGAGCGGAGGCTCGGGTTTCGCGGCTGGCCGCTGGATAGGATTTGATCTTGACGACTTCAATTTCGAGCGTGTTGCTGTCCGGAAAGTGTCGTGCGCTTTCGCCTGAGAGCTGGTTGAGCAAGCGCCCTTCTGGCGCGAAGGTGGCGATGGTGAAATCACGCAAGCTGTAGTCGGCAATGTGGCGCACCGGCCGCGTCGATGAACTGGGCGTGAGGGTTGGGGTGCTGTGCACAAGCCAATAAGTCAGCAAGGCCAACAGCGCCATCAAGGCCACTGGCAAATAAACCGTGGCGCGTCCCCAGGCATGGCTGGCAGCCTGTTGCCACAGCGCTTTGAATGGCATCAGCCGACCTCTTGTGCCAGCAAACGACCGTAATCGCCACGGGCCATCAAGACGCCATCGCACAATTCACGCACCGCCCCATGGCCACCGGCTTGAATCGTGATGGCGTGCACCCGGCTCAAAACTTCAGGATGGGCGTTGGGGGGGGCCACGGCCAGGGCCGCACGCTGCAACATGGGCAAGTCCGGCCAGTCATCGCCCATGGCGGCAGCTTGAGACCAAGCAAGTTGTAGTTCTTTCAAAATGGACTCAGCGGCGGGCACTTTTTGGGTCGTGCCGTAACGCGCATGGACAATGCCCAAAGCGCTCAGGCGGTGACGCAAAGCGGGTGAATCGCGGCCCGTGATGACGGCGGGCACCACGCCCGCTTCTTGCAGCAATTTGAGGCCATGGCCGTCCAAGGTG
>Ga0164296_1005706_pt1 | contig 10822 bp, 11 predicted proteins | sample GEODES057metaG_FD_113533 | JGI IMG/M metagenome (GOLD analysis project Ga0164296, IMG submission 113533) | Dystrophic lake water microbial communities from Trout Bog Lake, Wisconsin, USA - GEODES057 metaG | ecosystem: Environmental > Aquatic > Freshwater > Lake | place: USA: Trout Bog Lake... | reverse complement strand
GTTATCCGGCTTGGCGCGCCAGAAGCCGGTCTCGGTATCCAGGGGCCGCACGCGTTCGCCGTCCTCGTCCAGAAGCCAACTGCGGGAGATGTAGGTCAAGAAGGGGCGCCCATCAGTGCCAATGGAGATCTCCTGACCGAAACGACATCCCTCGTGCCCCGGGTACTGCACGGTACCCACTCCTACCCAGGTTCCCAGGAGCCACATCCACGGCGAGAGTTCCGCAGGCAGCTCGCTGGGCAGCGGTGCCCCGCTCATGGTCAGTTCTCGGCCTTGAACAGCCGATAGACGACCAGGACGGCAACCGCCCCGGCTGCGGCGATGGCTGTGATGAGCAGACCGGTGTAGACGATGTCAACCATGTGCGGCAGCCTACCCTCCATGGAACTGCATGCAGCCCCCGCGCCGAGCCTGGTGGTCAAGGTCACCTGTGGAACTGAGGCGCCCGAGCGAGCGTCCCAGGGATTCACGGTCGCAGCCACCGCGGCAGCCGCAGGCATCGACGTGCACTTGTGGCTGACCGGTGAAGCGGCCTGGTTTGCCCTTCCCGGCCGTGCTGAGCAGTTCGAACTGCCCCTGGCTCCACCGCTGGACGATCTGCTTGCCGGGGTGCTGGCCACCGGGACCGTCACCGTCTGCGGGCAGTGCGCCGCCCGGCGTGAGATCGGTGAGTCTGATCTGCTGCCGGGCATCACGATCGCCGGGGCAGCAGCCTTCGTAGAGCACGTCATGCGCCCGGCGGCGCAAGCATTGGTCTACTGAGCAAGCCAGGCCAGCCGACCAGTGCACCACCGGGTGCGGTGATGGGGTCCGGCTGCTCAACGCCGGCTGCTCAACGCCGGCTGCTCAACGCCGGCCGCTCACCCCAGGCTGACGACTCCGGTGACCAGGCACACGGCAAATGCCCAGATGCACACCCCGGCATACCGCTTTGCCCACGTGTCAGGCCATTCCCAGCCCTGCCGACCGATCAATTCGATCAGTGCGGCAACGATGCCCGGCAGAAGCAGGAGGTTGTAGGTCTGACGAATCTGCGCATCGGAGGCATGGTGGCCAAGCAGCCACGTGCTGATGTAGACACCGAGCACGAGCAGGAGGGCAAACCGAAATACTCCACGCGGGTACCACTTGTTCAGCCACAGCCAGTTGGGCAGTTGATCCTCGTAGATCTTCAGCGCCATCGGGATTGCGGTCAGCAGCGCTGCTGCCAGGGTGACCCAGCCAAAGCCAAAGAATGGAACGGCGATCATGACGAACACGATCACACGGACAGCGACCGAGATCCACGACATCCCTACGCCCGGTGAAGTCAGTTTCTCGGGCTGAACCTGCGCACTGCGGGATGGATACAGGTAGGTCGCCATGTCCTCTGCACCCCGACGGATGAGGAACGCCACAGCGACAACCAGTTGAATCCAGATCAACTCCTTCTTGCTCACCAGCTCAAGTCCGCTGAGCCCGTTCAACGCCTTGAACATGGAAGCAGCAGCGAACGCCAAGAACACTGGTGGCATGACATAGTCGGCCACTTGATCCCAGCGATCCATCCGCGATGATGCCACCGGTCTGCGCAATGGGCGAATGGCATGCGCCAGAAGCGGGATCGATGCACACACCACGAACAGCCCCAAGAGCGTTCGAACATCGGCCAAGGTCGTCACATGACCAGTGAGCACCGCAGCAACAGCAATGACGATCCAGGCGGTCGCTCCGGCTGCAGCATCCAAGATGCCGAGCACGATGATGGCGAGCATGACAGGCAATGTCGGCGGCAGTGCCTGGAAGTGCACGCTTGCTGAGCTGAACAGGCCAAGCACCACGCCAGCGACCCACAGGATGAATGCCGCGCTGCCGAACATCGCGCGAGCCCAGGAGCCATCGACGAGCAGCCGCGAAGCAAGTGCGGAGTACTTGCCGACGTGTCGGGGAACCTTCGCGATCCAGCGGTCCATGGCGGCCGTCAGCGGCAGCGCCCATGTTCGCGATCGATCACCGATGCCATCGGCGTGCGGTTTCAGTGCCTTCAGCTTCTTGGTGACCACCCCTGCGAGCTTGCCTCGAGACGACGAATGCGAAGTGCGACCAGCGCTGTTGTTCACCAGCCCACCGGCTCCGGCAAGCCCAACGACGGCAACTCCTGCCACGGCAACCGTGGCAACGACCGCCGGATACAGCGCGACGCTGTACAGCGGCTTTCCGGCAGCAATAGCGCGCTGCAATTCATCTGAGCCAGGACGTATCGGATCCGCGACCTGACCTGGTGGCGCAAGCGCGGTGATCGTCCCGTCTGAGGCCAGGTCAAAGCCGCCCACCGACTGCACCGGCTGTCCGTCGGGGCCGGTGCCGACGGCCATGATGGTGTGCGTACCAGGTGGCAGATCAGACGGCATCGTTGCCGCGATGACGGCGCTTCCACTGCCGTCGGCTGTGGCCGATCCGATCACTTGCTCGGCGGAGTAGACCTGAATCTGGACCGTGCTACCGGGCTTCAGTCCGGCAGCGGACACTGAGACGGCCTTGTCGGTAATCACCCCGCCGACGTGCAGGCTGACGCTGAGATTCATGGCGGGACCGGCCGGAGCGTCCTGGCGGAACAGGCTGGTGCCGCTCAGCAAGCTGCCGTGCGAGGCGGTTGCTGACCTTGTCGGCGCAGCACTGACCCCTGCGGTGGGGGTCAAGGTGGCAGCAGGGGTCGGCGCCGTGGACGGTGTCGCGGGACTGGCGATCGCAGTCACCGGCGCGGTGGGGGACGCTGCAGGACGCGAGGGGCTTGGGGAACCAGAGCTTGCGTGGGGTATCACCTGCGCGCTGCTGGCCGTGGACGAAGCCGCGGGAACGACCGTTGGCGAGCTGGTCATCGTCACCGACGGCGATGCGGACGGCGATGGGCTGTCGGTCGGGGTAGGCGGCGGCGGTGTTCCTCCCCCTCCTCCGCCGGATGATCGAGGGGTTACCGAAGAGGAGGGAACTGACTCCGCGGAGTTGCCAGCCACGTTCGTGGCGTGCACGGTGAACGTGTACGCGGTGCCGTTGGAAAGGCCTGACACCGTGCACGTCGTGGCGGCAGCGGAGCATGGAGATGACGCGGGCGTGGACGTCACGGTGTAGGACAGGATGCTGGAGCCGCCATCACTGATCGGCGCGACCCAGGACAGGGCTGCCGTCCCATCCCCGGCAACTGCGCTGACTCCTGTAGGAGCGCCGGGCACTGTTCGTGGCGTGGTCACCGCAGTCGCAGTCGAAGGCACACTGCTCCCGATGGAGTTTCTCGCCGTTACGGTGAACGTGTAGGCCCTGCCGTTTGTCAATCCCTGAACAACACAAGGGCTCGATGCCGCGGTACATGTGATCGAATCCGGTGACGACGTCACGGTGTAGTCCAAGATCGCCGATCCATTGCTGGCTGGCGCGGTCCACGCTACTGATGCCGTGGTGTTTCCTGCGGTGGCCGTGCCAATCGCCGGGGCATCGGGAACCGTTGCCTGCTCGTTCACCACGATGGTCGCATCGCGGTACACACCTGTCAGGCTCCCCCAGGTTGCTCCCGAATCACTGGAAGCGAAAGACGTGAACGACGGGGTCGGGGTCACCGAGGTTGTTGGCGCACTTGTTCCGCCTTTCCACACCATGCCCGATGATCCGCTGATCTCGATGAAGTAGGTGGTGTTCGGGGATAGCGCGGGTGCTGTGCCGGGCGTGATCACCGGAGTTCCGTCGTAATAGGGAACCACCGACACCGAACTCGCAAGGGTCGACAGGACTGCAGCGGGTTGCCCGCCTGCCGATGCATTCAGCGTCACGGTGTACGTGCCCGTGCTTCCTGCGTTATTGCGCAGCCACGCCGCTACCGATGTCAGCGTCCCGGGAGTTGCGCTGGTCGTGAAGGCCTGCGCCACCACCGAGGAACCACCGACGCCTTGCCATTCGGTGTAGTTCATCGTGCTGTACACCGTGGCTGAACCGGCCAGAGCCGGCCGCGAGAGCAACAGCGGCAAGGCCATGAACACCAGCGCCACCAGGGCGCGTCCTGATTTCCAGCGTCCAACGTGCCGTGTCGGCCCCAATCCCCGTTTGCCAAGCATGGTGCCAGCCTAAGGCGGTACCGCACGATGTGGACTGACGATGGCGTGCCACCAGCGCAGACCATCGATGAATGGCGTTTCTATTGGCGGCACAACCCGATGCGCCGCTGATCCCGACCGGTCAGGTCCAGCCGGGACGGCTGCGCTAGCCCGTGGGGCCGGCGGGAACGGCAGGTGCTGGGCCAAAGGTCGCCTTTGCGCCACCACTTGCCGGGGAAGTCTGTCCTGGCTTGGGCGAACAGCCCGGCCCGCTCGTCGACGGTGACGGAGATGCCAGCGCAGCGGCAATCTGCGCGGTTCCCGGCATCGTCGAGTAGGCACTGCCGATCGCGACGTCCACCACGTGCTTACTGCGTGCATCGTTGACCAAGATCGCCCCCGGGAAGTAGTACGTGAGGAGTTGCGCGGCGTCTGCTGTCGCCGGGCCGTAGCGAATCTCGGCAATGCCGGTCACGGTATTGCCCTTTGGGTCGTTGGCGACCTTGTGAATGACGAAACCGCGGGCGCCGAGCACTCCTGCCACCGACTTGGCCAGTCCAGCGGTCTTGGTCGAGTTATAGACATTCACCCTGACCGTTTGGGTGTTGGGCAGCACCTCGGCGGGGATGACCTTCGTGGTCGCGCATGGAGCAGCAGCCGTCGTGGTGCTGGATCCGGAGTCGTGACCACCGGCTACCTTGGCGATGCCGACGATGGCCACTATCAGCACGACGATAGCGGCGATCATGATGCCCGCGATCTGCAGCGGTGTCAGACCGCGACGACGTGGTCGATAGTTTGACCGGTACCGAAGTTCACCACTCATTCGTGCATCTCTCCTTGCCGTTCACTGCACGCCCGGCAGCCGCTGGGCAGCCATGAAGTCCGTGACCAGCCTGCCACACTCCTCGGCGAGGATCCCGCCGATAACGTCGGGCCGATGGTGCATTCGGCGGTCGCGCAGCAGATCCCACGCTGATCCCGCAGCACCGTAGTCGTCGTTGTAGGCACCGAAGATGACGCTGGCAATACGGGCATTGATGGCAGCCCCGGCGCACATGGGACACGGTTCCATGGTGACGACCAAGGTGCACTCATCCAGTCGCCAGCTGCCAATTTCCTTCGCCGCCTGACGCAGCGCCAGCACTTCTGCATGCGCAGTGGGATCACCCGAAACCTCGCGCTCATTATGTGCTGCTCCGATGACCGAGCCAGCACGGTCGACCACGATCGCCCCGATCGGAATGTCGACATCGGCGTCGCGGGCAACCGTCAGGGCCCGCTGCATCAAGTCACCGTGCACAGCCATGGGCTGCATCACGCCCTCCACGCCATCGCCGACCACCGTGCCGCGCGCAACGCTTGTGCGTCACCGTGGTGCGCACAGGTCACCAGGACACCGGCATGGATCGATGCCCCGGGCACTACCGAGCCTTCAGTGCAGCGGCGACCTGGTCTCCAAATCCCATCGCCTTGGCGATCGCCTTCACCTGATCATCGGGGTACAGATCGGACTCATCGACCAAGAAGGCCAACTCCTCCGAGCCAAGTCCTAGGTCCGCGACGAGTTCCATGTCACCGATCGGGACGAACTCCTCCAGGTCATCCTCTTCCCAGATGATGCCCGCCAACTCTGCGGCTTCCTCAGCAAGCGACCAGTCCAGGACGGCGACAGAGTCGGAGATGAAGGTGCGCACACCGGCCGCATCCACGCGCAACAGGAGAAAGAACTCATCACCGACGCCGACAAAACCCAGCACGCCGCCTTCGGCAGGCAGCTGTCGCAAAGCGGCGATCAAGGGCTTGATCTCAGTGGCGATCCGTGCCGGCATCGCCGAAGCGACCCAACGCCCTTCCTCACGCCAAGCAGCAACGGCAAAGTCGACTGATGCCATGTCTACCGTCTGCACGCTCATGCCCACATGGTTGCACGTTGCGACCGGTTCGGGTAGCGGGGATCAAGGAGTCCGGAGTTCACCCTGTGCACGTGGGCAGCATTCGCCGCAGACTGACTGCGATCCCTGTGCGCCTGATTGCCCATTCAGCAACCGTTGCCGTTGTGCAAGCCACTAGCGTTGGCCACATGCGCACGCTGGTCATCGATCACCCCTTGGTTGCCCACAAGCTCGGACGGCTTCGCCGCAGTGAGACGTCCTCGACGACCTTTCGCCTTCTTGCCGAAGAGCTGGTCACGTTGCTGGCCTATGAGGCAACCGACAACCTCGACGTGGTCCCGGTCACGATCCAGACGCCAGTGGCTACCTGCCATGGGGTTGAGCTCGCCGAGCCCCGCCCAGTTGTCGTCCCGATCCTGCGCGCCGGCCTGGGCATGCTCAATGGCATGGTCAAGCTCATGCCGACGGCGGAGGTGGGCTTCCTGGGCATGGTGCGCGACGAAGCGTCCCTGATCGCCCACACCTACGCCGATCGACTGCCGCACAACCTGTCCGACCGACCGGTGTTCGTCCTGGACCCGATGCTGGCCACCGGTGGCACGCTGGCTGCGGCAATCGGCCTCATGATCGACCGCGGAGCCAAGCAGATCACTGCCATCTGCCTCCTGGCAGCGCCTGAGGGAATCGCGCACCTGGAAGCCGAACTTGCCGGCCGAGACGCCGAGGTCACCTTGGTCACCGCTGCCGTGGATGACCACCTCAACGACAAGGGTTACATCGTGCCCGGGCTCGGCGACGCCGGGGACCGGCTCTACGGCGTAGTGAGTTAGCCAGCTCACCACGGTCGGTGCAGGGCCATCGATCGGGCATCCCTTCTGATCGTGCACCGCAGGAAACGGAAAATCCCCAAATCCCGGACTTCCTGACCAGCTCGGCTCGGCCACTTGGCAGGATGTACCCATGCGAACCGTGGCGATCGTGGCAAACAAGGGTGGCACCGGCAAGACCAGCTTGACGTTGGGCCTGGCAGGGGCCGCGGCTCACCGTGGCCTGGCGGTGCTCGTCATTGACTTGGACCCGCAGGGAAATGCCACCAGTCATCTTCGCTCAACCAAGGGCCGGACCTCTGCGGTCGATATCTTCGCCCATCCGACGCAGGCGACCTTCGAGTCGGCCATTGCGGTATGCAACTGGGATGCCGCTCTGGGCGAGGTTGATGTTGTCCCATCCCATCCTGACCTGATTCGCTTTGACTCCTGGAACGGAGCCATGTCCAACCCCAAGCTGGCTCGGGCGATGAAGGGCGTGGTCGGGTACGACCTAGTCCTTGTCGACTGCCCGCCGTCCCTGGGTGCCCTCACTCGCGAGGCCCTGGCCGCCGCGGATCGGGCACTGGTGGTGACCACGCCGAGCTACTTCGGTGCCCAAGGCGTGGAGCGGGCACTGGCTGAGATTCGAGAGATCCAGCGGTCGGTCAACCCGGATCTGGAACTGTGCGGTGTGGTGATGAATAAGTTCAAGCCGATCAGCGAGGAGCATGCGTTCCGCGCTGCGGAGATGAATGACATCGCCGGGTCGCGGATGGTGCTCAAGCCGTACATGCCCGACCGCATCGCGTTCCAGCAAGCAGAGGGCACCGGCGCGCCGGTACAGGCCATCAGCAACTCAGGGGCGCGAGAAGTGTCCGAGATCTTGGACACCTACCTCACCAAGATCCTGCGCTAACCCTGGGCGCACAACGAGATCAGATCTGCTCGTTCATGTCGCAATGTCGACTGCATCTCGCCGTGCATCGATCACTCAGGCAATTGGCCTTTGCATGCTGCCGTGAGTTGCTGGGCATGGTCAATGGGATGAGCGATGTAGTTGGTCAGCCAGACATGTATGTCATAGGCACCGGACTCCGAATGCACGCCATGGCGCTGTAGGTCATCTGACTGCAGTCGGGCAATGAGCTCAGCCGAGGCCGCGCGAACTGCGCAGAACACGGCCATCGCACTGTCGATATCACCAGTGGTGTATCCAAGAGTCGGATGTGCTGCCCAGGCTTCTTCGTCGTACCCCTGGATCTGCACGGGCGGAGCATCGGCAATCAGCCGCCGCAGTCGGATATAGGAATGGGTCTCCGAGTCAGCGATGTGGTGAATGATCTGCCGTGGCGACCATCCGCCACGTGGCCCGGCATCAAGGGTTCCCGAGGGCAACTGCGCCACGGCGTCGATGAACGCTTGGGTGCTGGCCTGGTACTGCGATGCGAGATCGGCAACACTGCTGGGCTCCTGAACTGTCATGAGCCCAGAGTAGGGACGGGGGACAACGCATGTGTGCAACCCGCATCACGGGCAGACGTCCCGCGACCAGTGCCTCGATCGGGTGCTAATCAATGACCGTGCGACGCGGACCCACTCCCCACACGATGTAGTTCCACATCCAGTCCGCAACCACCGAGACCCGGTTACGGCCACCGGCCAGGTAGAACACGTGCAAGCCCAACCAGGTCAGCCATGCGGCTGTGCCGTGAAGCTTCATCCCATTGGGCATTTCGACCACCGCGCGCCGACGGCCGATGGTTGCCATCTGGCCCTTGTCCTTGTACACGAACGGCGTGAGCGCGCGGCCATTGCGCTGAGCGGTGATCTGCCCAGCTACGTGACGCCCCATCTGCATCGCTACCGGCGCGATCTGCGGCAGCGGCCGTCCGTCCGATCCTGCGAAGTGCGAGGTATCCCCGATCACCCAGATGCCGTCTCCGAGCTGGCAGTACTCATCGACCTTCAGTCGATGTGCGCGATCAGTGTCGCCAAGGTCTGCCCACTCGGACGGAGCGGCAACGCCGGCGGCCCAGATGATCGTGCCAGCGGGCAACACTTCACCAGACTTCAAGTGGACATCTGTGGGATACATGCGGTCTACCGCCGCGTTGACCATGACGCGAACGCCCAACTGCTCCAGATTCTGTTGCGCCCGCGCGCTGGACTTGTCGGTGAACATCGGCAACACCCGTGGTCCTGCTTCGACCAGTGTGACGCGGGAATTTCCGGCAAGGTCGGGAAATTCGTCCTCCATGCGGCGCTGCAGCTCCGCCACGGCACCGGAGACCTCCACCCCGGTCGGACCGGCCCCCACGACCACCACGCGCAGCGCCTCCTTTGGCAGATGACCGACTTCGACCTCTTCGTATGTCTGCAGTAATCGGTGACGAATGATTCGGGCTTCTTGGATCGACTTCATCTGCAAGGCGTTCTCCGCAACGCCGGTGACGCCAAAGGTGGTTCCGACACTTCCGGTTGCCAGCACCAACTCGTCGTAGTGATGTACCGATCCGTCCTGCAGGCGCAGGCTCTTCGCCGGGCGGTCGATGCGCACTACGTCACCACGAATAAACCGAGCACCAGGGATAGCAGCGCGCACCGGGTAGGCAATGTCATCCTCGGGAAGCCCACCAGTGGCCACTTGGTACAGCAGTGGTGCGAAGAGCTGGTAGGGGTTCCGGTCGATGATGGTGATGTCCACCCCGTTGGTCTTGGCCAGTTCCCGCGCGCAGCGCAGCCCGCCGAACCCGGCACCGACAATCACAACCTTGCAGGTGCTCATGCCATCCTCACCAGTGATCGGTCGTATTCCCCTGGATACACAAGAACATTGTCCGCCTCAGTGGCTCGCAAAGCCAATTGCAGTTCAACCCGTGGCTTCACGTGAGTTGCCCCGAAGATCGATACGAGGCTTTCGACGTAGGTCAGTCCGGGAATCAGCACGAAAGCCAGGCCCAGATGCATCAGTCAGGCGCTGGCGACCACTTGCGCGGTGTCGTCGCTGCTGACCGACAACACCGAAGCCCTCATTTGAACTGTACCTTCGGTTACCTAGGCGCGCAGGATATAGCCGTTGCTGACGGTGATCGGGATCTTGGCAAGTGGCGTGGTGGCCGGGCCCTGCATCACGTCACCGGTCTTGCCGTTGAAGATGGAGCCGTGACATGGGCACACGAAGGTGTCGTGCTGGGAGTCATAGCCGCATGCGCAGCCGGCGTGAGTGCAGATGCTGGAGTAGGCCAGATAGGTATCGGTTGCCGGATGCACGATGAATGCCGGTGCTGCTGTTGCGGCGTCATTGAAGGCATACACCGAACCAACAGGAACCTTGGAGGTCGCCACAATGCGTGAGCCGGCCGCACCAGCTCCTGACGCACTGGGCGCGGCAACAGCGGTGCCCGCGCCGGATCCTGGAGTCCCCGCGCCCGCCTTGGTCACCCCGGCGACGATCAACCCGATAGCGCCAATGCCTGCAGCCACTACGCCCGACTGCACGACTGTGCGGCGGTTCACCTCAGCGCGAATGGCACTGCTTTCATGACTAGGAGCCGGGTTTGCCAGGCGCATGCGGGAGCGAACACGACGGCGGATCAGCGCCTCAAGCGACAGTAGCCCGCCATCACCACCGATGATCAGCGGGGTGAAGGCGAACATGAACACGATGTCGGGGCCGAAGAAGTAGGGGTGAGTTCCCCAGCTCACCGTCACGAAGAACGACGTCGACAGTGCCAGTCCGCCAAGTGCCGCTAATCGCGTGAAGATCCCGAACAGCAGGCCAAGGCCGACGATCACTTCACCCGCAGCGATCATCAGGCCGAGCAGATTGGCATGCTCGATCCCGTGCTGGACGATGAAGCCCACCGGGCTGCCGGCCACCGAATGGCGCATCTGGGACGTGATGCCGTTGGGCGAGGTCACCGAGAAGAAATTCGGGTCAGAGAACTTCAGGAGCCCTGCGTAGATCATCGTGACCGCCAGGAACGCCCTGAGCGGCAGCAGGATCCATCCGGTCTGCTTCCATCGAGGCTCCGGCGTCTGACTCACGGCTGTTTTC
>Ga0164296_1005705_pt1 | contig 10823 bp, 11 predicted proteins | sample GEODES057metaG_FD_113533 | JGI IMG/M metagenome (GOLD analysis project Ga0164296, IMG submission 113533) | Dystrophic lake water microbial communities from Trout Bog Lake, Wisconsin, USA - GEODES057 metaG | ecosystem: Environmental > Aquatic > Freshwater > Lake | place: USA: Trout Bog Lake... | reverse complement strand
TAGCCGCTATCACCAGCAGCTTTACTCTGTGCACAGCAGGGGAGGGCCTGGGAACGGTTGCAGTTATGAGGCAAGCGACTTGGTGATAGCCGCGGGTGCGTGGCGAGCTGCATAGCGACTGAGGAATAGCTATGGACGCGACATTCCGTCGAAGGCTCCGTGCGCAGCCGTGACGTCAGCTTATCATTTCTGCCTTTGCTATGGCCACGCCTGTGGGCGTGACGCCTGGAGCGGCAAAAACGCTGCTCACCTTCGCACGCAAGCGACCGCTGCGTGATTCAGACACTGCTGTGGGCGCAGCGAAGCGCGTGCGCGTGAGTCCTGCTGGTGGTGAAGGCGGCACGAGCGGCGGCGCGTCTGAGCAGTCCCCTTGGGCGCGTGTGCGCAGTGGCCGGCCGGGGCAGCAGGGCGCTGGTGTTGAGCGCACGTTGTTCGTTGCCCCTGATGCGGTGCCTCGGGAGCGCACCGCGTTGGCGCCCAGCCGGAGTGCGAACAGTGGCGGCAGTGGGCTGGCTGTGCTTGTAGACAAGGCGCCCGTCCAGCGGCGTGGTGCTGCCCGTGGCGCCGCTGGCGCAGGGCTGCGTGACAAGGTGGACTTCTTCCGCGCGGTCGACCAGGAGGTGCGTGGCGGAACAGGGCGGCGGCAGCGCTGCGCACCGTGTCGGAAAAGGACTCAACACCGCCTCGAAGCAACAGCTGGAAGGCTGCACCCACCGCGCCTGGGCTGTCCGCAAACCACAGCCTGACGCGTGCCATGCACACCCATGCAGGAGCTGGTTGAAGAGGAGGAAGGCAAAGAGCAGCCTCGAAGCGCGCTGGCAGCACTCAAGGTGGTGCAAAACACACTGTCCACGTCCACTGGCGACTTTGCATCTCACGCGCGCGCGCTTCCCCGGACCACCACAGGTTATCTTACCGTCACCTAGCTCAGCACGCGCTTTCGGCGCCACCCCCGCCGCCGCGCCACCCTTCAATCGAGGAGGTTCCCTCCTTCGCCCTCGCTCGATGCCGCCTGCGCCACCGCCCTCCAGAGCAACCACCACCGGCGTCGCACGGCCATCACCGCTCTATCGACGGGGCTTACCACCGCGACGCCTGGCTGCTGATCCGCGGCCGCAGGGCGTGGATGCAGACGCGTCGGTGTTCGAAGGAGCAAGCCCGAGCGTGCGGGCCCTGTGGAACGCGCGAGCAGCTGCGTTTCCAGTGGACATGCCGCGCGTGCGAATCCCATGTGGGGATATGCCCGGTCCTGATGGCGCAGATGCGGAATCGCCGGCGCCGGGAGAAGCGCGGCTGCCCCGTGTGCAGGCCGCCGGAGGTGGTCAGCTGCGCGTGCCGATGGGTCCGCCTATCGCGGATGCGGGCGTGGCTGCAGCCGCAGCAGTGGGTGATGATGACATCGAGCATGATAGCGTGCTAGGCGCGCCACCAGAGACGTGGTGCGACACCTGGCCCGGTGGACGCAATCCAGCAGCTAGTAGTGTGGCGGAAGCGACCGCCATCCAGGCTACAATGCAAAGAGTGTCTATTGGTGGCGAAGCGGCTCAGCCACAGATGCCGCATGGCGGTTGCTCGCCCGCTGGGACAGGCAGCGGTGGCGTGTACACCTTGCTCATGAACGCCGCCAAAGCGGATGCTGCGGAGCACGCATCACGCATGCGCTTACCGCCGGGCTACACTGTCCGCGAGCTTAAATGTTTCGAGGAGGCACCGGAGCTGCAAGCGCTGAATAAGGTCTTTGCTGAGGAAGATGACCGCATAGGCATCCTGCCTGCATGCGGCCCGTGCGGCAACGCACACGGCTGCGTCTCACTGCTCGTGTATGGTGAACCCGCTCGCGCGGTGGGCTACGCGTTACATTACCCCAATGCAGTTCCGTCCTGGAGAGGGGCTGGCGCTGCAGCGGCGGATGATATGTCTGCGTTGCCGCCACGCCTGGCGCATCTCTACATCCTGCCATCTCATCGGCGAGCAGGACTGGGCACGGCGTTGCTGGCGTGGTGGCGAGCACGGCACGCCGCGACGGTGGCTTTGTTCGCAGTTGACACGCCCAACGATGCGATGACCAGGTGTCTCACGCGCCTTGGATGCGCGCCTGCGACTCAAGCGAGTGGCTTTGATGCGAAAGCGGTGCATTACGTGGGTGCGCCACAACAGCAGCCAGGTGGTCGGCAGTGAAACGGACGGGGACAGCAGAACTCTGCTTGCGGCGTGAATGATTGTGTATGTTGTGATTTAAGAGAACCCCTGTATGTGACGCAGCACTGCGCCGGTGTGCGCCACGAACTAGTACAGCAACATGGACACAGCCATAGCGACGCAGCTGAGCCCCACATACGGCGACAACCTTTCCCCGATCCTGGTGATATTCAAGACAGTGTGCGTCAGATTGCTGCGAAGAATAAAGAGCGCAGCGCAGTCGCAGTCGCACACCTTGCCATCTTCCACAGCAAGCCCACCAACCCCGTTCTCCGCGTCAACAGCTGCGCAGACGCGCAAGGTCAGTCTCAACATGTGTAAGCAAAAAACAGGCCACGCTGTGCTGCCGTCCAGCAAGCAGCGCGTGCCTGTGGTGACAGCATCTTGGCGTACGTGCAGGTGCAGATGGCGAGCAGCAGGACGGTGAGGAAGCTCCGGAAATCAAACAGCGCGCTCATGCCAGGCCTGCTGACCTATCTGTGATTTGCGTCGATAGAGTTTGACGGAGCGCTGAAGTCGCTCTTGCGAGGAGACGAAATTTGGCGCAGATTCCGTCCACCGCCACGGACGTAGTCTCTCCTTGCCTCTCTACAAGCGCATGGGGCTCTTTCACGATGAGCTATGACAACCGCAGAGTCGGAGAGCGCGCAGGACGGCTGTCTCGGCTATGCGCACCCAGCTGTTGTGGCTGGCCACCAAGCCAAAGGTGCGCGCTTGCTTCCCTTCCCGCAGTTCTACTTCTGTACTGCACAGTCGTCGTGATAATCCCTGAACCGCCGCAGACGGCGAATGTGGCCCGTTGCGAAGCACGGACGGGCGCTGGTTCCTCAAACCGGTGCCTGCGTCTGCATCTGGCGACGACCCACGCGCAGAGCGGGAAATAAACTTCTACACCGTGCGCCTCGCTGCTCCCTGCCTTGCCACGTGTTCTCCAAGCACGCGCTCTGAACTCAAAACGCGCGTCTGTGCAGCGTGTCCATCACGCGGCCTCCTGCCAAGCTGACAACGCTCAGAACCTCGGCTTGCGCCGCCTCGCCGCCTGGCTGCCTTCTTTCGACGGAGTTGTTATCCACGCTGCTTCTGGGACGCGGTATCTCCGTCTCAGTGACGCTACATGCGGGCTGCGCTTCCCTTGTGTCGCAGACGTCAAAGTACGTTTTTTTTCCAGGAGCCACATGATGTCCCATTTCTGGGCCCCGCAAAACCATCTTACACACGCGTGCTTTGCATTCTCGCCAGATCGGGTTCACAACCAGTGACCCGTCGTTGTGCGGACAACACCATGCTGCCAAGTGTGCACTCAAAGATGCTGCAACCACCAGCGCGACGCTCGGGTTCCGCCTGTCCGGATGCCAATACTGGACGCGGTGTGCATATCCGAACAGCGGCTCCCACGAGATGCAGTTGCATCGCTTGCGTCGGGACGAGTGCAAAGCTGCGATCTCTGCAGAAGCCTTGTCCGCTATTCTAGCTCGCTTCTTCTCATCAGCATGCAGCAGTGATGATGTTGACCGTACTGACGATCAGCATACAGTCGCCGCACACAGGATACACGCTGCTTGCGAGCAGCTGGTCAGCATCGCGGACTGCGCAGCGTCATGCCCCGGGTTGCGCGTGTTTGGGTGCAGTGCTCTGCTCGTCTTCGACGCACATGCAGCCAGCCACGCTGCCGTGCGTGTATGCCTTGTCGATTTCGCGCACGCGTTTATAAGCGGAGACTCGTTTGGTGGCGCAGACTCGAATCTGTGTGCAGGATTGAGCGCGCTGGCGGATTTCCTGAGAGACGTGGCACTCGAACGCAAGATGTGAATGAAAAGTATGGGGCAGAGGGACTACAGCCCGAAGTGGACCATCAAGCCGCCTCCGAAATTTCCAGCTCCGAAATGAATGACATCACCGCCCCCGTGTCCGCCATCGTCATCGTCGTCGTCGTCGTCGTCATCAGATGTGGTGATATCTGCGTTCCCGACTGCATCAGGATCGTCCGCCTTGTAAATCCATCGCAACAGCCTCTCGCCCCGGAGCCGCTGATGCCACAAGCTTGCGCTAGGCATTGTGTCGTATTTGTACGACCCAGGTGTGTGCCGCTTGTTGTACTTCAGCTTCAGTGCTTTCCGGACCATGACCTCCAAGCCGGCGTCGATGGCTGCCCGGCGACAGTCCTGCCATCTGACAATACCTCTCAAGAACAGGTAGACCGAGCATTGCGCGACACTGCCGTCCGCGACGTGAAGTGCAGCCGCTTGAACGAGAGTATGAACACTGGAGGCTGGCACGCGCATGGGGACCACGTCCGGGTGCGCAATGAGCACCGACAGAACGTCCAAAATGTTGCGGACAGCGATCAGATCCAGCTGGTCCTCATAGCTGACTTTATGCTGCGCAGCTTGCCGCCGCTGCGAAGTTGCACTCTCCAGACGGGACTTGATGCGGTCACACAGCCAGGCCGGAAGTAGGTGGGCGCCCGCCTCCCAGTCAGGGCACGCTTCATCCATAATGCGCTTTGCGCTGCGATGAGACATCATGGCACTCGTGAATACCCGTCCAATGAAGTTGCACGCCTGGAACGTGAGCGGCTTGTGCTTCGGAGAAGTGTCACAGACACTGCCGCCCAATAAATGCGGCAGTGCGGCTATGTATCTGGCAGCATGAGACATGAGCAACTGCACTCTCTGCTCGGTCGGGCGCGGCACATTAAACATCGTTGGTGGGCTGAAGTAGTGTGTGTCCACGCAAGCAGCCCAGCACGCAACCGTTGCTGCCAGGAGGTCTGCATCGCGTCGAGCCTGCAGGCATGTCAGTGCGGCCGTTGCAATCTCCACAATCGGTACAATCTCCTCCTTCAGGCTGAGACCTGACTCGTAGAAATCGCCGACGACATGCATCGCCGCCCACAAGATCGAGGTCATCACAGCGCTGTGCTGGCCCGGCTGGCCCTCAACTCCCGATGCGAAGCGCTGCGCTAAATCACGTAGTTCCAGCAGAAGCGGCCCCACTGCTGGATCGCGGAACATGCCTGGCGGACCGGCCGTGATGCCAAAGAGGCAGTATTCACAGGAGAAGCACACCTGCAGCTCGAGGCACGAAGCACGCACATCTGCTGCACTCTTACCCTGCACTTTGCGTAGACGTCTGAGAAGCCGTGTCGTTGTAGTCACTGCACTGGTGGTCGCCCCGCTTGCAAAGACTCCGATAGCATGGTCACTTGGTGTCAGGACGGGTGCCCCGCACTCGAGGCCCATGCCGTGTTGCACTCTCAGCAAGTTTGGGCACGGGCACTGCGCGAGTGCGGCACGTAAATCAACCTTGCAGTAGTCACATATGGAGCCCAGGCAGAGTGTGGTCGGCCCCCCAGGACCCGCTCGACGAAGCAAGCTGACCAGGCGGCGTGTGGTCAGCTTTATGAACCAGGGGCCGTCCGCGTCGTGCAGAACCAAGCACTGCCAGAGACTCGGCTCGGCCGCAGCTGCTGCCCAGGCACGGCAGACGGAGGCACACGCCAACAGGTCTCTCAGGTTCAGCGCCGGGCTGCTGAACACGGAGAGCAGGAAGTCACGAGGCAGAGCAGCGCAGGGGCCCTGCGTGCCACTCCGACGCAGCATGGCCAAGCTTGCACGACGAAATCGAAAGCGCCCGGCCCGGGCCCCGGGGACCGGCAAAGGGAAATGGAGTCATCGCAGCGCCACGTGGCATCAACGCGATCAACCTGCCACCTTTCGCTGAATCTATAAACGCGCAGTTGTCGGTATCGCTCTGTCCCGGGCCCCGCACACCGCGTGCTTGTCCATGCACTAGCTCGTACAGTGTATGGCCACTCCCGTGGACGCAGCCGGCTGGCGCCTCGTGCCCCCGCACAGCAACACCGCGCTCTTCGTTGCGGGCCTCATCTTCGCAGCAGCTGACGCCTTCGGCATCGGCTCCAACGATGTCGCAAACAGCTTCGCAACCAGCGTCGGCTCCGGCTCGCTCACGCTCCGAGCAGCCTGCGGTATCGCCGTCTTCACCGAGTTCGGCGGCGCCATGCTGCTGGGTGACCGCGTGACGAAGACAATCAAAGGTGTGGCCACCTGCACGGCGGCGGTTCCAGTTCAGGCCGCCTCCGGGGAAATTGCTGTGAGCGGAATGTAGCGCGAAGGGGAGCTCTGAGACGCGCCGCGAGTGCTGGACACGCCCGCGGGATGTTATCCGGGTGGGAGACACCTGCGGAGCGGCGGTGTAAGTGTGTGTGCGCAACGGCAGTGGCCAATATGCCCGCCCCCTTCGCGTGCAAAGTTTATGGACCGGGCGCCACCGCGCGGAAACTGACTCCCCACACGCCACGTGCCTTTCCCCGGCCACACACAGGCAATATCATCGACTTGAGCGCGTTCAACGGCCAAGCAGACACGCTCGCGGTGCGCACATACACAGCCTCAGGGGGTGAATCTGTCTATGCGCCCTCCCTCCTGACGCCCCGCACTCCAAACACACTCACGCAGCTCGCCATGCTCTGTGCCCTGGTCGGCTCGTCGCTCTGGGTGAACAACGCCAGTCGCCTCGGTCTGCCTGTCTCCACCTCGCATTCTATCGTGGGAGCCACCATCGGTGTCGGCCTCGCGTTCAAAGGACCCAAATCTGTGCTGTGGGGCGATGCGCGTCACGGCGTTGCATCCATCGTGCTGTCTTGGATCATCAGTCCGCTGGCAGCTGCATTGTTCGGCGCTATCATCTGGTCCATCTCGAAGTATGTTGTGCTCAAAGCTCCACAGCCTGCTGCGCGCATGACGAAGCTGTTCCCGCTCTACATGACCGCCACCTGCTCCGTCGTCATCTCATTCATGGTCATCGCTGGCGCGCCGCGCCTGAAACTGAGCGCGAAGGACAAGAACGGAGTGGTGCATGTGACCAACCCTGGTGGCGTCGCCGGCGTCATCATCGCACTCTGCTTCGTCGTCGCAGTGGCTGCCTACTTCATCCAACGCATGCCATGGTTCTCACGCTGGCTGGAATCGTTGCCGAAACAGGACCACGGGTACGATGCCGAACACCACCGGATGCTCACGGCCGACGAGACGGCGACTGTAGCATCAGCAGCAGCGCCAGATGCCGAGCTTGGCGCACATGCAGCGGAGAAGGACGCGTTGTTCGCGTCATCGGACACAGCGCCATTGCTGCCTCCTGCTATGGAGCTCACATCTGCAAGTGGGTCTACCAACGCCGCTGGCGCTGTGGATACTGATGGCGTAGCATCGGCATCGGGGGGTGCTGCTGCTGGCGGTGAGAACGCGGCATTGGGCTCGAAGCTGAAAAACTTGGCGCTGTCTGGCATCAACGCTGACGTGACCAGCCCCGTGGACGCAGCTGCTGTGGAGGCGCACAACATGGCTGTTCGCTACGATGACGCAGCAGAGCGCCTATTCACAGCTTGCCAGGTGTTCACAGCCTCGTTTGCAAGCCTTGCGCACGGTTCCAACGATGTGGCCAACGCAGTGGCCCCTCTCGCTGTCATTTCTGGCATCTGGCGGTCTGGTGGAAGCACCGTGAGCGGCAATACACCGACACCGACGTGGTGTCTCGCTTACGGTGGTCTCTTCATCGATGTGGGCCTCATGCTGTTTGGATACAAAGTCATGCGCAGCTTGGGGAACAACATCACGTACCATTCGCCCAGTCGCGGGTTCAGCATGGAGCTGTCCGCACTCATCACAGTGCTCTGGGCGAGCAGCATCGGCGCAGTGGTCAGCACGACGCATGTCATCACCGGCGCCACTGTGGGCGTCGGCCTGTGCTCTGCGGGCGGCAAGCTGAAAGCAATCAACTGGCGTATGGTGGGCGTCACTATGTTCGGCTGGATCTTGACGCTGCCGGCTGCGGCGTTAGTGAGCGGAGTCCTGTTCGCCATCCTGGCGCATAGCCCGCATGCATTGACCACTGCACAGGCCCGCCCTGGTGTGGCGGGCTACCCGCAGCCGCCAGCTGCGATGCCGGCGCCGGCGCCGGCGCCCTTCATGCCGCCGCCGCCGATGTGAGACCGGAAGCGACTGGCGAGGGTGTACGGTAATTGCACGCACTGCTCACGAGTCACTACTATTTCCTCCGCTAAAGGCGTTAGCGCTTAGTGCTTCACGACTGCGTTTGCACCAAGCTTGCGACAAATTGTCAAAAAGTGCACCAAAAACAGCAAATACTGTTCGCGCCCCGCTGAACGCATGTTGTCCAACACACTCCCTAGCATACCGCAGCCTCTGCGCTGCGCCGGTCACAGAGCTCGCAGCCGCAGGCAAAACGCAGCTCTCGCCTCAACGTCTGACAACGCCCCCGAGCTTAGCGGCCTCGCCACTGCCCACAGTCGCCGTGCTGTCTTGACCACACTTCTGTTGACATCCACAACTGCAGCAAGCTCAGCCGCTGCAGCCGCGCAAGACGAGCCACAGAGTGGATCCGTTGTCCTTGCTCCTTTATCCAGAAGCTTTGCCGGCGCGCCCTATGTAGACTACACCTTCTTCCTCGCGCAGTCCACGAGTGCAGGTTCTATTGAGGAGGTGTTATTCCTGGACAGCAGGACGCTCGCGTTCCGCCTGAAAAGGCCTCTTCTTGCAGCCGAGTGGCATGAGCACGTGGTCACGCAGCCCCCCGTGCTCCTCGACGACCTGCTCGCGTCGCTCAAATCCGCGCTGTCCACCGGGTCGCAGCATGGCGCTGCGCAGAGCGACTTCCCGCGATCCATCTTCCGCACGACGCTTCCTCAACTGGGCGACTCGAAGGCTGACGCGTCGCTCCTGTCCTCGCTCGCAAGCCGCGGCGTGCGTGTCTCCGCCAGCGCGGTGGACTCGGCGCAGAACGCAGAAGACTTGGAGTTCGCAGTCCGGTTATCATTATTGCTCGGCGCGTCTGCGTTCATCCTGAATGCGGACGGCGGCGTCGGCTCCCTGTTAAAGCGCCCTGCTCGACTATATGCAAACCGCGGGGCTGCAAGTCGAGTCACGTTCGCCAATGTTGCAGGCTGCGATGAAGCCAAGCAAGAGTTAGCAGATGTTGTGGATTGGCTGCGCAATCCAGGGAAGTACAAACGGCTGGGTGGTCGTGTCCCGCGAGGCGTGCTCCTTGTCGGACCGCCAGGGACGGGGAAGACACTGCTCGCCCAAGCTGTGGCTGGCGAAGCCTCCGTCCCGTTCTTCTCTGCTTCTGCATCTGAGTTCGTCGAGTTATTCGTTGGCCTCGGTGGACGCCGCGTCCGCACTTTATTCGAGGAGGCGCGTAAGAAGGCACCCTGCGTCATCTTCATCGATGAGCTGGATGCAGTTGGAAAAACACGTAGCGGAGGCCCAGCCGGCGGCTCCGGTGTGGCGGGGGTCGCGAACGAGGAGCGCGAGCAGACCTTGAACCAGCTTCTCACGGAGATGGATGGCTTCGAGACTGCAGACTCGTCGCCAGTGATCATCTTAGCCGCCACCAATAGACAAGATAGCCTAGACCCAGCTCTGAGACGCCCTGGCAGGTTCGACAGGACAGTGGCGGTGTCTGCACCTGACCGCGCTGGCCGCGCCGCAGTCGCGCGTGTTCATCTAAGTGGATTGCCCAGTGGTGCGCTGGGTGAGCTGACGGTCGATGACGCCGCACTGCACATCGCCGCATCGACTGGTGGGTTTACTGGTGCAGACCTCGCAAACGTGACCAATGAAGCGGCGTTGCTGGCTGCACGCCGCGGTGCTGCCCACATCACGCTGAGTGACCTCGATGCAGCCATTGAGCGCGGCGCAGCTGGCTTAGAGCGGCCCAGTTTGAGGCTGAGCCCCAATGAGCGGCGTACTATCGCCATCCACGAGGCTGGTCACGCTGTTGTGGCGCATCTCGCAGCGTCGGTGGCCAATGTCAAGGTGTCCAAGATCAGTATCGTGCCGCGCGGAACTGGCGCGTTGGGCTGGACTCAGGCCAGTCCAGAGGAGGAGCTATATCTTGCCTCAGTCGCGAGATTGAGAGCCATGCTTGCTGTCCTCCTCGCTGGTCGTGCAGCGGAGGCTGCCGTGTGCGGCGAAATCACCACCGGCGCGTCTGACGACTTGCGGCGGGCGACAGCGATTGCAACAGACATGGTGGCAACGTACGGCATGTGCGCGACTCTCGGCCCACGCGCCATCGGCCAGCCCGGAGAGTTCGGAGCACCTGCATATGGAATGACTGCTGTATCGGACGGCGGAGGTGGTGGAAGCGCATTGCGCGCACCTGGGCAGCTGCTCGCGTCAAAAGTCGACGACGCTGTTGATGCGTTGCTTCGGGGCGCTGAGTCGTGGGCGGCAGCGTGTGTGACGCACAACCAAGCTGTTATAGGAGAGCTCGCGGAGGCGCTGCTGCGGGACGAGACGCTGTCGGGCGAGGCGTTGCAAGCGGTGTTGGCGCGCGTTCAGATGCCACCACGTGAAAGCGGGGCGGTGTTCTGGATGGAGCGGTGACACGGTGACACCTACAGGGTGTGCAACAAATTTGTTCGCAAGTCGCCGTTTTATAAATTTGACAAACGGCGTTTTGTTTCGCCCGCAAGTGAGCTGCTCGTCGCAGGGCCCTTCACACACCCGCCGCCAGCCATGTACCTCATGACGTACGTGGACGAGGCCACCGGCAAGGTGGTGTACACGCTCAAGGCACGT
>Ga0164296_1005701_pt1 | contig 10825 bp, 3 predicted proteins | sample GEODES057metaG_FD_113533 | JGI IMG/M metagenome (GOLD analysis project Ga0164296, IMG submission 113533) | Dystrophic lake water microbial communities from Trout Bog Lake, Wisconsin, USA - GEODES057 metaG | ecosystem: Environmental > Aquatic > Freshwater > Lake | place: USA: Trout Bog Lake... | reverse complement strand
TTAATAATAATAATTCAGGAAATTGGACCTTATTGGAACGATATAGTAGCGTAGTATCCTTTGATTGGACACAAAGTTATCAAACTGTAGGTATACAAAATGGAACTATACAATTTAATAAAAATTTATATAACTTTTCAGGAACAGATGTTGGTTACGATGCTAGTATCTTCGACGTGGAAGGATTTGATACAGTTGCGTCGTCTGAATTACGAATTATTTTAAACACTATTAAAAATAATATTTTTATAGATAATTTAAAACAAGAATATTTAAATCTTTTCTTCAACAGCGTTCACTATGTGTTAAGCGAACAAGTATATGTAGATTGGATATTTAAAACTAGTTTTGTTAAAGCACAACACAATGTTGGTGCGTTAAATCAACCAGTGAATTATCCAGTTGATAATTTAGCAAACTTTGAAGACTATGTTGCGGAAGTTAAACCTTATAGAACAAAAGTCAGGGAATATGTAAGCAACTATGAAAGTTTGGATACTGCTCAGTTACCTATTACTGACTTTGATATAATGCCAATTTATGAAAATGGCAAAGTTGGTATAATTGATGTGACTGTTCAAAACGGCAAACTTTCTGCTAGCGATACTGCTATAGAAACATACCCTTGGAAATTCTGGTTAGATAATGTGGGTTTCATTGTAACAGAAATTGTGTTAATTGATGGCGGATCTGGGTATAATATTCCTCCTCAGGTAGTCTTTACTAGCGAAAGTGGCCTTGGCGCTACTGGTAGAGCCTTTATCAGCAACGGTGTTGTGACTCGTGTTGTTTTATTAACACCGGGTAGCGGATACTTAACAACTCCTACAATTACTTTAGACGGCGGACTACGGGTTGATGGAGTACAAGCCAGAGCAGTTGCTATTATTGGCGAAACTGTTATTCGTACTACTACTATTGGCATGAGATTTGACCGTGTGTCACACACAAACTACATAACTCAATTACAACAAACTCAAACATTTAGCGGTAACGGAAGCCAGTTGAAATTTCCATTAACTTGGGCTCCAGATATTCGTGTAGGACAAAGTTCGATTACAGTTAATGGTATTCCAGTACTAAGAGAGTTATATACATTAAGCACAGTGGCTTCAACAGTTAACGGTTACACACAATATTCAGGATTATTAAAATTTGCTATAGGTAATGCTCCTGCTAATGGATCTGTATTATCTGTAACTTACTTAATTAATCCAGTCATGTTAAATGCCGCAGATCGTATTGAATTTTATTACGAACCTGGCACTGGTATGTTAGGAAAAGATCTAGCACAGTTAATGACAGGTATTGATTATGGTGGTGCTATAGTTAACGGACTTGGATTTAATGTACAAACAGGATGGGGATCAAGCCCGTATTATAAAGATAAATGGGATAACTTTGATAGTAGCTTTGACGATTACTTTGTAACCGTGGCAGCTAACACACATAGTTTTACCTTGCCATACGTACCTGCTAACGGTACAGAAATAAACGTTTATCAAATTAAAAATAATATTGATTCTTACGATAACAGAACTGGCACCTATGCTAATCAATTAGAATTTGGTTATAATATTGTTGATAACAGTCCAACAGCCACAACAATTAGTCATATCAATACGTCAGGACATATTACCACATATAATCCAGACGGCAGCTATGAAACAACTTTAGTTGTGGTCGATGCTAGCGGAATTTTTTCAGGTATGGGTATTATTGGAGTAGGGTTTAGTTCGAATGTAGCTGTATTAACAACTACAGGTGCTAGCGGTGATGGAACAACAGTTACGCTAACATTTGATCCAGTATCAACCCCACCATATAGTATAGGTCAAACAATTATTGTTAACAATGTGTTACCAGTTGTTTATGATGGAACATATACTGTTACTGCTTGTACAACAACTAGTGTAAGTTATCTAAGTAAAGCTACTGGAACAAAAACACAAGCGGGCACTATCATTGGTAGTGCTATACATAAAGTTGCTAGTGTTAATCTAGCAACAAATACAGTCACATTGAATAGAGCTCCTGACAGTATTCCTAGTGGCAATTTAACATTTACATTTAACTTCTCGGGTAGTACACAATTAACTGTTACCGATACAACATACATTAATGTTAATGATATAGTATCTTGTTCGACCATTAGTTCTTTGATTTATAATTCTCGTGTTACTGCTATTATTGATAGTCAAACAGTTGCTATTAATACAATTTTGTACGCAAATATTAATTCAGGTGTTGAATTAACTTTTACTAAAACACTAGCACAGCCAACCGATATTACAATCAATGCTAATGGAACTGCCGTACTTAACAATATTGTATATCCAACAGGATTACCGAGCATAACAATTTTAAATATTACCGGAAAAATTAGTCCTACTAGGTTAGACGATACAAATTACGGTACTATTAATCAAACTAATAAAAATGCTATAATGTCAACTTTAGTATCTGATGGCATACCCGATAGTCAAGTTGCTCCAGGATTGTATCAAAAGACATTTGCGATACCAAACACATATACAGTATTAACTGGTGACGAATTTATTTTTAGACGTAGTACCAGCGACGGATCTATATTACCAAATGCTAACGATTATGATACTTCTTTAGTTGGCGGAGATCTAGCGTATGGTACTGCTACGGGTCTGTCGGCAGATGATATCATAGTCGACGGCGATGGCATGGTTACTCCTACTACTAGTCCGGCTCCCGAAGAAGTTGTACCTGGGCAAGTAGTAGACGCTGTTGCTATTAAAGTTTATGATAGATCTAATTCGGGCGCCGCAAATATTCAAGTAGAAAATTTTATTGCAGACGGTACACGCAACGTTTACACATTGGCACAACAACCTAATAGTCCAAAAGCATTAATTGTTAAGGTTGGTAGTGTAATAAAAACTGAAGGAACTGATTATGCAGTTGATTACAGAAATAAAAAAATTACGCTAACTGTAACACCTACAGCTCAAACTGTTGTAACTGTATTCAATATAGGATTTGCTGGTTCTAACATACTTGATCTTGACTATTTTGTCGGCGACGGAATTACTACTGAATTTGTAACTAAAGCACCTTGGTTAACAGATATCACATCGGTAATTTATGTTGATGGACTAGCGGCAAATCCAAGAATATTTAAAACAGATGCCACATACGATTTTGCTAATGCAGTTGGTTTTAAATTTGTTACACCTCCAACAGCAGGAAGTTTAATTAATTTTATTATAGTTAGTGGAGCACAGCAAACATTTGTTGTGACAAACAAAGAAATTATACCAACTAACGGAGTAAATCTAACATATTCATTAGCCTATCCAGTTGGAACAAGTTTACCAAACGAATCTAATATGATAGTTCGGGTAGATCAAACTATCTTATCGGGTCCTAACGATAACTATTTTACAATCGGAAAAAATCGACTAAACTATAATATTGATCCGGCAAAGATTGTCCCTTACTCGGCAACAATTCAAAATATTAATGTTATAGCCAATGGTATAACTTTAAAATTAGGCGCAGACTATACTGTAGATCTTTCTGGAATTATTATTACGCTGACAAAAAATGCTTATACACTGTACAAAGGAACAACATTACTTGTAAGTATTACCACTGACGAAAGCTATTTCTACGATCCGATAGCAAAGACAATTACATTTACTCAAGCCTACGACCATACACACACAGTTGAGGTAACTAGCTCATATAATCATAGTATGCTAGACATACGCAGATCTAGTATTGATGTAACGTCTAATATTTCGTTAACACCAAATACTGCTGAGTACTATTACTATAAAAATCTAGCTTCAGGTTTAATAAAACTAGATAGAACAATCTTAGATGACGGTTATGTTTGGATTACTAAAAACGGCACATTACTCACACCTACGATTGACTACAAATTAAACGACGATAAACAAAGCGTTCAGTTGGCAGTATTACCTAATAAAACTGATCGTTTAACATTTATTACATTTGGCAGTAATGTATTATCCCCAGGAATTGCTTACATGCAGTTCAAAGACATGTTAAACAGAGTAAGTTACAAACGATTGAGTTTAAGCAAGAGAACCACGCTTGCTCAAGATTTACATTTGAACGATACCCGTATGGTTTTAACTGACGCTAGCAATTTCGATGTACCAAATCCTACAGCTAATAAGCCAGGCGTAATTGAAATACGAGGAGAACGTATTGAATATTTTGCTAAAAATGGAAATATATTGAGCCGATTACGTCGTGGTACACTAGGTACAGGAGTTTATAAGTTACATAAAGCAGGTGCGTTTGTTCAAGATATCGGCCCAACTGAAACTATACCTTATACCGAAACAACGTTGACGGAACAAATCATAAGTGACGGAACAAATATTGTTAATTTAAGTTTTGCTCCGCAATTATATCCAATAAAAGACGCAAAAACTCACGAAGTCTTAGCAGAAGTTCCCGGCGATATCGAAGTGTTTGTTGGCGGTTATAACGATGGATCAGCCTGGGCTTCTGGAGTTACATACAATGTTGGAGATATTGTTAACATAGGTAGCTATACCTATAGATGTACAACTGCGCACTCAAGTGGAGCAACATTTAGTGCCGATAGTGCTAACTGGACATTCTTCATAGGCAATATTCGCTTGAAAAAACAAGGGTATAGTGTTCACAACGTTAATGTTAACCCTTATAGCCCAGCAGGTGATATAGCATTGCCAGCAGATTTTACAGTAGATGGAATATCTAAATCTTTAACATTGACTAATTTGTTAAACAAAGGAACCCATATTACTGTAATCAAACAAATTGGTACTGCTTGGGATGGTGATAAAAATAACCCAGTTAACATTCTAAATGATAACAGTAAAATTGCTGAGTTTTTAAAGGTTAGTCCAGGTATTTGGTACACAGATTACAAGAGTTAAACTAGCGGATAATGGCTTTGATAAATATAAGATAAAGAGAGATTGATATGCAGACTAAAGACGCAACAGGAATTCATATCGAGGGTCACATTAAGATCCACGACCCGGTTTCTAAAGAAATTTATGTGAATAAACGTAATGCCATTCACTATGAAAACATCAGTATAGCCCTAGCAGAAAGTATGGCTAATAGTGGCCAGGGTTTTATCTATCAAATGGGTTTTGGTAACGGCGGAACCAGCATAGATCCAACCGGAATTATTACATATCTCACTCCAAATACCAGCGGAACTAATGCTAGTCTTTACAACCAAACATATACTAAAGTAGTAAACAATAATTCTAGTACAAACTTAGACCCTAGCAGAAATTTTATCGAAAGTCGACATGTAACCGGAACGAATTATACAGATATTTTTGTTACTTGTTTGTTAGATTACGGCGAGCCAAGCGGACAAGGCGCATATGATACAGCGACTAGCACAGAAGCTACGTATGTATTTGACGAATTAGGCCTACAAAGTTACAATTCAGATGGATCAACTTTATTATTAACTCATGTTATTTTTCATCCTGTATTAAAAAGTTTAAACCGCTTAATACAAATCGATTATACTGTGCGCATTCAAAGTTTAACCGGGCTAGTAGGAGTATAAGATGACCTATCCAGTTACTTACACCGAATCGAACAATCCGGCAAAACCTGCCATTATTGTACAAGACCAAAGTCTAAATACACAAACCAGTCTTACATTTGTGGGACAAAACTATAACGGGTATGCTCCAATAATTGCTAACGATTTTCTACATTTATTAGAAAATTTTGCGGCACCCACAGCTCCTTCCAATCCAGTCCAAGGACAGTTATGGTACGATAATGGAGTTAGCAGTCTTAAAATCTGGGACGGCACAACTTGGACATCGGCCGGTAACTTAAAAAAATCTGCTACAGCACCTTCAGTATCAAATAGTCTGCAAGGCGACTTATGGGTAGATACTGCTAACAGTCAATTATATTTGTTTTCAGGATCTAACTGGTTATTGGTTGGCCCACAGTTTAGTCAGGGTACATTAACAGGTCCTATTGTTGAAAACATAGTTGATACTAACAACGCGACTCATAGTGTGGTTTGTAATTATGCTTCTAGTTCTACAACAGGTACCAGCTATAGAATATCAATAACTAGCAAAGATACTTTTATTCCTAAATTGGCAATTCCAGGGTTTACCACAATCAATGAAGGTATTAATTTAAGTTCAATAGATGCTAGTTCGGGATTAACCAGATTCTGGGGTACTGCGCAATCTGCAGATTCTTTATTAGTCAACGGAAAAACTCTATTATCTTCTAACTTTTTAACTACAGAAGGTACGACTAACACAACAACTAGCACATTTAATGTAAAATCAAATTCTGGTATCAACATTGGTACTGCGTTAGGTTTCAATATTGGTGTTAGCTCTAACACTACAATTTTTACTAGTATTACTAGCGGACATAATGTTGCGTTTAATTTAAATAATGGCACTGCTACCCAGACTTTAGTATATTTTCAAGCAAACGGTACAGTCGGTATAGGATTTAACAATACAGCACCATCGTCTACATTAGATGTCATGGGCACATTAACTATTAAACCCGATACAACTAATATACCTTCTGGCGGTCCAGGAAAATTAATAGTGACAGGTACTACTAATTCTACAAGTACAACTACTGGTAGCATTGTTACTACCGGCGGCCTCGGTGTTGCTTTAAATAGTAATTTTGGAAAAGATATTTCAGTATTTGCTAGTCAGCCTAACAATACAGGTGGCGGCGTAATATTAAATAACCTAGCTTCAGGTATACCAGTAGCCGGCGCTGTTATTGTTCCAGGTTATAGTATAAGCTCATCTGAGGCAACCAGTCTAAATATTCCGTATGTCACAGCAGGTGCTGGTTTATATGACATTGGAACTGCTACTCGCCCATTTAGAAATGTATACGCTCAAAGTTTTGTTGGTACATTTAATGGATCTTTTACTGGTGCGTTAGCGGGTAGTGTAAACGGTAGTGCGGCAAAACTAGCAAGTCCAACACAATTTAGTTTGTCGGGCGACGTAGTTAGTAATATTGTTAGCTTTAATGGTCAAAGTTCAGACGGTAAAGCAATATTTAATACACAAATTAATCAAAATTTTATTACTACTAAATCAGATAACACAGCAAGAACTTCAGCAACTGACAGTTACGCTAACGATGCCTTACTAGTTTATCAAACAGGCGCTGGCCTAGTACAGATGACTAAACAGACATTATTTAATCATGTGGCAACAGTGCCAGTTGGTTGTATTTTTCCATATGCTGGAACAGGTCTGCCAACTGGTTATTTGTTATGCGATGGTAGCGAAGTACAAATTTCAAAGTATTCAGCCTTATATAACATTATTGGTTACAATTATAAAGCGGCAATACTATTACAAGGACAAAGCACATTTGCGTTACCCGACTTAAGAGGTAGATTCCCGTTGGGCCGAGACAATATGAGTAACGGAATAACTGTTCCTTATAAAGACGGTTCTGGCACACAAATTTCAGCAGGCGGCGGCCCTGCTAATCGTGTAAGCGATGTTACAGCTGATATAATTGGCACTGGAGCAGGTAACCAACAAGTTTCGTTAGGTGTTACTAATTTGCCGGATCATAAACATACGTTAAGTCCTGACGGTGTAACTCAATATTATGCCGCAGGTATTCCAGGCGCAGGGTCAGATCCAAATGCGCAAACAGGGCTCGGATTGCCAGTTCAACTTCAACCTGGCCAAGGATCTGGATTACCTAATAGTGGCAGTGTTAATGCGACAGCGCATGGTGTACCAATTAACATTATGAATCCTTACGAAACTATTAATTACATAATCTTCACTGGTGTCCTATAATGACTTATTCAATTCTTTTAACCAACGGTACAGCAATAACTAGTATAACAGACGGATCAATCGATACCTCTACTGATTTAGCGTTAATTGGAAAAAATGCTTCGGGCTACGGTAATTTTATCAATGAAAATTTTGTACATTTATTAGAAAATTTTTCCAATAGTGCTCCACCTAACAGCCCTATACAAGGACAGTTATGGTTTGACACCAGTGTCAACCGATTAAAAGTATACAATGGCGTACAATTTGTAGTAAGTGGCGGATCAATTGTTTCCAGTACTATTCCAAGTAGTATCTCGTCAGGTGATTTATGGATCGATAATGTTCGTGAACAGCTATATTTTAATGACGGTATAAACACATTACTAGCCGGACCGGCATATACAGCGGCACAAGGTGTTTCAGGGTTTACAATCGAAGATCATTTAGATACCAATCAGATTAGTCATACAGTTGTTTTGTTATGGTTATCACAGCAGTTGTTAGGAGTGTTTACCAAAGAATCATTTACATTTGCTGAAGCACCGGCCGGTATACCTGCTACAGTAGGAGTTGGATTTACAGCCAGTTCTATACCAAATTTTATTTTTAATGTTCCGACAACATCATCGCAAGCGTTGATAGCTGCCACCGGTTCTTTAAAAACAGCTGAAAGTTTTTTATCAACAACTGATAACAGTCAAAGTACCGGTATATTAAGTATTCAAAATACTACCCCATTAATTTTAGGACCAAGTGCCAATACAGAGTTCGATGTAAATGCCAGTTTGTTTCAAATTAAATCAAACAGTATTAATCAAAACTTTTTAATTCAATTGTTAAATGGTTCAGGAACACAACCTGCATTGTTTATTAATTCTGCTAGTCAATATGTGGGAATTTATACTCAATCTCCACAGGCCACGTTAGATGTAGCAGGAAGTGTTATTGTTGAAGGTAATTTAACAGTTAAGGGAACAACTACAACTGTAAGTTCTACAACAATTACATTGGCAGATAAAAATATTGAATTAAACAAGGTAACTGTGCCAACTGATACATTAGCCAACGGTGGAGGATTTACTCTACATGGTACTACGGATAAAACATTTATCTGGACAAATGACGGTACGGGTTGGAACAGTAGCGAAGGTATTAATTTAACTAGCGGCACAACTTTTAAAATAAACGGGCTAGATGTATTATCTGGATCAACTCTAGGAACTGGCATAACACATAGTAGCTTAACTACAGTAGGTACGCTAACTAGTCTACAAGCAGCCAACATTAGTATCAATACAAACATTATCGGTTATGTAAATGCTTTACAGCCAAACGGTAATATCTATCTTCAGCCAAAAGGAATCGGATCTGTTGACGTTAACAACGCAAATATTACTAGTGTAGCCACTCCAGTAAACGGAACTGATGCGGCAAATAAAAATTATGTGACCACACAAGTACAAACAGCCAGTGTTGCAATAGCATTGACTGTTGGAGCGAGAGCTAACTCGCAAATAGCGTCCGACTTTTTATCTAAAATTTTTCCAAACACTGAGCATCAAGCAAGTACATTATGTCGAGTTTTTGTAACAGATGATTCATCTGTAAGACAATTCCAGTTAAACGGATCAGGCACTTGGATTTTCCAGTTTAACCTGTAAGGTAAATATTGAATAACAACAGAGCAGAGCGAACATGTCATATAACATAACAAATTTTGATGGAACACCATTTGCTGTAGTAGCAGACGGTGTAGTTAATACCACAACAAGCATTAGCTTCATTGGTAAAAACTATGCCGGATACGGTGAAAAACAAAACGATAATTTTTTATGGCTGTTGCAAAATTTTGCTAGCACTAGTCAACCAGTAAAAACCGTAAAAGGTCAAACTTGGTTTAACTCGACTACCAATGCTTTAAAATTAAATATATATGACGGCGGCGGCTGGAAAACTCTTGCTGTTAGTCAAGTTGGTCCTACATCTTCAGGCGGACAAAATCCAGCAGGTACTCCTACACTAGGAGATATGTGGTATGATACAGCAAACAACCAACTAAAAGTATATAACGGATCCACTTACATACTGGTGGGACCACAGAGTGTAACAGGATTTGGTACTACAGAAATGCTTAGTACTACCATTGCAGATACTGACAATAATTCGCATCCTGTACAACAAGCCATGGTAGATGGCAATATATATTTTATAATAAGTTCTTATACTGATTTTACACCAAAGGTTGCTATTTCAGGATTTGATACAATATTCCAGGGAATAACATTAAATTCAAATTACAAAATACATGGCACTAGCACTAACGCAGACAATTTAGGAAATAATCCTCCTAGTTTTTATGCTCCAGTTACCAACCCTGTATTCTTAACAAGTATTCAAACACCAGACACAGGTGTTCATGTTGGCACAGCAATGACACTATTAAACAATAGTTCAATACCAACACTACAAGCCGCATCTTTTAAATTACAATTTCAAACAAATGCTGGCACAAACACTCCGTTAACTCTAGTTAATAATGATGTACTACCAAGTGCTAATTTAGCTACAAATTTAGGTAGTACAAATCTTAAATTTAATAATTTGTATGCTGGCTATGTATTTTCTACAGCACAACGATCAGACACACTAAATGATGGCGCGGGCAATTACCAACCAGCCAGTGTGCCCAGCAGTCCCAACACTGTGGTTGTCAGAGATTTAAACGGCGCCATCGTCAGCCCACATTTTATTGGCAAAGCAGATAATGCATCTCAAGCAGATCATGCTGCACTAGCTGATGTAGCTACTCTTGCTGATGTAGCAAATGTAGCTAATCAAGTAGATTGGAATAATATCTATCCTAATAAACCAAACAATTTTGTTTATAACGATAGCAATACTTACAACATTAGTATTCAAGGAAATGTAACAGGAAATGTAACAGGAAATGTTACAGGCAATTTAACAGGCAATGTGACCGGCAACTT
>Ga0164296_1005700_pt1 | contig 10825 bp, 1 predicted proteins | sample GEODES057metaG_FD_113533 | JGI IMG/M metagenome (GOLD analysis project Ga0164296, IMG submission 113533) | Dystrophic lake water microbial communities from Trout Bog Lake, Wisconsin, USA - GEODES057 metaG | ecosystem: Environmental > Aquatic > Freshwater > Lake | place: USA: Trout Bog Lake... | reverse complement strand
TTGTCTATCAAGTAACCGGAACTTCATATTCGGCAATCGATGACTATTTTGCCAAGAGAGACTACGAAACAAATGGCGATTATGTAGTCAATAATTTTACCTTAACCCCATCACCAAATGCTGGAGGAAATGCTGCCAAGTATGATCTAAGCATCGGACCTGGTGTTGCATATGTTCATGGTTATCGTATTGAGAACCAATCAAAATTAACTCTGACAAGCGACAGAGCAAGAACTCCGTATGTCGTAAATCCAAATTATGTTTATATTGATTACGGCGCATATCTTTATACCGATACCGCAAATGGATTCTTCGATGTTACAACACAACCAACAGTTGACCTGCATTGCGTAAATGCGGCTAACGTAACACAAGACATAACAAACGGCGGCAAATATACTGCAACCTTGATTGGTCAAGCAGCAATAAGAAACTTCATTTACAGTAGCGGTACTGGCACACCAACATCATGGGTATTTAAAACATACCTATCAGATATCAATATGTCTGCGTTTTCGGGTACAGCCGGTGCATCTAGTACCGCCAACTCGATTGTTATCACAGACACATCACAGAATTTTTCAACCATTGCCAATGCTTACTATGGCATGACATTGACCGCAACAACAGGAACAATTCTCGACCAGAGAACTATTTCTTCCTATACAGTATCGGGAACAACAAAAACATTCTTTGTGAATCCTCCGTTTACAATCACGCCAACGACAAGCACCACGTTTACTCTGAATCCTGATCCGACAACAATAGAATCAGTACTCAGAAATACTGGTTCAAATAGTTCACCAACAATAACGGCTAGTACGAACGTCAATAGTCAGTACGGTAAAGTTAATGGTCTGGTAACTGGAGCAACAATACTACAGAACCCAAGTTCTCCCGAAATGTTGTTCACCGTTGGTAATCCATATGTTGCCAACCTGTTCAACACAACCTATACAACAACGCAAGCATGGCGTAACGTTTCTTTTGTCAACGGACTAGGAAACGGTCTGAGCCTGACTGTCACAAACGGAAGTCCATTAAGATTTATTGGAACAGGAACAATTACTGGTTCGTCAGTATTACAAAACTATCTTGTTGTAAATCCAACAACAGGTGCAATACTTGACTTTAGTGGCGGTGGTGCAAACACAGTAACAATTACAAACAACCAACAGACAGTAACATTTGCTTCTTCTGGTTATTCAACACAAACTGTTGATGTTATCTCATTGATGAATGTTACCAATGGTGACGGAACTTCTTTTGTACTAAAGATTAAGAACCTAACAACCGGCAACACTAACGTATTCAGTTCATTTGCCACGGCTGTAACTGGAACAACTGGTTGCTATTGGGATTCAACTTTAGGTCAAACAAAGATTTCATATGCAAATGCAACAGGCAACAGCAAAATCTCTCTTTATGTTTCAGATATTAAGAAAGTAAGAAAGATCATTGATACTGGAACTCCAGGCGCCTCGTTAACCGCAGGTATGTTAACTTCATCTCAATATGATGTTACAAACCAATATCTGTATAACGATGGACAACAAGATAGTCACTATGACTTTGGTTACATTAGTCCAATTGCTGGCTCTAATGGTCCACGCGGTGACTTAGTTGTATTTTACGATTACTACCAACACGCCGGTGGTGACGGATACTTCTCGGTACTTTCTTACCTGTCACCAACATACGGTGGCGTATCAACCTCTCCTGAATTATATCAAAATATTGGATCATATACAAGTAAGGCTGGTACGATCTATAAGTTATCCGATACTATAGACTTCAGACCAACGAGAGTAAATGGTACAACAACATTGTCATATCAGAACTCAACAGGTGGTGCTTATCTGCCTGCTGACCTGACGCAATTCACGAGCGGTTACTCTTTCTATCTGGGTAGAAAAGATAAACTGGTACTGAGTAAAGACAAGAGTTTCCAAATCATACAAGGAACTCCTTCTCTCAACCCATTACCGCCAGTAGAACCGGATGGTTCACTTGTTCTTGCAAATCTAACGTTAGATCCTTATACTGCATATGTTCCTGGTGAAAACCCTGCGAGCTTGCCCGGAAATCTATCGATAGTAAAAGTTCCACATAATCGTTGGGCTAAATCAGATATCACAGATCTACAGACTCGCGTTAATAATCTGGAATATTATGCCTCACTAAGCCAAATGGAAGCAAGTGCTGTAGCGTCACAAGTATCAGACACCAACGGCATAGTTCGCCCTAATTACGGCATTCTAGTTGATGCGTTTACGACATACACAACGGCAGATACCGCCAACCCAGATTATATGTCGAACATCAACGTGAGAACAGGAACATTATCTCCTTTAAATCTTGTGGATAATTTCCAATTACAGAACCCATACGTTCTATCGAGTCTAGCAACAGTATCTAATACTTCACTATATTCGATTTCATCAATTGGTTCTGGAACAACAAACATCTTTACTCTGCCTTATACTACCGCTAACGTTGCGGTACAACCATTGGCAAGTTCTGTTATTAGCCTGAACCCATTCTCTGTTGTTGTTTATCAAGGCACAGCACGTTTAAGTCCACCAATGGACAACTGGGTTGATAACACCAAGTCGCCTGCATTGCTGATTACTGATCCTAATATGCAAGTGTATCAGCAAGATAACGGCGTCAACATGACGAACTCAAGTGACTTTGGAGTAATACCAGGCACTTCTTCGACAACAACATCGTCAACCAATGTTACTGGACATAATGTTAACCCAAGTCCTTTTGGATATAAAGGTTACACGGCAACAACCACGACGACATATGCTTCACAGTTACAGAACATTACAACGTCGGCAGGTTACAGTCCAATATCTTCGGCGTTGAATTTAAACAATGGCTACTTGACCAACATATCAATACTACCATACATCAGATCACAACAAATTGGATTTAATGTAACGGGTCTATTGCCTAACTCACCAGTTACGGTTACATTTGACGGCGTTGATATAAGTCCATACATCATTACACCAGATACGATTGAATTGGTCAACGTAACCGGCACATTCAATGAAGGTGATGTTGTTGGATTCTATTTCAACAACCAGTTCTCACCAACTGCTCGCGTCATGGGTACACACGTTTACGGAACATCAAACAACATGGTTCGTTTGTATGTTTCTGGTGTTGTTGGTGCTCCTGTTTATTCGAACTCAACGACTGTACAAAATGCACAGTTTGACGTAAACGGAAATTATACTGGAACGACCGCAAGCGGAACAATTAATTCAGGCATTATTCCAATCAACACATCCGGTTCTGTAACTGCTGTGGGTGGAACATATTCAACTTCAGGTGGATCAGGATACAGAATCTATAAAGTTAGAGATCCAAATCGTTGGTCAACCTTCTTGAATAGTTACGGTGTTTGGGGTGACCTGAATCAGTCATCGTCATACTCGGCAACATTCTACTGGACACCATCTTATACTGGAACACACACATTTGTTGTGGCAAGTACCGGTTCGGGAACAAACCATACAACGGTATTGGTAAACGGTTCTTCTGTATACTCGACAAGTTCAACATTGTATAATGCTCCTGCAACTTTCACCCGCACATTTACAGCAGGAACTCAATATACAATTTCTTGGGCAGTAACAGGAAGTCCAACAGGTTATGCATCTGGCCACGGACTTGTTATACATGATCCACAAAACAATGTCGCGTTTGCTTCGAATAATCCTTCTGGTGTAACCAACTCAGATTCATCATCTGAAACAATCATGTATAATGGTGGTGCTTACTTTACTGGCGTCACCAAGATTGCTCTTGACCAGAGATCTTCCAATATTGCAAACTACTATGTTGGTTCAAAGATTTCTATAACATCGACATATGCAACACAACAAACCAACCAAACAGCAACGGTAGTTCCTCTCCAGTATTCTGGATTAGGAAGTTACCTCAACGTTGCTGGTGGTGGTCTAGGCGCTCTCTCTGGTCTGGCAGGTTACGGCGGAAAAATTTCCTTCCTGTCGGGTTCATACAATTATACTTATTACAAGACCACAACAGTAACTATTCCATCACAGTATACGTACACGGCAAACGTTACGGCATATGATAATGTGAATAGAATTGTTACACTCGATACTCCTGTTAATATATCACTAGGTTACAATAACTCACTCGGTGATATAAGTTCACAGTACAGTCTATCAGGAACAATAACGACAGTTGCAGGTGCCGTCTCACAAGGAACAGGGCTACCAAAACTATCAACAGACGAACACGGCGGCCTGGTTGGAATATTCAATGTACCACCAAATACATTCCAAACAGGACAAAGAATATTCCGTGTAGACAATAGAACTGTTCCAACCGATCCTACTACGGCAACTTGCTTTGCACAATCAACGTTTACGGCATCAGGACTTGCAACAACTTCTCAATCACTAGAGTTTGCACCATCTGTAGATTCGGCTTCAACGCAATTTACATCTGTTGCTCAAACTCCTGTACAGAAGATTAATACGATTACGACGTATACTCCTTGGGATCCTATTGCACAAACGTTTATTATTGACAAGGCAAACTATCCTAATGGCGTGTTCTTGAATTCAATCAAGGTATTCTTTGCAAGTAATCCAACCACAAACTATCCCGTGACAATGTTTATTACTAACACACTGAATGGTGTTCCTTCTGGTGCTGCGTTGGACTATTCTACAGTTACATTAAAAACCAGTGATATTAAAACTTCGAATACTCCGCACTATCTTGATTCAAGCACATATACAGTCTTTAAATTTCCAGCACCTGTCTATGTACAGCCTGGAGTATTGTATGCGTTCATACTCAAGACAAGTTCGCCTGATTACACCATATATTATGGTCAGCAGAACTCGACGGCAATATCTTCAACAGCAAAAGCCTACCCAACGGATGCAAACCCATCTGCACCAACCAAGATAGGTGCCGCACCTTATGTTGGTGCCTTGTTTGAATCTCAGAACTCTATTACGTGGACAGCAGATCAAACATCCGACCTGATGTTCGTAATGGATCAATGCGTATTCAATACAAATGTGGCACCAACGATCATATTTGGTGTTCCACAAGGATTGCCATACAGAAAGATGATACAAAGCAACGCAATTCAGTATAAACTGGATGCCAACTCTGTAACAAATCTATATGGAAATTTCAATACGACAATGCCTTCTCATGCGTACAATCTGACCACAACAGATTTCGTACCTACACAGACAGGCATATCTTATCAGTACAGTTCATTGTTGGCCAATGGCAACGTTCCTGCTGGACCATATAGTGTAACACCAGGAAAATATGGTTGTCCAAATCCAGGAAACATACTTCTGAATGACGGCCTTGGAGAAAGATCACTGGTATCTGTAATACCTAACTCGTTTGCTCTGACAGCAACATTAGCATCAACTGATCCTAATGTAAGTCCAGTAATATCAGACGACGGTCTATCTCTGTACAATATCCGTAACATCATTAACAATATGGGAATGAGTAACGCGGTGATTGCTGTTGCAAATACAGGATCAGGTTACAATGCTAACACCGTTTCTGTAACAATAAGCAATCCAGATTACGGTAGTTCTAGTGCAGTACTTGCCGCTAACGTGGCCAACGGTACAATAACTGGTGTATATGTTGTTTCACCAGGTTCTGGTTACCTAACAACACCAACCATAACAATTACAGATCCTACAACAAGATCTGGAAATGCAAACGTTGTTGTTACTGTATCAGGTGAAACTTCACCACATGGCGGTAATGCTCTGACAAGATACCTGACCAAGAAGGTTGTAATGCCTGCCGGAAATGATTCTGGTGACTTGAGAGTATACTATGCCGCATACAAACCACCAGGAACAAATGTCTATGTGTATTACAAGATATTAAGTTCAAGTGACACCGATACATTCGACAACCAATCTTGGCAGTTGATGACACAGACAACAAATCAGAACGTGTACTCGACAAGTCCGACGAACATCATCGAATACGAATGTGCGCCTGGTATATTCTTGAATGGTGTGGCAAATAATAACATATCATATACCAACACACTAGGTGTTACTTATACCAACTTTATACAGTTTGCGATTAAGGTTGTAATGGCAACAAGTGACAATACTAATCCGCCTTCGATCAGCAATATCCGTGCGATTGCGCTGCCACCAGGAACAGGAATATAATATGTTAGTCAAAGTTACTGGAACTAATTTTGTCCGTGATACGTCGACCATGGCATTGATTAATACAAATACACAAGAAAAAAATGATTATCAATCCAAGGTTCGTATGTTAAAGACCCAAAAAGATGAAATAAATATAGTTAAATCTGAGATTGACGGCATCAGAAATGAAATGTCCGAAATAAAACAGATGCTAACGCAACTACTGGACAAAGGTTTAAATGGCTAATACATACGCATCAATAAGTAACGCCAATACATTTGGCGATTGGGTCGTTGCAACCAACTCTCTAATCTTTGAGAATAACGGATTTGCATCTGCACGTTATACAAAATCAGTAGGAACATTAGTTCTTGCTGATTCAACTTTAGGCCTGCAAGTCAGTAACAATGCCACAATCGGTGGTGGTCTAGTATCTTCTGGTATTGGATCGTACGGACAGATTCAGAATAATTTATTAGTTGGCGGCCAAGTATACTTTTCCAATACAACATTAGGTCTTGTTAATTCTGGACAGGCCAATGTTAACGGCACGATGTTCTTGACTGCATCTGGTACAGGTCTAAACGTATCAAACAATTCAATATTTGTTGGTAATGTTACCGTATTAGGTGTTACGACACACACAGGTAATACATTAGTACAAGGACCGTTTTACGTTTATAGTGCGCCAGTTGTAGCTAATAGTGCAACAGTAGCACAAAACTTATTTGTTGCTGGCAATATTGTTACGCCTCAACAATCATTTGCAGCTTCTGTACAAGCAAATAACTATGTTACAACTAACACTTTGTTTGCTTCACAAAATGTTTTTGCATCATACAGCGTACAAGCAAATACTGTAATGAATTCTCCAAACTTTGGAGCACAGTACGCAACAGTACAATACAATATTATCACGAATAACTTAACGGCCAATAGTTCTGTTTCTACGGGAACATTAAACTCTACCACTATTACAAATACTGGTGCAACTACAACAGCATCATTACAAGCAACAAACGCGAATACTGGTTTATTAACCTCTAACAATGCAACCATATCTACAGGTTTAATTGCCGCACTAATAACATCAAACACCGCGGTTAATACTCCTCTTGTAAATTCGACAACACTAAACAATACCGGTACTACTTACACAAATAACTTGCAAGCAAATACCAATGTCAACACACCATTGGTTACAGCCACAAACGCAACGGTATCTTCTGGTGTAATTACAGGTACGGTTCAAGCAAATACAAACGTCAATACTCCGTCTGTTACTGCACAGAACGCGACGATCCAATACAATTTAATTACTAACGTATTGACAGCCAATGCAAACGTACAGACGCCACAGATAATAACTGGTGCGATAGACAATACAGGCACCACATATACAAACATATTGCAGGCCAACTCTATCGTCAATACTGGAACGGTAGATACTTCTACGATAAACAATACTGGTGTTGCTTATACAAATAACTTGCAGGCAAATACCAACGTTACCACACCAGCGGTAACCGCAGCTGCTATTGTAATCACAAACGCATTAACTGCGAACACCAACGTTAATACAACATTGGTCAACTCAACAACAATAAACAATACTGGCACGGTATATGCTAATAATATTGTTGCCAACGTTTCAATGTCTGTTGCTAATCTTACGGTTGCTGGAACACTAACAGCAAACGTTGTGCAAGCAAACGTGTCGATGAACACAGTAACTCTATCGACAAACACACTCAACACTCTCAGTACTGCATATGCGAACTTTATTCAAGCAAACACCAACGTCAATACACCATTGGTAACAGCTACAAACGCAACAGTATCTTCTGGTCTAATTACAGGACTCGTAACAGCAAATACTTCTGTTAATACTCCTCTTGTAAATTCTACAACAGTAAACAATACTGGTACAGTTTTTACAAATCTCCTACAGGCAAATACCACAGTAAATACGGCGTCGGTAACTGCAACGTCGATGAATGCCATTACGGTAATTTCGACAACGCATACCAATGGCGGAACAATATACACCAATAACTTGCAGAGCAATACAGGTGTAAACACTTCCACATTGAGTGTCGCATCGAGTGCTGTAGTAAATTCTCTGGTGTCAAACACAACGATATCGGGTCAGGCAATAACAGGTACAAACCTTACCTTGACAGGCACAACACTAACCGCAACAGGAGTAACTGCTGCGTTTAGTAACCTTTCTGTATCTGGTGCCTTTACAATTAACGGCAATACAGTTTACAATTCTCCAAATTTTATATTGAGTACTGCAACACCAAACCAGACCACTCTGATTGGTACTTACAGAAATACTGGTGCAGGTAATGCTTACATCCGTTGGACAGAAGCAAACCAATACTGGGATATCAATGATGTTAATACAGGAACTTACTACAGAATACTCACCGACGAATATCGTTCCGATTCTGTAACGACAGCCTCCTCAACAAACGTTGCAACATCTAATGCTGTGTATTATCTGCAACAGGTTAATAACCTACAGAATACAAACATTACTTCCGTCAACACTTATGCCGCATCTGGTTATGCCACAGCAAACGCAACCAATACCTATTCGGTATCTGGTTATGCTCAGGCCAATACGGCAACAACTAATGCTGGTGCAACTAATACCTACGCGCAGTCCGGTTATGCTGTTGCAAACGCAACCAGCACATACTCGGTTTCAGCATACGGAACAACAAACGCAGTTAGCACCTATGCTCAGTCCGGTTATGCTACGGCAAATGCGGTTAACACCTATGCACAATCAGCGTATGCATTAGCAAACAATGCAGGAACACTTGTAACTCCTGCGTTCAACCAAGCAAATGCTGCGAACACATTAGCTGCGTCCAGTTACAATTCATCTAATGCTGTTAATACTTACGCACAGGCAGCATACAACAAAGCCAATACGGGCGGAACATTTACTGGTGCCACAATATTCCAGAGTGACGTATCAATTTCTGGTAATCTAAGAGTTTCCGGAACAGCTGAATACGTTAACACTTCTACATTGCAAACAACACAGTCACTAATAGAACTTGCGGCCAACAATTCGACCTCAGACGTAATCGATATTGGTTTCTATGGTCTATCAAGTGCAGGATATCACGGTCTAATCCGAGAAGGTTCAGGTGGAACCAACGCCGGCAGTTTCTATCTCTTTAAAAACTTGGCAACTGCACCAACAGGTAATACAGTTAACTATGCATCATTGACTCCTGCAACCTTAGTAGGAACATTCTCAGGTAATGGCTCTGCTTTAACCAGTCTTGCTGGTGCCAACATTACTGCGGGTTCAATACCTAATACCGCACTAACAAACAGTTCCTTGTCAATCAATGGAACATCAGCAAGTCTTGGTGGTACATACACAATTACGGCCGCAGCAGGAACTCTAACCGGCACAACCCTCAATTCAACTGTAACCGGTTCAAGTTTGACCTCTGTTGGAACAATTACTTCTGGTACATGGAACGGCGCAATCGTAAGTCCAACATATGGCGGTACCGGTGTAAACAACGGTTCTAATACTCTAACATTGGGTGGTTCATATACACTAAACCAGTCAGTAGCATCTGGAGCAACTCCAACATTTGGTGGTACCAACTTCTCCGGTACTGCATCTTTATTAACTGCTGGTTATGTAACTACAACTTCAAGTGTGACCAACTCTAACTACAATATTGCAGTAGCAAGTGGAACATCCATATTGTACGGTTCTGCAACATACAATCCAGGCACAGGCGTATTGACGGCCGGAACATTCTCTGGATCTGGTGCATCATTGACTAATGTTCCAACAAGTTCATTGTCTGGTTCTTCTCTACCGTCAGGCATTACTGGTTCAAGTTTGACCTCACTTGGAACAATAACAAGTCTATCTGCAACTACAGCATACATCAATGGTGCAAGTCAGATTGGAGGAAGTTCTTCAGCTCTATGCCTTGCGTATTCTGGAGGTGGTAGTCAATATGGCATGACCTTGACTCCTGTAACAGACGGAACAGTAGCAATTAACTTTATGAACGCTGCTGGCACATCGGTTGGTTCCATAACCGAGACTTCTTCTGGCATAACATTCAACGGTACTGCAACTGCATTATCAACCAGCGCATCAATCACATCAAGTCAGGTAACAACTGCACTTGGATTTACACCGTACAATGCCAGTAACCCATCCGGTTACATTACATCTGGTTACATTACTTCTTCTGTAATTACTTCCGCGTTAGGTTACACACCATACAATTCAACCAATCCTTCTGGTTATATTACCAGTTCTGCATTAACAGGATATGCTACCACAACTGGTACCTATAACGGCATGACTGTAGGAACTGCTAATAACGCAAGTTATCTTCAAGGATATCAAGTTAACACTAACGTAATTGCCAGCAGTATTATGTTGCGTGACGGCAACGGAAATGCATTTGCTGGATATTTTAATCAAAATTCTAGCAACAATGAAAACCCAAGCATTAGCCAAGTTATGGTCACTAACGGGACTGATAACTTTTTAAGAAAAGCAAGTACTAGTGCCCTAACTAGTGCATTGTCTGGCACAGCACCGATTAAT
>Ga0164296_1005699_pt1 | contig 10826 bp, 14 predicted proteins | sample GEODES057metaG_FD_113533 | JGI IMG/M metagenome (GOLD analysis project Ga0164296, IMG submission 113533) | Dystrophic lake water microbial communities from Trout Bog Lake, Wisconsin, USA - GEODES057 metaG | ecosystem: Environmental > Aquatic > Freshwater > Lake | place: USA: Trout Bog Lake... | reverse complement strand
GTCCAAAATATTAATACGGTCCGCTGCTTTCCACTGGTCGGCAAGACTGATTTGCGTCTCCGTCTCGTCATACTCATAGAACGGAATAGTCACCTCAATGAGTTTAATTTCAGGGCTGGTCTTAGTATAGAGTTGAATAACTGTTACATTTTTGGGGTTTTCTAATGCCCTTAAAATACGCAAGTTTAATACACCCATACTAGGTTTTGCTGCGTAACTCGCGTAAGGAAAGTGATTTTCCCTATCAGAATAGAACTTTGGTGCTGATTTGTCAGGAACAGACACATATTCTTGTGGTATCTTATCTTGTATAGCATATACAGGTTCCCTTCTATCCGCATCGTAATATATAAAAGAGGCGAAAGGGATACCTGCAGCGCCAAGTTTTGTAATTACTTCTGCATTGAACCGTTGGTCATCTATTGACCAAATAAGACGATGCATAATACGCTCAAGCATAAATGACCGTAAATCATAGAAGTTCTTTTTGGGTAAACTAGGATTTACTAAAAGTGTTGTGTCGTAATCGGATGTATGATTTGTTACGGATAGTCGGTGTGCTCGTTTATATATATGTATTGCGGCACTACCCTTAACATAAAATCGCACATTTGGATCCTGAGCTCCACGAAATAAATCATTTAAAATCTGATAAATGTATGCGTGGTCTAATAGTTCCCAGAATCGTGTAACAGGGGCGGGGCGACTATAGGGTGTAAATCCTGTTTTGGCAAGTGAAGGTGTTGGTACACGAGGAGTATTTGAGAAAATTGGTGGTGATGGTCTAGATAAAGAAGGTGTGCCTGATGTCACTGATGTTGTTGGTGATGTAGAGGAAGGTAAAGATTTTGGCGATGGTTCACGAGCTGATGGTCTAGGTGGCAATGCGTTAAATGCGGCGCTCATCTTTGCCACTTCAGCTGCAGCGCTTTTCTTAGTTTGCATCACCTTTAGTGCCGCGGAATGACGCTCCTCGGCGGTACGGCGATTCGCTTCCGCTTTTTCTGCGGCGGCGGCAATACGATCTGCCTCCGCTTTTGCGGCTTTACGTGTAGCTTTTTCCTCACGTTCTTCGCGTTTCTTTTGTTCAGCAAGTTCTTGCGCCTTTCTTGCCTCCTCTTCTTCGGCAACTAACGCATTACCTCTGGCTTTTGCTGCATTGGCTTCAGCTGCACGGGCTTCAGCATTTGTATTTACAGGCACAGGTTTCGCACCTTCATTTGTTTTCCGATTTTCTACATCTTTTTCCATTCGTGCGCCAATCACCTTCAAATAATCATTTAGTCTAAGTACCACAGGTCTTAACGCTATATCCCCTTTTTGTAATCGTAAAATAGAAATATGATACTCCATCCGTGTCATAATAAATAACGCAATTTCCTTTTGCCCTATAATATAGTAGAAGTGAAAGGCAATAAAAGAATGTAACATTGCCACTTGTGGTATAAAGACTTCTGCTCGCAAAAGTTCAAACGACAGTCCAGTTTCTTTCAAAAATAAGGTAACCATCTGTTTCTGTTTGAGCATAAACTCATTCATAGTCTTGTAAAGTTTCATAATGCTTTCTTTTACATTATCCCAGGTCGGTTTACCCGCTGTTGTATTTTTATCATAGTCTGGTTTCATCCACATATCAATAAGGCGCAATATATCAGTATCTTTGAAGCCGTGCTGTCCAATAGTTATAAGTTTTATAAATTGGTTTATTGATGCGATACCATCCTCTATCATTGCGATACCAGATGCAGTCTCTGCCAATTTATCCGGATAGTAAGTTTCCCATATCTTTACCTCACGAGGATCCAACTGAAATACATATTTATCCTCGTCTTTTGCCAATGTTATAAAGTTCCCAATAAGGGTTTTTACAAAAGGTAAAATAGCAATATCACGTATAAGTATTGTTTTTGTCACTTCTTTTAGTCCTTCGTCCGACATAACTATATCTGAAGAACGTGTAACAGATGCCACGGCTGCTTTAGCAGCGGCAATGGCATTTTTACTTGACATCTCCCTAATTTATCTGTGTAAAATAGAATGGTGGATATCTTCCAATTTAGCCCACAGAGCCTTCTTGCGTGGACAGCGGCGTATGCGATCTTAGAACCGGCAAGTTTTTACATTATTCCGATGGTCAGCAAGGGGAAAACAACGCAGGAATACTACTCGAAGTTTCCCTTTGCTATTCTTGCCTTTGGCGATTTCATATATTCTACATTTCTATTCCTGGTCTCCCAACAGGTGATTGGACTTATATTCAAACAAGTGTCACCAAAAACCGTTATTGAGTGGCTACAGCGTTTCCTAACCTTTACCGCAGTTCAGTGGACGGGCGACCTTTCCTATTTTGCCCTTATCAGCCAACTCAAGCCAACGACGAAGTATATTGACTTCTTCCAGCGCTACGGTAAGGAGGCAACTCTGGGCGCCCCGATAGGCGATACAGTATATGGACTTGCCTGGTTCATTCTCGCCCAACTCACCCTCAGTTATGCGCCCCTCTGGCTCCAAGCCACCGCAATCACCTTATTCTTGTTCGGAACCCTAGTCGTATCATATTAACCATAATCCTGAAAAATTGAGTTCAAGACACCCTAATACTGTTAAAGCAAACCGTCGCCCTATGGACCTTTGTATAAAAAACTACCAACAGGGACAATACTCCCTTTCCACACCAAACACTATACAAGAATATACAGAGCCTATCACGAGGAAATGGCTACACGGGGATATTCTTAATCCGTCTACGAAAGAACTCCAGTTCCGAAATCTAAAAATACATAAGGCGATTGTGGGAATCATTGATTTCCTCAATCGTATTCGTATGGGTATGACGCCGCGGGGTGTCCCGCTCTACAATTTTCATCCCTACGATCCTGCGTATCCAACAATGATTGTAGCCTCCAAACTCAAGCCTACCGAGAATATGGTGGCAATTGCGTCGTTGGAGCATTGGAATGAGAAGCATCCACGGGCGGGCATTCAGCACGTCTTTGGACCCGTGGGCGACCAGTTGTCCGAAACTGCGGCGCTACGTATGGGCATTAGCATCCCTAAAGTCCCCTTAGAGACCGACGATGAGGATAATATGATAGCAAATCATATTCGTCATCACAGCACACAGCCGTGGGACCTTGTCTTTAATATTGACCCACCTGGGTGCGAAGATGTAGATGATGTAATGGGATGGCGACGAACTCCTCACGGCACCGAGTTCTTTATTGGAATTGTGGATATTGCGGCGTGGGTGCCTGAGGATTCATCTCTGGACCTGGAAGCAAAAGCGGCAGCGCAAACCCTGTACGTAGATGGCAAAGCGGTGGAGCCGATGTTCCCCACATTCCTGTCTGCGCAAAAGGCGTCATTGCGTGCCGACGGAGTAAAGCGCCCTGTCATCGCCCTCGTATATCTTATTGAAGGCACCAGGGTTGTACAAACTGATTGGAGACTTCTCAACGTCGCTGTTACCACAGCATATACGTATGAATCTGTGTTAGATAATCCATCTATTTCTGAAGTGCTTCCAGCCCTGCTCGGCATTATCACCGAGCAGCCGCAATCCATAGATCCTCACGTATGGGTGGAGCAGGCAATGATTCTCTATAATACGAAGGTTGCCGAGGTGCTCAAACATTCACGAAAGGGGATTCTGCGCCGGCACGCCGGTACAAACAACGCCGCATACAGCCTCCTCGCAGAAAAGACCAAAAATCATGAGCTGGCGTTTCTGGGCGCTGCTGCGGGTCAGTATGTTCCTGCCAGCGCCTCAGATACTCACCACGCTGGTCTTGGACTCACAACGTATTGTCACGCGTCCTCGCCTTTGCGCCGCTATGCGGACGTCGTCAACCACCGCTGGCTCAAGCACCTTGTGTTCGGATTTCAGGAGCCGTATGGGATTACGATAGCGGAGCATCTCAATCATCGGTCACATACAATCAAGCAATTTGAGCGCCTCATTTGGTTCCTTCAGCATCTCAACCCAGATGGGTCTATTACGACCACACAAGGCATTGTTATCACGTATAATGATGAGAAAAAGACGGCAAAGGTGTACATCCCCGCATGGAAACGGACAGTGAGAGCCGCACATACTACAGTACGGGTGTATGAGCCCGGTGCTGAAGTGACAATAAGGGCGTTCTCTAATACAAAGGCGACTTCTATTCAACAGCGGGTTGTTTGCTCAATGAACTAGACCCATTCTTTTTACTTGCCACAATTAGGAATGACAAAAATCGGTCACGGAACCCGTAAATACAGACCCGCAGCCGCGTTCAAGGTAAAACTCACGAAGCGTAATGTCAAGCATATGCTGAGCCGCAATGCGAATGTTATACCCACCCGATATGGCTTAGCTATCAAACGCTTAGCCCCGATGGTGTCCAAGGTAGAGCGCCTCGTAGAAAATGACAGCGGTATTATTTCCGATTTACAGGCGGATTTGTCTATTTATCTCGGTAAGATTCGTCAGTCGTGCGAAAAGGCGTTAGAAAAGCACAAGGAAGAAGCCGTAATGAACAACAATAATATGATGGGAAATAGTGGCACTAAGGCTGGTAATAATGTGAGCAACGCGAATCTCAAGAAACTACAGCGTATGATTAACCGCAATGCGGCAAAGAAGGGCATTAATGACATATTAGCAAGTTTCGGCTCCTGGAAAATCTAACACTATTATAGATATGCCTAATACCGCCTCATCCTGGAAGAATATGATGGGAAAACAAAGAGTAAATGCCATACTAAGTGGAAATTCTGCTAGACTTAGGCAGATACATTCTGCATTGGCGGCAAATGCGGCAAAAGTTGCTTCTCCAGCAGTCGTAGAAGTGGTGCCATTGGCAGCAGCTTCTGCGCCCTTCAGACAGGGAATAAATTTAAGCGATTTTTCTCCCAATAATCTCGCTATGCTTGGTCAAGTGGCACAATTAATGAAAAGTGGTAAAGCAAGCGAGTTGGAAGGATCGTATGCTGCTTTAAACGCCGCAGAAAAATTAGGAAAGAGAAAGAAGCCTGCTAACAGCTCGCGCAAAACCAGAAAGCGCCGGCAAACAAGACGCAAATAAATTATAACTCCATTGTATAAATATGAACGCTGGTTTAACTGCGGAAGAAAAACGGCAGCTTGCTGCGGCTGCTGCAGCGGCGGCTGGCGCACCTATTACACGTGCTGCTGCTGCTGCGTGGGGTTCTAAGCCGACGCAACTACCAGCCAAGAGACGCCGCACAACCCGTCGCCGTCGTAGTACCCGCAAAACCACCCGCCGCAACCGCCGTACCTAAACCCAACCCTACCGACTAGAGTAGAAGGAGATGCCGATCTTTTGCGAACCTCTAGCCGCCGAGACACTGCGTGCCCTCAACCAGGCAGTCAACGATCTCCCACCCGAACACCATCTACGTAAGGATAGCGACGCCGGTATTGTCAGTATCGTCTATGATCAATCCAAGAATGTTACCGTTTTTCACGGCAAGTCCGGCTTCTATTTCCGCCGTGGACCCGTTGTAGACGCTATCAAATCCGATATTAACAACGGTCGCGGTCTCATTTGTACCGCGTACGAGCTCGCCGATGCATCAGCCGCCGCGTAGGTGATTGCCAGCTTTGAGGAGAAGTTCGGCACAAAAAACGCAAAGAAGATTGATATTTATACTACGGAATTCAATAACCGCCGGTTCCTGCTCGCCAAGTTCCCCGCCAATGTGGTTAAGCAATTGTTTGAAACTCAGGGCGGCACGATGAAGACAGGCTTCAAGGGTCCCCGCGATAATCTCCTCAAGATTCCGACGCTGGATAAGTACTTTGAGTTCAAGGAGACTACGGAGCCTACGGTTTCTTCGGTCTTTGCTACCCAGTACGAGAAGGGCAATTACGACTATGTTAAGTCGGTCCATTACCAGCTTCTACAGGAGGTAATTAGCCATCCGAATCTCGGTATTACGCTAAGCCCTGTGGCGGAGTGGACCTCGTAAAACCTATAAAATCCAAAACTTTTTCACGAGAAGAGCCGATGTCTTTTCTCGCGAATCTAGAATGGCGTCGCGCCGAGAAGGGCTTCGCAAAGCCATCCGCAATGTCTCCTGTTCCCGATATCCAACCGATTCTCAATGCTATTGTCAATGCGCCTAGCAGTTTTGGCATTCAGCCGTATGTTGTCAAGGTGGTGAGATCCGAGGAGGTAAAGAAGGCTCTTACGCCTGCATGCTATGGACAGCCTCAAGTAGAACAATGTACGCATTTGCTAGTATTCTGCACTAAGAATAATCTAGAGGAGCATCTCAACCATTTTATTGAGCAGACAAAGCCACCGGCGCAGTTGGAAGGTATGATGCGCGGTGCTCTCTCAGGCAATAGCCATCCTGTACAATGGGCGAAGCATCAGACATATCTAGCGCTAGGATTTGCTCTAGCGGCGGCGGCGGAGCTCAAGATTGCTAGTTGCCCAATGGAGGGTTTTTCTTCGGACGGTGTGGGAGCCGTTCTAGGATTACCCCATTCACTTGTTCCTACAGCTCTACTTGCCATAGGACTCTACGATTCTTCCGCCCAGTCTTTCCCCCGTTTCCGTTTTCCCCAAGCCGAACTCGTGCAATGGATTACGGAGACGCCGAATACAGTTCGTCCGATCAAGTCTCGTTACCGTCACGCAACGCCGGTACGCCGGCGTAAGAATGAAAAAATTGAGGAGACACCGCAGAATTAACGGGTTTTCACTGCCGTCTAGTTCTTCCTACTGATATATAATGCCTCCTTACATGAATCTCCATATTGACGAGAATCGCCTCACCGACTTTACGGGTCACGCAATGAACTTCATTCAGGAATTTAATGACTCCCACGAGCATATGGTCGTTGCAAATGCTATCTTTCATTTGCTGATTGATAATATATACTACAATATCAATCAGCCTGACCATCCATTCAATCTATACGCTAACGCGGACCTTAGTATGGATGAAACCGTTTATAGGATTCGCGACCACGTAATAAATGAGCTTGCAAATGAAAGCAACTTTACACGTGGTCTAGTACGCGCGTTCTGCTCTCCTGGTGGTGTCAATCGCGAGGCTCTAGAGGAACTGCTAGACTATTATTACCAGTTTGCACTCATTTCAACGCAGTAAATAAACCGAAAAAATTGACGCCCCCTCAAACCATTTTTCAGTTCGTGGCTTCCTTCTTATCTCCTTACCTAAAGCGTTGAGCCCTTCCTTCCTTCATATCCCTCCATGTCTTCCATGTCTGCTCCCATCATTCCTACTCACAGCGGTGCCCCTGACCGCTCGGCTACCCCTCCCTACCCTCCTACACTGGACCCCTTGGTCCCCAAGGACGCCGGCGCGGCTGCCCCAGATGTATCGGCACCGGCGCCCTCTAACAAGTATGTAATGCACGAGTACAAGAGCTTTGACGATATGGGTCTCCACGATGAGATTCTGCGAGGCATTTACTCTTTCGGCTTTGAGAAGCCGAGCCCTGTCCAAGAGAAGGCGATTGTGCCGATGATGGCGGGGCACGACCTGCTCGCGCAGGCGCAGTCAGGTACGGGTAAGACCGGTACCTTCGTCATTGGCGGCATCAGCCGCATTGACCACACCAAGAACGAGGTTCAGATGGTGGTTATCTCGCCGACCCGCGAGCTGGCGGAGCAGACGGCGGCGGTCGCGAAGGGCATCGGCTCTTACCTCGGCATTCGCACGCACACGGCGACGGGTGGTCCGCCGGTCAACACTGACATTGATGTTATCTCGCAGTCCAAGATGAAGCCGCCGCACGTCCCGCACGTGCTCTTAGTGACGCCTGGTCGCTTCTACGACCTGCTCAACCGCAAGGTGCTGTCGCCGAATACCATCAAGGTGCTGGTGCTGGACGAGGCGGACCAGATGCTGGAGGCGCGCTTTAGGGAGCAGGTTCACTGCATTCTGAGCCTCGGCTGGCCGGCGACGACGCAGGTGGCACTCCTCTCGGCGACGATGACGCCGGATGTCGTTGCGGTGGCGAAGAGCATTCTCCGCAACCCTGTGGAGATTCTGTTGGAGCCTGAGGAGGTGAGCCTTGAAGGCATCAAGCAGTGGTTTGTGGAGGTGCCGCGCGAGGACCACAAGCTGGATACGCTGTGCGACCTCTACGACCACCTGAGCATCCAGCAGGCGACCATCTTCGTCAACACGCGCCAGAAGGCGGAGTGGCTGGCGGACCAGATGAAGCGCCGCGGCTTTGATCTCAACTACATCCACGGCGATATGGATGTATCGGAGCGCAAGTTCCGTATGACGGAGTTCCGCAACGGCAAGTGCCGTGTGCTCATCTCCACGGATCTGCTGGCGCGTGGCATTGATGTCCAGCAGATTTCCATTGTCATCAACTACGAGCTGCCGCTCCAGCGTGAGAACTACATTCATCGTATTGGTCGTTCGGGTCGCTTTGGTCGCAAGGGCGCGTCCATCAATCTGATTACTGAGCGCGAGCGTCGGGCGCAGGAGGAGATTGAGACGCATTATGAGAAGAAGATTCTCCCTCTCCCCCTTGACCTCAAGATCTATTAGACGCACAACTAAAGCTAAACTATAAAAAACAGCAAAAACAAAAACAAACAAAACAAACAAAAACACAACAAAAACAAAAAAATATGGAAAACCATTCATATTTTTTTGGTTTAAACGTCGTTACGTATTCGTCGGTTGAATACTTTTTGCTTTTAGACACTTTATAGTAAATTGTCTAATAGAAATTGTCTAGTTGATCACTTATGCGATGAGTCCCTTGTCCTGGAAGTAACCTTCGGGGCAGACGCTAGCAGTCATTGGGATGCTGGCAGTGCCACCGAGAGTATCAATAGGGGAGCAGGTCTGGTAGCCGCCACGGAAACGGCGAGATACACGGCGGCTGCGACGGGTTGAGCGGCGAGCCTTGCGATTTACCTTGCGATTCGCCTTACGATTGCGACGGGTGTTCTTACGAGAGTTCTTGCGTGTGTTCTTACGGTTCGCCTTGCGATTGCGGCGGGTGTTCTTACGCCGGGCACCACCGAACTTCTGGTTATCGGTATTGTAAAGGGGGACCGTTGGGTCAACACCGCCGGGCCAAGTTGTGTAGGCGTTGCGGTCGGAGAGCGGAGCCTGCTCCGGTGGAGACTTAATGAGATTCGCATTGCCTGACCAAACAGCGGGGGAATAACCGACCATCTTCTATTTCTTACGCAGGAAATTAATATGCCCCTGCGCCTGGGACAATGGTGGATGGGAAATAATCGGAGACATCGCAGTTCGCAGGGCAGGCACCGAACGCCATCGCCTCAGTCGCCCGCGTACCCTGGAAATGCGGCTTCTGGTCGCACGATCCAGCAGTTGATAGATAGACCAAGGGATTCGCATAAGGAGCAGGGTTACCAGAGTAATTATACGGTACCGGTATAGTGTAGGGAATTTGGAAACCACCCTGTACAATCGGTGGCAAGTAAAAATTAGACTGGCTCTGAATAATAGCACATGACGCTGATGGTATTGTCGGTGGTATAGGTAATACATAATCGGAGCCACCGAATCCAATACGAGTACTATCCAAGTTATTCATATTTGTCAAAGGGTTGCCGTACTGTTGTGTTGAAATATTCATATTATTCGTATAATTTGTTGTATTTGGTAATACAGCGGGCGAACTGTAGGGTGGTGTATAGGTTTGGTTCACCGCTTGGCTAAGAGCCCAGGTACGAAGTCCGGACTCCGTACATCCGCTACGACTTGTAAAAGTGCTTAGGGAGCGTACTTTGTATCTCATGTATTGACCGGCGTCCATCTTGTAAGGAATAAGAAGAAAAAGAAAATCAAGTGACCCAGTAAGAGAATCCGATGAGTGGCAATTTATCGCCAACGTTAAGCATAGTTATTGCGGGAACATTAACTCTTCTCGTAGTTGGTGTATCACTTTATAAGCGTAATTTAGTACAGGATAATTTTGTAGATTTTCAGGATTTGCTGCCGAAACAAACCAAGCCAAATCTCTACTGGTTTGTAGATTCTGAGACGAATTCCCGTCATTGGTGGGACTTTGGCGCACGCAATAGTAATTTACCGAATCGTGGCTACCTTCAGGTATCATTGGAAGCCTTGAAACGTACACAGGAGAACGATTTCAATATTATTGTATTAGTCGGTCGTGAGGCTGTCCTTGCGCTCTTCCCTAACGTGGATACGAAGGTCACTCGTTTACCACCCAATCTATGGCGTCGTTGGGTGATTGCGAACATATGTAATAAGTACGGTGGTTTAGTCATGGATGCGAACTCAACGCTGTGCTTAGGACCCAGTTTCTACCCTCTTGTTAAAGAGGTGGATACTGCTGTGTTCGGCACTTACCCCGATGAGCCTCGTGTAAGTACTGCGACGGCTGTCGCACCCGGACCTGCTCCCTACGTAGGATGGGCGATGGTACCAAATACGGCGTCATGGACCTATGCCGCCAAAGAAATCAATGACTTATTCCAGCGTGGACCACAGGCGTGGAGTGCTGCTACCGCCCGTCGTCAGGCTCTTTATGTATGGGAGCACCAAAAGGAACTGGGTACAAAGGTTATACGTGCGGCGGATGGTGGCAGACTCCCAGATGGACGTCCACGTGAATTGGAGGACCTCTTTGGACGTCTAAATGACGATGAGAACGATCCAAAGTCGGCAGTCTTACCAAATACTGTATTTATGTCATGGGACGGCGACCAACTTGTACGTCGCTTTGAGTTCAATTGGTTCTGCGCACTCAATGCGGACGAGGTCCGTAATACGGATACGTTGTGGACAAAGTTAGCTGGTTATTAGGCTATTAGACT
>Ga0164296_1005697_pt1 | contig 10828 bp, 12 predicted proteins | sample GEODES057metaG_FD_113533 | JGI IMG/M metagenome (GOLD analysis project Ga0164296, IMG submission 113533) | Dystrophic lake water microbial communities from Trout Bog Lake, Wisconsin, USA - GEODES057 metaG | ecosystem: Environmental > Aquatic > Freshwater > Lake | place: USA: Trout Bog Lake... | reverse complement strand
TGGTTTGTTTTTTATTTTGGGTCGTGATTTGTTTCCGCAAATTGATTCTGGTCAGATCAAATTACACATGCGCGCTCCGAGCGGCACGCGGATTGAAAAAACATCGTTGATCGTAGCGGATGTTCGGGAAGTGATTAAAGAGATCATTCCTGCGCAGGAGTTAGATACGATCATCGATAACATTGGTTTGCCGACGAGTGGTATTAATCTCTCCTACAGTAATTCGGGGGTGATTGGTCCGATTGATGCGGATATTCTGATTTCTCTCAAAGAAAATCATCGACCGACGGCTGACTATATTGATCGACTCATCACCGAATTAACCCAACGTTTTCCGGGAAATGAGTTTTATAACTTACCCTCTGATGTCGTGACTCAGATCTTAAACTTTGGTATTCCTGCGGCGATTGATATCCAAGTCATTGGTAAAAATCTCCAAGAAAATGCCAAGATCGCTGCGCGTATTCGGAACAAAGTCATTCGTGTGCCTGGAGCAGTGGATGTGCATATTCAAGAACGCGGGGATGCACCGGTCATCAAAATGGCCATGGATCGCACAAAATTGCAAAATATGGGCCTAAGTGCCAGCGATGTGGCGCAAGGTCTGTTATTGCCCCTTGCGGGTAATACGTCGACCACGCCGATTTTTTGGCTCAATCCGTCGAATCAGATCAATTACGCAGTTTCGATTCAAACACCCCAATACAAAATTAAATCCATGGATGATTTGTTGCAATTACCAGTTGGTAATGCAGCGAGCAATGCCATTGCGCAAAAGAGCACTGGTGCCCCGCAACTGTTGGGTAATTTGGTGACGACTTCTCCTGGAACCGCTTTTGCGGTTGTAGATCACTTCGACACACTCGCGGCGATCAATGTTTATATCAATGCGCGTGATCGAGATTTAGGCGCGGTTGCAAAAGACGTACAAGAGATCATCGATGCAGAAATCAAGCAACTGCCTAAAGGGACAAAAATTGTCATGCGTGGACAAATTAATACGATGCAAGCTTCTTACCAAGGTTTAATCGTGGGAATTCTGGGGGCGATGGTGTTGGTTTATTTATTAATTGTGGTCAACTTTCAGTCATGGATTGACCCCTTGATTATCGTCAGTGCGTTGCCAGCGGCGATTGCCGGGATTGCTTGGATGCTTTTACTGACTGGTACGAATCTGAGTGTTCCGGCCTTGACCGGGGCCATTATGACCATTGGCGTTGCCACGGCAAATAGTATTTTGGTGGTTTCTTTTGCCAAGCAAAAATTGGAAGAGGGGATGTTACCTTTAGAAGCAGCCTTAGAAGCCGGGCAAACACGCTTGCGTCCCGTCTTGATGACGGCAATTGCGATGATTTTAGGCATGATTCCAATGGCGATTGGGATTGGCGAAGGTTCTGAGCAAAATGCCCCCTTGGGTAGAGCAGTGATTGGTGGACTCTTATTCGCCACCGTTTCCACTTTACTTTTTGTACCGGTTGTATTTGGCGCAGTCCATCAACGTTTAGCCCGTCGCACCCATACAGAATAAATGGAAACACATTCAATGCAAACTCACTCGACTAAAACATCTGGCAACAAAAAAATAAAAGGTATTTTTTTGTTGATTCTCGTCATTTTCGGCAGTGGATTATTGGTCCATTTAATGACCAAAAAATCGCAATCTAATGCGTTAAATCAGCGTGCAAAGTCGAACTCGGAAGTATTTGTGCAGACCTTTCACTTGACCCAAAACAACAAGCCCGAGAACATTTCTTTGCCGGGAACTGTGCAGGGAATGAACGAAGCCCAAATATATTCTCGGGTAAATGGATACGTTAAAAAATGGTACAAAGATATTGGTCAGTCGGTTAAGAAGGGTGAGTTACTTGCGAAGATCGACATTCCTGAAGTGGAAAAACAAGTCGATGAAGCCCGTGCAAATTTCAATCTGGCAAAAAAAGCCTATACGCGCTGGCAAAAATTACGGGAAATGGATGCAGTAACGCAACAAGAATTTGATGAAAAAACCAGTGCCTATGAGCAAACCCATGAAGTACTTAAACGTTTAGTTGACCAATTACAGTTTCGCGAAATCAGAGCGCCTTTTGCTGGGATTGTTACCAAACGCAATATCAACGTTGGCGATTTAGTTAACTCTGGCAATACCGGGACAAATCTGTCGTTGTTTACTGTATCGGAAAATGCCGAACTCAAAGTGTACATCTATGTCCCCCAAAATCGCGCTGACTTGATTCAAGAGGGCATGCCTGTTGAACTCACACTTGCTGACCAGCCTGGCTTAAAAGTCAGTGGTTCTGTTTCTCGAATCGCCTCGGCGATTGATCCGTTGACCCGAACCATGCAAGTCGAAATCCGTCTGCCTAAAGACTCGGGTTTGTTATCGGGATATTTTGTGGAAGTGAATTTTCCGATTGATCAATCTAAAAAAATCATTGTGCCAACCAAGACCCTTTTATTTACTGCGAAAGGGGTAGAAATCGCAACCGTGAAAAACGGTCTGGTAGAGCGTAAAACAGTGACCTTGGGGAATGATTTTGGTGAAACCGTCGAGGTCTTAACTGGGATCGACGCAAGCGATGAACTCATCTTAAATCCGCCCGAATCGATTGCGTCCGGACAAGCAGTCACGGTCATGGCTGCTAAACCCGTGAACCCGCCCACAAAATGAAGCGCATTGTTCTCCTCAGTTGTCTCGTCAATCTGGCGGCTTGTTCGATTGGCCCAGAATATGTGCGTCCTGAATTTGTTGCCCCTAAAGAATGGAAATCCGCCCTCACAGACTCCTCAGTGCTGTGGCAAGTCGCAACACCTCAGGCTGGCCATCCCAAAGAGAAGTGGTGGGAGATGTATCAGAGTCAGTCGCTCAATGCTCTAGAGGAACAATGTCTTGAACGAAATCAAAATTTGGCGATTGCGTTAACGCGGATTGATCAGGCGAATGCTGGCTTGCAAACACGAGCAGCAGCGCAATTACCCGTGGTTCAATTGGGCGCATTAGCAAACGATACCAAAATCTCCGCCAATCGTCCTTTAGGGAGTTATAGCGTACCCAATCAAACCACAACGCAATACGACTTCAAGCCATTTGTCCAAGTGACTTATGAATTTGACTGGTTGGGTAAAATTCGCCGTGATGTCGAAGCGGCTAAAGCGGGGGTTGAGCAGTCCACAGATGATTTTGAAAATGTGAAATTGGTGCTGACAGCCCAACTTGCCCAGCTTTATTTTGCCATTCTTCAAAGCGATGAAGAACTCGCCATCTTAGAACGGGTAAGCGTCCTGCAATCCCAAAGCTTGCAAATCCTGAAAGCCCGCCATGAGTCTGGGTTGGCAATTGCGACGGATCTTGATTTACAAAATAGCGCCTTGCAAGTCACGCGCTCGCAAATTGCGATTCTAAAAGGCACCCGCCGCATGCAAGAAAATGCGCTGGCAACTTTGGTTGGTGTGCCTGCTGCTGGTTTTCAATTCATTGGTGGAGCAATGCCAACCCAGTTTCCTCGCTTGCCAAAGGTCCTGCCAAGTGAGCTGCTTGAGCGACGTCCTGATATTGCTTCAGCTGAACGGGCGATGTTTGCTGCGAACAGCCTCATTGGGGTGGCCAAAGCGGCATACTACCCAAGTTTGGTTCTCGCCCCAACGTATGTTGGATATGAAGCTACGGCAGTGGATGCCTTATTTAACGTACCCGCTTTGATTTGGTCCCTCGGGCTTCAAGCAACCCAAACCATTTTCGATGGTGGCAGATTACAAGGAGGGGTGTCTTTTGCAAAGGCAAGCTATCAAGCATCCGTTGCTTCCTATCGGCAAACCATTCTGTCAGCATTTGAAGAAACCCAAAATGCTTTGGGGAATATAGAACAATTACAACTGGCAATTGCAGCACAAGAGCAGGCTCTTGCCAGTCAAAATCGTGGCCTAAAAATCTCCGAACAACGCTATGGTGCAGGTCTGGATAACATCATTCTTAAATTAAGTGCAGAGCAAACTCAATTATCGATTGCCCGAACGCTCGCCCAGTATCGTGGTCAGCAATTCATCAATTCCGTTGGCTTGGTCAAAGCCCTCGGTGGCGGATGGCAAAATATCAAGTCAAATTGTATGCCGACAGCAGATTGTCCAAAAGGTCAGAAATAAATTCTAATTCATTGATTTTATTGGTGAAATCATTTAAATCGACGCCTGCAATGAATGGTTCTTCGCCTTTATTTGGACAATAACGAAAAAAACGTCTATTTTTTCCTTGATTCACTAAACAGAACAGCGATTCCAGCCGTTTACGTTAGGTGGGAAATGCCAGTTTCCACATCCCTATCCTTATATTCTGGCAAATAAAAGGAACTTACCATGTCTAGTACCATTAACACAACATACCCCCAAGCACCTTTGGTTGTGCCAAAGCCTTTGGCTCGCACGCCGGCCCCAACCATTGATTCTGATGGTGATAATGATGCTTCTAAAGCAGCAAAAGCACCTGTGGCCTCACCAATTGCGGTAAATACACCATTACCAGCCGGTTCAACAGGTTCAATGGTTAATTTAAAAGCCTAAAGTCGTTCGTTTTATCCGGCCACTCAGAGATGAGTGGCTTTTTTTTGCCTATTGCGATTGCAATGGCGCTACCCCTGAATCGCGGGATCACTTTATGCCGATTCTATGTGCTGAAAATCACAGGTGGCATAGCTTTTGCTAAAGATTCTGTGTAGGGATTGTATTGTTCAATCATCTTGAGGGGATCTCCATGAAAAAGAAAGTGGTTGCAAAAAAAATGTCCGTGAAACGCGTTTCACAGACAGTCGATGTCAACGAATTGCTTGACCAGGATCTGAAATCGATGCCTCTCAGGGAATTAGATCATTATTTGGATTTAAATCTGAGTCAAGGTTTTGGTGGTTTTAGAGGATTGTCTGAAGAATTTGATTTTTCACATCTTCATTAATTCGTGATGATTTAGATGTACCAACTGATTGATTCATTGCCAGTCATTTCATGTATGATATGGTGAAGGAACGTAATAGGAGCGATGCGTGTTTCCCTTGTCCAAAAATTATTCCACCAGCTACGGGTTTGGCTATGACCAGCCAGCCAGCGCTTCTGTCAATCTGAAAGATGCGGTGAGTAGTGATCAAACCAAAGCAGATGCGGCAAAAAAATCCCAGCCAAGCACGCCTGATGCACCAACGCCACCTGCTGTTGTTTTAAACATCAGTTCAACTAGCGTATTACTGTCATCGAATGGCAGTTTATATCGCTCCAACGCAAATTGGAGCAAAGTGTTGTAGAGCGCTAGTGCGCTGTTTGCCCTTTGCCAGCCCATTGGCTTCTTCTCTTACTCAATCATTGCAACAACTTTGGCGATCCGTTGGCCAAGGAATCAAAAAAAAGTATTTTCACTTCACTGAGCGATTCTGGTTTGATCTTCAGTACGGAACAAACACAAGCAAAGTGATTGAACTCCATGATTTTTCAGCGAGCATGGATTCTCTCGCACATGGTAAAGCCTATTACGCATCATGGACCAGTGAGGTTAAAAAATCCCACCATTTCATGATGGAGCTCTTAAAGGATACCTTCAATGACCATTTGGTCATTGATCTAGGATGCGGTAAGGGTAAAGTTTGCCTTGTTTGGGAACTTATGAATCAAATAAAAGGCCGGCAACAAACCATTATCGGCATCGACTATTACCAGCCATTTATCGCCATCGCCCAAGCCAATCACCAAAAAGTCTTTGGTAATAGCGGTTACTTTATTCATCAAAATGTAGCTGACTTGCATTTTTTAGAATTCAAAAAACCACTGATTGTCTATCTATTTAATCCTTTTGACGAGGTCATGTTGGAGCAGGTTTTAAATCGCATTGGCAAAATTCCGGCTTACTTGGTTTACAACATACCGATGCATTGGCCTGTCCTCGTTGCACATGGGTATCGAAGAGTGTATGCAACAACCGGCACAAATCAAAATCAAACTACCTTGATTTACACCAATACCCAAGCTTAAAATCCTTACCCGGCAATCCTCATTGAAAACAATAGTTTATGAAAAAAGAAATCAGACTTTATCCATATTTTATTTTTGATTTTCTCAGCGATTTTAATTTTGTACGGTTTTTCTATTAAAGTTGTTCCTTCAAAAACCAAGCAGGGTTAGATACATCATCAATACATCACAGAATCAATTGCCAGGGGAGGGTCATGTCTGTGGTTTGCAGAGCAACTTGAGATTCGAGGACTGAGTGAAGTTCTAGGAAATCAATGTACCCAATTTGGCCAACACAACGTCCATTATGTCAGCGGGCAAGCTTTCGAGCTTGCGTGCATTGCGTGCGACTAAGTCAAGAGCTCTTGGCTGATCACAACGAACGACACCGGTAGTTTTTAATCCTTCAAGATTGACGGTGAATCCAGCAACCCTTGCAAAATTTCCGCCATTTGTAATCGGAACAACAATTGGAGTCTTGGTCAATTTATTGAAGGCTTCTGGTGAAACCACAAGTACGGGACGAGACCCCTTTTGCTCGTGTCCAGAGCTCGGATCTAATGAGACCAAAAATATATCGCCACGCTTCATATCATTTCGTTACCAATACAAGGTGCGTCAAGCCACTGTTTATCTTCTTCATTCATTTTTACAGTTGCATTACATTCAGCCAATAAATCAGATAATGTGTATTGGGGTTTAGAAATGGGCTTAATGATCAGGAGACCGTCTGAAAGTGCGACATCCACTGTGGAGCCAGATCCAATTTTTAGCTCCTCTAGAAATGCTGGCGATAAGGTCATCATCACCGACCCACCTACTTTTCTTAAGTTAGTTAGCATTTTTCATCTCCGTAAAGTTATACTAATGTATAACATTTAGACTGTTTTGTCTATAGTCTGGGGAAAAACTTCACTTAGATTGCAGAAAACCGGAAGACTCTCAAGTAAACGTGCAGACTTCAACGGTGCTCTTCATACGAGATTTTTTATAAGACGTTGATCGAGTGCGCCGTGAAACTTTTACGTTAGGGCGAGGGCGGTCAAAGCTAGATGAAAATGAATGGTTGGAAGCATCATGATATGAACTTCCATAGGCATTTCCATTTGTGTCAAATGCTCCAACCATACTTAAACCTCTTGCTGGGTTTATTGAAGAATCAAAGGATGAATTATGAGATTCCTCATCGCTATCAGCCTCAATTCGATCATCTTCATTTTCCAGCATAAAAACTGCAGGCTCTTACGGATCATCCGTTGTAATTCTTGTGTGGCATTTCATCAGATAACGGAATCGTTTGATTTCCCTTCAGTTGTAAAAAAAGTGCGGATTTCGTGCAGTAATTCCGCTGGAGATTCTTCGGGGATGTAATGGCCACAATCGAGTGCTTTGCCGGAAACGTCGAGAGCAACTTTTCCCCAATCCAACAGAGGGTCAAAGCAGGCATTGACTAAGCCTTTGGCACCCCAAAGCACGCGCAATGGCATAGTGAGTTTTTTCCCGCTCTCTCGATCCGCTCGATCTCTGATTAAATCAATCCCAGCAGCCGCACGATAATCCTCGCACATCGCATGCAGACATGCCGGATTTTCCATCGCGTGGATATACTCATCCCAGCAGGCGTCAAGAAAGACGTCTTGGCCAGCGTACCGATTGCCCATATATTGATTCATAAAAAACCGCACATCAGCACCAATCATTTTTTCAGGGATTGGATGGGGCTGAATCAAGAAAAACCAATGGTAATAGCCTTTGGCAAAGACCATTGAGGTTTGTTCATACATTGACAGCGTTGGACAGATGTCTAAAACCATGAGTTTAGAAACCGCTTGCGGATGATCCATTGCTAAGCGATGGGCCACTCGTCCACCGCGGTCATGGCCAACTAGAGCAAACTGTGCAAAGCCCAAAGATGCCATGAGTGCAACTTGATCTCCCGCCATCGACCTTTTCGAGTAACTGTCATGGTCATCGGTGCTGGACGGTTTGGATGATTCTCCATACCCACGCAAATCGCTGGCAATGACGGTAAAGTTTTTTGCTAATTCAGGGGCGATAGCATGCCAAATGATTTTGGTTTGTGGAAACCCGTGTAGGAGCAATAAAGGGGGACCATTCCCCGCCATTTGGTAGGCAATGGTTATTTCGCCATCTGTAGGGTGGGTGTACTGAAATGTCTTGGCGGTGAAACCAGGGATGAGATTGACCATGTTGGTATTTTCCTAAACGTGTTTTCTAAATGATAGAACAAGTTCACAAGGAGGCACAGTTTGCTTAGCTACGCTGTTATATCCTTCCCTGAGCAGAAGGTTTAGAATAGGCAGAGCGATCCCCATTACGTGGGAGTGCGACCTATATAGAGGAAAGCGATATGACGGAAAACAACAACTCAGAAAAAACAGTAGAAAAAAAATCTTTTTCATCTAGCATTAAAGAAGCTTTAGCAAAAAAACATGCCGCGATTCATCCAGAGTCAAAAGAAGGTAAGGACGCTGCAAAAGCTGGTAAAAGAACCCCCCCACCAGTTGGTGCCGGTAAGATGATGAAAAAATCAGCTGGACGCGGACGTTAAACCGCTTATTTGTCTGACCTGAGATAGCGGCGCTTATTCAGCAATTAAATACCCACGCTTCTCAATTTTTAAAGCAGTGACCCGAAACAAAATCAGCAACATACTTGCCGCGACTGCCAGACTGATACTGTTGCCAGCCCAAAAACCAGCTGCACCATGAAAATACTCCGGTACGGGGACCATGCCAAAAGCCATTAAATAGCCACCAAGTAAGCCAACTCCCCACAAAGAGACGGCATAAATCAGCATTGGCCAAAAAGCCACTTGGTAGCCACGCAGAATGAATGCAGCGGTGACTTGTAAAGCATCAGCAATTTGATAAATGGCAATAAAGATAAACAATTTCTTGGCCATGATCCGTGAGTCGGGGCGCGGGGAATATAAATCCAATAGTTGATCCTGGAAGAACCAAACGATGATCCCCATGAGTACGCTCATCGTTGCGATAAAAATGACGGCAGACCAGCCGACTTGTTCGGCCTCCAAGGTTTGCTTGGCGCCTAAGTGCTGAGCGACCACGGTCATGGTCGCAATCGACAGTGAGAGGGGCACCATATATAAAACCGTACCCATATTGGCAATCACTTGATGGCCTGCCAATACACTCGTGCCAAAACGGGCAATGAATAGGGCCATAAACGCAAAGGAAGTCACTTCAATTAAATAGCTAAACCCGATTGGTCCGCCAAGTTTGAGAATATCCCAAATCATCAAAAAGTTGGGCCAACTCCATTTGGTAAAGAGTCCAAACGGTTTATAACGACTGTGCGTCAATATCAAAATCGTAATCGAAATCACCCAAAACCATTGGACAATGACTGAGGCGAGAGCACAGCCTGGACCACCAAGGGCAGGAATACCAAAGCCGCCAAAGATAAATAAATAATTGAGCGGAACTTTTAGCATCAAGCCTGCAATTTGCATCATCGTGATGACCTTTGGTTTAGAAATGGCATTATGAAAGGCCATATACGTCCGCATGATCATGGTACCAGGTGTTGCAAAGGCCAATATTTCGAGGTACAGGCGGGCCTTTTGCTCGATAACGGGTGACACATCACCAATGGCAATAAACAATCCAGGGTGCAGCAAAACGAAGATACCAACCAGCGAGGTTAAAAGCCCCAGCCATAAAGTTTGTCGCGTATGTTCGCCAATTTCAAGAAATTTTTCTGCGCCATATAGGCGTCCCCCAATCGAATTAAGGGCAGATAAGATACCCGTTAGTCCAACATAGACACTAATAAAAATCGACGATGCCATGCCCAGTGCGGCGAGATCATCTGTTGAGTATCTCGCTGTCATGGCCGTGTCCATCACACCAAAAGCAATCACGGCTAATTGGCCCAGCAAAATGGGCGTTGCGAGTTCAAGGATGCGGGGAATGTCACGGCGCAACCGAAACGATAGATGATTGAAGGTCTTGATCATGATTATTTGTTTTCCAGAATTTGGTAAAGTCGCAATCGTTCATCTCGATCACTATCCCGCCGATCTTCCCAAATCATTTTGAGACGCTGATGATTCAATCGGGCAGATGATTTGGCTTCTTCCTGGTTATGGGTGAGCATGTAATCACAGCTTTCATCATCTTGTAAGGGCAATTGGGTAAAAAACACAAAGGAAGCCAACTGAGCATCACCTAAAAAACGACTATCAATACAACGGGCATTTTTAGGCAGCGCCTGAGCAAAGTGCTGGGCAACTATCTGATAGGTTTTGGCGTAATTGATGGTCGGTAACCACAAAGTCATCATCAGCACCCACATGAGAGTTGTACCGGATGCAGAAATCACCAAACAACGCCAGATTTCCCGAGGTGCGCGCGACACGCGCCAACGCACAATAAAGATCCAAATCAGGGTGATGATGAGTGCAAAGATGAGGTCAAGTAGGTCAAAATGTGCAATAAACCCTGGAATGAAACGTTGGATATTATCCGCAGTTGCTGCGGGATAGCCAGTAAGTTTGGCAAACCAAATGAGCCAAATAAAAATAGCCAAGGCGGTAAACGAGAGCATCGCCAGCCAGTCAATAAAGCTAATCAAACCACGACGTAAAAAAGGCAAGCCAAAGGCTCCTAGGATGGACATGGGGGGTGTGAGTAATAACAATGTATGTTCATTTAAATCGATGCTGAAAAGCAGCGGTATAAATTGGGAACCACATACACATAATGGAATGAACACATGCGGGGATCGCCAAATTGTTCTATCACTTTTCGAGCAAACATAGACACTCCAAAAAAAGAGTGGCCAGACGGGCCAAGTAGAG
>Ga0164296_1005694_pt1 | contig 10833 bp, 9 predicted proteins | sample GEODES057metaG_FD_113533 | JGI IMG/M metagenome (GOLD analysis project Ga0164296, IMG submission 113533) | Dystrophic lake water microbial communities from Trout Bog Lake, Wisconsin, USA - GEODES057 metaG | ecosystem: Environmental > Aquatic > Freshwater > Lake | place: USA: Trout Bog Lake... | reverse complement strand
CCAGTGTAGTAGTGCCACATTTCAACTGACCAAGTAGATAAACCGGCAATACTGGGACTTTGTGCGTATTGAGAAGAAGCAGGATCAAAACTTAAATAACCGCCGTTGCCAGAATTGTAAATCGGTGATCCAAATAAATCAAATGTTAGTCCACCGATTGTATCCGTCCATTGAGAACCTACTCCGGGGTAACTGGCAGGATTGCCAGCATCTAAACTTAACTCTAAAGCGGGCAGATTAAAAGCAGGCCCAATTCCTATGCCTGCCCCTACTGTGATGCCTGCTCCTAGTTCGATTCCGGGTGCGCTCATGGGTTATTTTCCTTTTATTTAGGTAGTCGGTTTCGTTGCCACTGCCAAAAATCTGGATCTCCGGGTTTGGGGTCTGCTGTGAATATATTCATGACGTGTTTTCCTTAACTGAATGTGAATGGGTAGTTGTATGTGGCCGTACCGGTTTGACCTTGGACAAAGAATACCAAGACTGATCCACTGTTTTGAGTCACTGTGATCGTGCTGTAAGGCACAGTTGATCCGGCTCCCCAGGTCACTGTCTTGGTGCCTGTGCCGTAAGTGGCAAAGAATGCTTGGTTGCTGACCGATAATGCCACAATGGCAATGCCGGTAGCAGCATCGTTATTGATGGTAAAGCCGGTAGATCCGTTGATGGTGGCTGAGCTGTCTTCCAGTTGATTTCCTGGAATGATTGGCGGGGACATTTCTAGATAGCCGGTCACATTGAGTATACCCGGTGTGCCGCCACCGCCGGCAGTGCCGATCGAGATTGCTCCGCCTATCGTGATACCGCCGCCTATTTGTAATGGTGCTACCATGATTGAGTTCCTTTATTGTTTGGAGTATTTATACGACCCGGCGGCAACGAGCACCGTGGTATCTTGTATATGGGCCTTTACTTGCAATTACTCCGCAATGCGGACAGGTTGTTTTTTGCTGGCTATAATGTGTACCTTCGGCTAGTTGTTTAGCAAGGGTTGCCATTCTTTTTTCAGTATGCCCAGGAGGTTTAGATTTACCTAAAAGAGCTTTTGATCTTTTATCTTTTTCTTCTTGACTCATTGGACCTTTTTTAATACCTCTCATACTAATTGACATACACTCTCGTTGTTCTTGTGTGCGTTTTTTTCCACGAGTTTTTTGTGCTTGTTTTTCTCTTGACTCTTTAGACTGTGGTTTTCGTTCCAGTGCTGCTTGTTTTACATTTTTTAATACTTCTGGTCTATCTTCTTTGCGACCTTTATTCCACGCCGTTTTGCCTTTCATTGTGACTGAATGCACTAGTGAAAATTCTTTTTTAAGATTTTCGTAAACTCTGCTGGTTATTTTGGTTTCGTATCGTTGGGTATATTGCCCGTTTCTTTTCATACCATTTAAAGCATAAATCATTTTAGCTCTTGATTCGCCGGTATGCATTTTGGTCAACAACCAGTGGCATATAAAGTGTTCTCGGGCTGTAAGATCTACTAAGTTTTCGTTACTATTAGATCCGCCTAAACTGCGAGGAATAATATGATGCCGTTCTACGTATCCAGTTAGGATGCGATTTTTTGCATTTTCTGTTATGTTATTGTACCAGGTATTGTATTTGTTCATAATTTTATTTATCAAAATTTGTCGTTTACTTAAATTATATTATCATTTATAAACTATTATCAACAAAAAAGGCACATTTCTGTGCCTTTTTTGAAACTTCCCATCCCTGGGTTGTTTTATTACTATCGTTGATACCTTTGTATCATGAGAAACTAAGGTTCTGGACGGCTATCTCCCCCACGTAGTCGGCGGCATTCCCGAAAGATGAGGCAGTATTGGTGAGCTCGACGAAGCCGTAGCGAGTCATGAAACTTACGACTGGTTCGAATGTTGACGGATCCAACACAACACCTGAGCTCATCAACGGAATGTATGGACAGTAGAACGCAGCAGCATCAGCTTCTGATGTGCCTTTGTATCCAACCAATACACTTGCTGTGTCTTGAGCATAGCTGTTCACAAACACTCTCATGCTGCCATTCAAGGTACCAACAAACTTGGTGTTTGTAGGAGCTTCAAAGGTGCCTTCGGTGGTTCTTGCAAAAGCTGATGTGGTTGCTGATTGCAACACTGTCAAGCTGGCTGGGCTTACCACACACCAGTTACCAGCGCCACGACGTGTACGCTGAGCGATCAAGTTAGCAACACGATTGATGAGCACTGCCAGGGCGGCATGTTCGTCACCAACGAATGTGGCTGTACCTGATACTGTAGCTTGGTTGTATGTGTACTCTGTAGCAGCCAAAGTGCTCAAGCTCAGCAGGATCTCTTGATCGATCTCAGCTGTGATTTCTTGTGCAAGAGCAGCCATGATTTCAGCTTCAACGTCAATGCCGTGCATGGCTTGTGCGTCTTGTGCTGATTCAAAAGTCCAACGTGCTTGTAACTTGCGAGTCTTGGCTTCAACAGCCTGCTTCAAGATCTGTACGCTGATCTGCTTACCGCCAGTGCCTTCCATGGTAGCTGTATTGTTACCGGTATAACCAGTAGCAGTAGTAGTACCTTGTGGAACCGTGGAGTATGCAGTGGCAATCGTGAACGGGCTCAGGGCTTCTTGGCCGGCTGTGACGCTGGTTGCTGCTTGGCTGTTGTCAGTCAAGCTCTGTGCGTATCTTACACGCAAAGTGTGGATCTGACCCACAGGACCAGTCATGGGCTGAACACCCACCAACTCGTTGGCGATCACAGTAGGCATCACACGTCGAATCACTGGCAGAATTACTCTGTTCAATGTAGCGATGTTGCCACTTGCTGTGCTACCACTTGTTGCATTTTCACGCAAGTACTTCTTGGTATTTTCCAGGATAACACTCATGGAATTGCGCTTGCTACCGTGTAGGCCTTCAAGCAACGCATCCTTGGTTTCTCCCCAACGGCTTTCTAATAATTCTTGTGACATTTAAGTCTCCTTTTTTTTATAAAATTACAGCCCGGCCAAACGCTTCAAATCAATAACGTTGCTAGCAGCTTCGTCATCGGATTCTTGGCTACGGACCGATTTATCGCCAGTGGCTATGCTCACATTCTCCGTGATCACTTTGGTAGCTTTCACGGATCTGTCAGCCAACACAGCTGGTAGATACTTTTCAAAAACGGCGCCCAGTCTAGCTGTTTGCACGCTTTCCAACAAATTACGCATCACTGCTCGTTTTTCCTGATTTAAAGGAGCCAGCAGCTCTTCCAAGGCGCTTTCGCGCTGATTGGTTTCGCGGATCATGCGTAATTCGCGTTCTTTGCTCTCGATCAAGGTTTTGGCCTTGGCCGTGAGTTGGATGGCTTCGCCCAATTGCTGATTCTTGTGCGTGATTATGTCGTGCAACTTGCGTACTTCGGCTTTCTCGTTGAGATGCGTGGCACCAAATTCTGCGGCATAGGCTTCAAAAATCTTTCTACCAAAATTGTTCTCGCGAGCAATTTGGATATCTTCTTGCAACTGACCAAGTTCGGCCCGTAAATGACGGCTAACAGACTGGCTCATCTTTTTTGCACTTTCGGTCACAAAGCGGCTCTTGAGCTGCTCCAGTTGTGATCTGGCTTCGCGAACCAAACGGACCTTGGTGTTGACCACGTCTTGTTTGTCTTGTGCGAACTCGCGTATTTCTTTTACCAGTGCATGTACAACGAATTTTTCCAGCTTTTCCATACCTTCGTTGTGTTGACGACGATCTTTTCTCAGTTCGGTGATTTCTTCAGCCAATTTGGTTACCATGAAGTTGTTGAACTTGGTGGCACTTTCTTTCATTTGACCTTGGAATCTCACTCGATCTTCGGCCAGGCTTTGCTTTTCAGCTTGTACCTGTGCCAATTCTGCTTGGAGACCTTCTGTTACCATTCTATCTAGAGCTTCTACCATCACATGCTTGTCATGCTCGTAGCGTTGTGCAAACTCTTCGCGGAGTTCTGCACGTACCTGTTCACGGGCTTCGTTCAACTTGGCTTCCCAGGCTTCTGAGATCTGTTGTTGAGCTTCTTCTGTGATCAAATCGCTATCCAGTAACGGTTTTAAACTATCTAACATAGCGTTATTTCCCTTCAATTTTGAGACCGCGAATTAGTCGAATCACTTCGTCTTTCATGTATCTCTTTGCTTTGTTGCTGTTAGCCGGGTCCTTGAACATGTCCAACAGGCGTTGTCCTCCGGCATGATTTAACAGGCCTTCGTAGATTGCTGTGGGATATGCATTTGGAGCACTGGGCTGAGCAACTACATCTACAGTGACAATTTCAAAATCACTGACATGTCCGTTGGAGTCGTTGACGTTTCCTGATCCACGACTGCTAACACCTAGTTTTACACCGTTGGTCAACATGGTTTTAACCAGTTCGCCCATGGGTGTGGGTAATATTTTGAGTGTGCCGTAACCGCACGGGCCTTCCATCCACATTTTTTCAATCATGTGGCTGACTCGATCCAGGTTGATTTTTAAATCGTCTGGATGATCCACTTCGCCCAGCACACTGTGTCCGGTCTTGATCTGTTCGTTGATGGTGTTGACTGCGTTGCTGATTTCGCTCACTGGGTACACACGTTCGTTGGCGTTTCTTACCCCGCCTTCGATGCAGATACCTTTCAGTTTCAAAGTCTTGCCATGGCCATCCGCAGCTTCCTCGGTCAACAGTTCAATGTTGGCCTGAGTAAAGCTGAGATGTTCTTTGAGATAGCGTGCCATGTTGTTCAATTATCCTTTTGGAAAAGGAGTTCTTGTGTTGGGGTTGTGCTGATCAAACTTGGGCTTGGGTGCTGGCTCCAGTCTGCTGTTCTTGGTACCTTCGCCTGGATTGTTCTTGAACTTTCTGGCATCGGCCACTTCGGTTGCTTTAGGCGCTGTACGTCCTTGTGCTTCGGCACCAGTTATCTTGACTGGACTGCCTTGCATGCCCTTGGCACCCGAGTTGAACGCTGTTGGGCTCTTGTTGTTGGCACCATCATCGCCATGCTTGGGAGCAGGTACCTTGTCCAAGGTCACGTTTTCCATCATGCCCATGTTGTCATCGGCAAATGCTTCAGTGTCGTCTTGAGCCAATGCATCACCGCCCAGTTCGTCGCCTTCTTCGCCTTCGAGATCGCTGTGCATGCCGCCTTCTTCGCCGCCCATCATGCTTTCAAATTCGGCCATGAGTTCGTCCAGCTTGTCTTCAAGATCAATCACTCGATCTTCAATGTCGTGCTCGGTTTCGTTGCCGTCGTCGTGATCCTGTTCCATGTCATGGGTCATGTCTTCGCCATCTTCTTCGGCTTCGTCGTCAAACTCTTCGTCGTTTTCCATCATGCCGGATTCTTCGGTTTCGACGTCGTCGATCAAATCGTCGCTGGCGTCGCCGCCCATGCTTTCGTCAAGATCTTCTTCTTCCTCGTCATCACACTCGCAAGGAGCTTTGTGACAGGTGTCGCACTGCTCATCTTCCATCAGGCTCTCATAAATCTCGCGTGATTTTTCTACCACGATGTCGTGGAAAAGCTCTTTGGCTTTGTCTTCTTCGTCGTTGATCACATATTCAATCAACTGTTCAAATTTCGATGTCATAATATCTCCTTATAGATCGTATAGTACTTACTAGCTAGAGGAAATATTGGTAGTTTTAGGCCTCAAAACTGGCCATTTTATGATACAGCCTGTTACAGATCTGTTACAGAGCTGGGGCCGCAGGAGCAGGTGCGTACTGCTGTTTGACCAGTTTGAGTTTTTCTTTGTACTCGTAACTGCGTATATCGTTCATCTGGCGCAGTTTGTTGAGCTGGCGCAGAGTCAGACGAGTTTTACGCAGATCTTTCAGCGTGGGTTGGCTGTTGTCTTGACTGACGTCCTGATAGCCACCAGCGGCTCGATCGTATATTTCGTTGAGGTTCATGCTGTATTTATATCGCCGGCACTCCGCCGCCACCACCGCCGGGTGCTGGGGGTGCTCCGGTTCCGGGTATCTGCCCGGCTGTGGCTAGATCTGCTCCAGGCTGTCCGGGGCCTGGCATGACTTCGGCTCCGGCCAGATCCTGACCGGTCGTGATGTCACCTTCCATGCCAGCTGGAGTAATACCAATCGATCTAAGATCCTGCCCTTGTGTGGTATCAATCTCAGGTTCGTCGCGTTCTTCTCTCCAGGCCACTTCGTTTTCCATGATCTCTTCTTCGGTCAGACCCAGGAAGCGTTTCATCATGAACCTTTTGCTCATGTACGGCAACTGTTCCAGCTGTGTAAATGCCGAGATACGGGCATTGTCCATTTCGGCCTGTCGATAGGTAGCAAAGTTCTGCGGTTCACAGAATCTAATGGTAAACAGCCCGGAATCAATATTGAAACCTCTCCAGTGCAGGAACATCTTGAACTCGTCGTCCAACTTTTGCATGATCAGATTCTGCAAGCGTTTGCAATACTGGTTGAATCTGTACTCCTGTATCAAGGCCGTGCCCACTTTGCCGTCGGTGAATGCACGATCCGAATCGTCAGGACCGGTTGGCAAATAGCTAGAAGGCACACGCAATCCGCGAGCCATCTTGTTGTTGAAGTATTTGAGGTCGTCAATTTCACCCAGATTCTGGCCACCTGGCAAGGTGTCTACGCTGCTGCCGCGGCCGTCGGCCGTGACCGGAAAGTAAAAGTCTTCGTTGACTGCCAGCGGATTGTAGCTGGCATCCATCATGTTGGCGCCACCGCCGGTGTTGGTCGGAATACGCCGTTGATGCATTTCGTTCTTGACTCGTTCCACAAACTGCATGGCCAAATGACTGGGCATGTTGCCCACATCAATTTTGAATATGCGCCGCTCAGGCGCACGTTGCACACGATAGATCAAGACCGAATCTTCCAACAGTTCTTTCTGCTTGTAGACCTTGAATATGTTTTCCAAGATGCTTTGTCCAAACGGCCAAAAGAAATCCAGTCCTTCGTTGAGACTGAGATGTATCACGTGTCTGGCATCCAGACAAGTTTCGTTCATGGCCTGCGAAAATCTATTGTTGCCGGTACCGCCACCGGCTCCACCATAGCCACCGCCGTTGGGTGCAGTATAGTTGTTTTGTCCTGCACTGCCGGTAGCACGACTCACATAGTAATCCGATGTGGTCTTGGCTGCCATGCTCATGTTTTGGAAATTGGGGTTGATGTCTCTAATGATGTATTGCTCGGGTCGCTTGCCTTCGCTTTCGTTCACGATCACACGTGCCACCTTGACCATGTCCACCCAATACATTTCAAATGTTTCTGGATCGCGCACAAACACCTGATCGCCGTACTTGATCACGTTGCGAAACAGCTTGAATATGCGCTGATCCAGCTTGTTGAGTTTGGTCCACTGTTGCAACTGTTTCTTGATGATGTCTATTTCGTGGTCAGTGGGCTTGTCGGTGAACTGTATGTCAAACGGTGTCTTGTTGTCGGCATTGACCTGCGTGCTGAATTCAGCTATGATGTCCAAGCAAGCATTGACTTCACTGTCACAGTCCATGTTTTCGTACTGATTGTAGCGTTCAATACGGTTGGGATGCCCCGAATAAACTTCAGGCAAACGACTGGCATAGTTGCGATAGGCAAATTCATTGCCAGTGCCCGGAGTGTCGTAGCCGGCACCGTTTTGTTTGCCGTAGCCGGGCAGTCCAAACTGATTGGATCCCGAGATCGGACTGAGTTGACCGCCTGTGCTGGCTACCTTGAAATACTTGCGCCAACCTTTGTTGTTTTCTGCCATAGTCTAGTATTTATGTACTCAATGACTCTGTTGCAATATCTTTTGACTGACGTTTACTTGGTTCTTCATCACTGTGATCAACTGGTCCAGTTTGTCCAGTTGCATGGACATGATTGCTTGATTGTTGTTGTCCTGTAGTGCCTGCACCATTTGATCCAGTTTTGACATCTGCTGGGTCATCATGCCAGTGGCCGGTTGATCGGCTGTGTCTGTCCGCATGCGATCGGGTGTGATTGTAAGCTGTTCAGTGCCGTGCATGGTGATGTCGGGCTTGTATCCACTGACCGGCCCTGACAGCTGGCCATCAAATCCGTTGGCACCCCGGATCGACGGGCCCGTCGATCCGTATTTTAAAATTTGATCTATCGCAGCTGATTCACCACTGTTCATGCCAACTCCGGTACTGGCAGGTGCAGTGGCAGGTGCAGTGGCAGGAGCAGTCGTTCCCGGTTGTCCAAATTGAGTGTTAAACACAGTGCCGCCCACTGTTGTACCACCTTTTGCTTGCAAGTCGTTCCGATAGCCTATGTTGGTCCCAGGGCCGTATGCCTTGGGGTCTGCCGCAGTAAATCTTGTTTGATTTTTGCTGACCTCACTTAGCAATGCCGTGGCGCCTTCCAAGCGACTCAACCGGTCACCTTGAGCACCGTCCACATACTGCTTGCTAGGGTGATCGTTGGTCTTGGTTCCGGTCACAGCTTGGAACTGGCCGGGCTCATTCAGCGCACCCAATATACCACCCTTGTTGGTCCTGGCACGATTCAGTATGGTGGCCATGATCATGGCCTGTTCTTGCTGGTTGCCTTTGCCAGCCGATGCTTCAGCATGGGTAGCTCTGAGCAAGGCATCAAATTCTTCGTTGCTGATTTCACGTCCTAGATATTTTTCAGCATTTTCTTTGGCTTCCTTGCTGCCGCCCACAGACTTGGTACCGCTGAAAAAGTCACCCACTTTGTCCCAAAACCCTTTGCTACCTTCGGCGGCTTGGTCTGTGATTCCGGCCAATTTGGACATGGCCTTGGTGGCCGGTCCTACGCCGTCGTTGATCATGCTTTGCAGTGCATCTCTGGTCTTGAGTTGTTTTTCCCTAAGAGACACAGCCGCATCTGTGGTCATGTCAGTGACTTCGGTTGATTTTTCAGCTGCAGCAGCTGATTCAGTCCAGTTTTTGCTGTTTAGCTTGATTATGTTATTATAAGGGCCTGCAAAATTAGACAGGTTGCCCAGGCCAGCTTGAGCTTGGAAGTTTTTAAGGGCAAGACCTGCGGGCTTGAGTTCATCCACAAACTGTCCGGCATTTATAGTCTTGTTCTTGAGTTGGTCCATCAAGCTCAACAATCGTCCACCCGACAGCTGGAGCAGCTGGTTTTGTTCGGCCGAACCGGTCAAGTATCCACTAGCACTTTCGGCGAAAGCCTGGGCCATCTTGGGATCTATGCTATACAACATATTGAAGGCTTTTTTCAATTCTGTGCCTTGATCGCCCAACTTTTCCATTGTGACTGCAAACTGATCTACCTGCATGGCTGCTTCACGTTGATGTTCCAATTCATCACGCTGTTGGCCAGTCAATCTGGTGAGGCCTTCCATCTCTTTGATATAGGCCACAGCACCCTGTGTGAGCTGGTCCTGTGTTTTGCCCTGGGACTGACCCATAATGGTTATCTGTTTGTAGTATCCTGCAATGGCACGATTTTGATTGTCGACACTGAGGCCCATCTTTTGGAACGTGTCTTGCAGACCGGTATTTTTAAAATCCTCGGCTGTTTTGGCCATGGCCGCGGTGCCTTGTGCCACTGTGCCACCAAACAGAGCCAGACTCTTGGCATTGGCCTGCAACAATGCAGTCATCTGATCCAGCTCGCCGATACCGTAGCTGAATTTCTGCATGGTATCAAACACATCGCTCATGCCATTGGCAGTGCCTTGACCAAATCTGGTCAGATCCTGATAGCTCTTGAACAGAGCATCCGATTGCTTGTTGGCTTCCTGAGCATATCTGGCTGCAGCCGTAGCGGCCAGACCCAAAGCCCGGCCCACAAACGGTATCCGAGCGAGCAGGTCGCTCGTGACCTTGGCTGTTGCTCCAATGCCGTCGTTGAACACTGCGGCACCTTGCGCACCGTCTTTGAGATTTTCTGCGTATTTGAGTGCCGACGATCCTAGGTCTGAAAAACTCTTGTTGAGCTGGGCTGTGTAGTTTTTGACACCAATTGTGGCATCTTTCATCTGCCTTGACAGTTCGGCCGTGATCGGTGTGCCTGTTTCGATAGCTCGATTGTAGGTGTCAAATATTTCTTTGATTTCTTCAGCGGTGTATAGATCGGCCATAATTATATTTATCGAGGAAAATCATGAGCCAAACTAACCCACTAAAACAGTATTTCCGCCAACCAGCAGTGTACATACGCTTGCCCAGCAACGGACGATTTTATCCACCCGGTGCCCTGAATCCCAGTGTCACCGGCGAATATCCAGTATATCCCATGACTGCCATAGACGAAATAACCTATCGTACTCCAGACAGCCTGTTCAACGGACAATCCACAGTGAACGTGATCAAGAGTTGCATGCCCGACATTACGGATGCCTGGGCCATTCCGGCCACGGACATGGATGCTATCTTGGCTGCCATACGCATGGCCAGCTACGGGCACGAAATGGAATTTGGCAGCACTTGCCCCAGTTGCCGGGCCCAGTCAGACCGTGCAATAGATCTTAGATCTGTGCTGGAAAGCCTCACAGCCGGCGACTACGACAGCAGCGTGCAGTCAGGCGACATGGAGATATTTTTCCGTCCCATGAGCTACAAGAATCTCAGCGACAACAATCGCATGCAGTACGAAAATCAAAAGCTGATACAGATGATGCCAGATCTGTCAGATTCCGAGCAGATCAACGAAGCCAAAATCACAGCAGTCAGCGATGCCTTGAAAAAGATAACCGAAGTCACAGTGCATGCCTTGGCCCAGAGCATAGCCGCAGTCAAGACCCCCACAGCCATGGTACACGAACCTGAATACATTGAAGAAATGCTCAAAAACTGTGATCGTCGACTGTTTGCGCAGATACGCGATCATGCGATTGACCTAAAATCGCAGT
>Ga0164296_1005692_pt1 | contig 10835 bp, 8 predicted proteins | sample GEODES057metaG_FD_113533 | JGI IMG/M metagenome (GOLD analysis project Ga0164296, IMG submission 113533) | Dystrophic lake water microbial communities from Trout Bog Lake, Wisconsin, USA - GEODES057 metaG | ecosystem: Environmental > Aquatic > Freshwater > Lake | place: USA: Trout Bog Lake... | reverse complement strand
GGTACGGGGGAGGATCTTGCGTCCGTCGCGCCCTCGCCGGCCACGATGAATGTTCCAGCGGGGATCGCGCTGATGCTCGTTGGCATTTTCATGTTTGTGGCCAATGATGTGATGGGGAAATGGCTGGTCGCGACCTATAGTGTCGGGCAGATTTTGCTGATCCGCTCGCTGGCGGGCCTTGCGCTTCTGTTGCCTTCTCTCCTCAAAGAAAGCCGCGCGACGCTTTTTAACCCTCCCGACTGGCGCATGAATCTGATCCGCGTGGCGCTCACAACGGCGGAGGTCGCCTGTTTTTACTGGGCCGTGTCTTATTTACCGCTCGCCGATCTTGTGACGGTGTATATGGCAACCCCGATTGTCGTCACCGCTTTGGCCTGGCCGCTTTTGGGTGAACGCATTGATCTCGCGCGTGCCATCGCGGTGCTGATCGGGTTTGGCGGCGTTGTCTTGGCCATGCGGCCGACGGGCGCAACAGTCTCAGGGCCTGCGCTGATTGCGATTGCGGGCTGCCTGTTGTTCGCATTTATCATGATCGTGACGCGGCATTTGCGTGGCACCAAAGGCATTGTGCTCGTAAGCTGGCAAGCTGTTGGAGCGCTGATTTATGGTGTGGTGACATCACCCTTCGACTTTGTCATGCCATCGCTGCGCGATCTCATTCTGCTCGGCCTTCTCGGCGTTGTCGCCACGCTAGCGCATACGGCGGTGAACAAGGCGCTGAAACTGGCTCCTGCGTCGATCATCATGCCCTATCAATATTCGCAAATCGTCTGGGCCGTTTTGCTCGGCTATCTTGTGTTTGGCGATTGGCCGGATGCAACTACCCTCATTGGCTCGGCCATCATCATCGCGGCCGGATTGTTTATCTTTTTCAAAGAGCATCACGCGCGTGCGAAAATCTGATCACCGCGCGGGATAGGCTGCGTCAACAATCCGTATTTGCGGCCTTTCGCCTCCTCCATAACGGTCAATGGCGATGTGCCCCGCGATATGCACCATCGTGCCGCGTCCTTTCAGCAAAGCCTCGCCCAACGCTGTGCCCATCGCACGAAACGCAATGCCGCCCATCATCGTGCCGTCAGCCGATTTCACACGCACGCGAATATGGCTTTGCCCGACAGGCGCGGCATCCACAATCACATGAGAGGGCAACACAAACAAAGGCTCAGGCTGCGCTGACCCAAACGGCCCTGCTTTCTCAATCTCCGCAATCAGATCCGGCTTGATCGCGGGGGCTGCAAGTGCGCCATCGATGACAAGCTCATGCGTTGCCCGCGCGTCTGATGCTGCTGCGCCGAGCGCCGCTTCGAGAAAGGCGCGAAACTCCGAAATGCCAGCTTCATTCACCGTCACGCCAGCGGCCATGGCGTGACCACCGCCTTTGATCGCAAGCCCCGCATCCACCGACGCGCGCACGGCACGACCGAGATCAACACCGGGGACAGAACGGCCCGAGCCTGTGCCCGCGCCTTGCCCATCCAAGGCAATCGCAAAAGCTGGCCTGCGAAACCGCTCTTTCAATCGCGCGGCCACAAGGCCCACAACACCCGGATGCCAATCTTGCGACGCCACCACGATCACCGAGCCGCCATCCTCATGGATGCCGAGTTGCGCGAGCGCCATGCCCTCCGCATCGGCCACCATCGCGGCCTCGATCTCTTGACGCTCGCGATTGAGCTGATTGAGCCGCGTGGCGATTGCCGTCGCCTCAGCCTCGTCTTGCGTCACCATCAAACGCGCGCCAAGTGCGGCATCGCCAATGCGTCCGCCCGCATTGATGCGTGGACCAATCAGAAAGCCAAGATGAAAGGGCGTGACCGGCCCATCAAGTCCTGCAACATCGGCGAGCGCGCGCAAGCCAACGCGCGAGCGCGCCCGCATGATTTGCAAGCCCTGACGCACAAAGGCGCGATTAAGCCCTTTTAACGGCACGACATCGGCGACGGTGGCAAGCGCGACGAGATCAAGCGTGCTGATCAAATCAGGCTCGGGACTGCTTTTGAAAAATCCACGTCCACGTAAAACGCGCGTCGCCGCGACAAGCGCCATAAAGACAACCCCTGCGGCACACAGATGCCCGAGACCGGAGAGATCATCTTGACGATTGGGATTCACAATCGCAATCGCGTGCGGCAATTCAATCGGGGCTTGATGATGATCAAGCACGAGGGCATCCATGCCAAGCCTTCGTGCCTCTTCTAACGGGGCGTGGCTCGTGGTGCCGCAATCAACCGTCACAAGCAAGGTCGCGCCAGAGGATGCGAGCATCGCAATCGCATCGACATTGGGGCCATAGCCTTCGGTGATGCGGTCCGGAATATGGATGATCCGCTTAATCCCGAGCGCATCACACCAGCCTGCAAGCAGCGCCGATGAACACGCACCATCGACATCATAATCGCCGAAAATCGCGATTGTTTCGCGCGCTTCAACAGCGTCGGCCAAACGCGCTGCCGCTTTGTCCATCTCAAGCAAAGTGGATGGATCAGGCATCAAATCGCGCAAGCGCGGTTCAAGATAGGCCGGTAAATCATCTGAACTCACACCGCGCCCCGCGAGAACACGCGCGACAATATCGGGCACGCCATGATGCTGAACAATGGCGAGTGCTTGCGCGCGGCCCGCATCATCAAGCCGGTCGCGCCAAACGCGACCGGACACAGACTCCGCGATATCAAGAAAGGGGCGGCTCATCGCGCAAGCATCAAAGGCTTACCCCTGATAGGCTTCAACCCGCTGATGCTGTTGGCCCAACCCTTCAATGGCCACCGCCATTGTATCGCCTGCTTTCAAATAGACAGGTGGCTTCATGCCCATGCCGACACCCGGAGGTGTTCCGGTGGTGATCACGTCACCCGGATCAAGCTGCATGAACTGCGAGATATAAGCGACAAGATGCGCCACACCGAAGACCATGGTTTTTGTTGAGCCATTTTGCACGCGCTTGCCATTCAGATCTAGCGTCATGCCAAGCTCTTGCACATTCTTGATTTCATCCTTGGTGACCATCCAAGGGCCAAGCGGACCAAAAGTCGGCGAGCCTTTGCCCTTCATCCATTGGCCACCGCGCTCGGTTTGAAACGCGCGTTCAGAAATGTCATTGCAGATGCAATAGCCCGCGACATAATCAAGCGCGTCTTTCTCGTCGATATAGAGTGCGGTCTTACCGATAACGATGGCGAGCTCGACTTCCCAATCGGTCTTTTCCGAGCCTTTCGGGATGATGATCACATCATCCGGGCCTTGGACGCAATTCGGCGCTTTGTTGAACAGGATCGGCTGCTCGGGAACCGCAGCACCCGTCTCAGCGGCGTGATCGGCATAGTTCAAACCAACCGCGATGAAATTGCCCGGGCGCGCCACGCAGGAGCCCAAACGCGTGCCCGCTGGCACGACAGGCAAAGTGTGCGGATCAAGGGCTGCGAGTTTCGCCAGCATCTCAGGGGCAAGCACCGCGCCATTGATATCGGCGACATGGGACGACAAATCGCGGATCGCGCCCTCTTTATCGACCAAACCGGGTTTTTCATGGCCAGGCGCGCCAAAACGGACAAGTTTCATCGGGAGTTTCCTTCAAACAAACGCGCCCCTTGAGGGGCTTGGGAGAAACGGGATTCGAGGCCGCGACAATGGCCTCTCTGCCGCGCGGGGGCAAGCCCCCGCTTTGCGCCCCGCTTGGCCTCTAGGCAATCACAGTGGCCAGCATGTCGCCCGTCGTCACCACAGTCGCAAATTCAGCCCCAAGCGTGGCGATATGCGCCCGATGAATATCGGAGGCCGCAACAATTCCGCCTTTGCCATCCGGGAGCGCACAGCAATCGCATGCGTCTTCTACCAAAATAACGCGGTAGCCCATATTGGAGCCCATGCGAACGGTGGTTGAGACACACATATCCGTCGTGATGCCGAAAACCACAATCTGATCGGCTCCAAGACGCCGCAGCCGCAAATCGAGATCCGTGCCGATGAAAGCCGAATTCACGCTTTTGGTGACAAGTGGCTCATCGCCTTGCGGCTCAAAACCGGGACGATGTGCATTGCCCGGATGACCCGGCCGCAAAGTCGAATGCGGCTCTGCACTGTCATGACGAATATGGATGATCGGCCGCCCTGTCTTGCGCCATAACGCAAGAAGCGCCAGGCCATTCTGATCGACCTGCGCATTCCAGCGGGGCGGCCAGGAAGGTTCATCAAAACCACGCTGCATGTCGATGGGCAGAAGAACAGCATTGGATGAGAGCGTGAGCATTATTCGACTTTCAAAAAGATGGCGATATCAGGTTACGCACGCACCAAAACATAAGTCCCCGGCGCATCACCCAATGTCTTGAACCGTCCACCGGGTTTGCGCGCTTTGACTTTTTCGGGCGCTTGCGCGGCGATCCATTCGATCCAGTGAAGCCACCATGTTCCCGGTGTTTCTTTCGCGCTCTGAACCCAATCATCAAACTCGCCCACTGGCGGCCCGCCTGTCCAATATTGATATTTCGGCTTTGCTGCCGGGTTGATAACACCCGCAATATGCCCAGAGCCCGTCAAGACATAAGTCACATTGCCGCCGAAAAACTGCGACCCGATAAAGACGGATTTCGCGGGCGCGATATGATCCTCTTTTGCCGCCAAATTGTAAATGGGAATGGAAACGCGCGCCAAATCAAGTCGCACATTGCCCATTGTGATTTGTCCGGCTGACAATTTGTTATCGAGATAGCAATTGCGCAAATAGAACGAATGATTGGCACGCGGCATCCGCGTTGCATCCGAATTCCAATAGAGAAGATCAAAGGGGAATGGATGCTCGCCCTTGAGATAAACATTGATCACATAAGGCCAAATCAAATCATTAGGGCGAAGCATATTGAACGCCGCCGCCATACTCGTGCCTTCAAGATAGCCGCGCACATCCATACGCTCTTCAATGGATTTGATCTGATCTTCATCGACGAACACTTTAAGATCGCCGGCATTCTTGAAATCCACTTGTGTCGTTAACAAAGTGGCGCTCGCAATCCGCGTGTCGTTTGTTGCAGCCATATAGGCCATTGTCACAGAGAGAAGCGTCCCACCGACGCAATAGCCCATCGCGGTGACTTGTTTCTCACCCGTGATCTGATCAATGCGATCAAGCGCTGCAAAAATGCCCTCGCGCATATAATCTTCGAAACTCTTTTCCGCTTGGCGCTCGTCGGGATTAACCCATGAGATCACAAAGACCGTGAGGCCTTGCGCAACCGCCCATCGAATGAAGCTTTTCTCAGGGTTCAAATCGAGAATATAAAATTTATTGATCCAAGGTGGCACAATCAGCAAAGGCCGTTTGAACACCGTTTCCGTGGACGGCGAATATTGTATCAACTCCATCAAATCATTGCGGAACACAACTTTGCCCGGCGTATTGGCAAGATTAACACCCACTTGAAAATCACCCGGCTCGGTTTGTCTGAGTTTAAGCTGGCCTTTGCCTGCTTTGATGTCTTCCACCATCATCTTCATGCCGCGCACGAGATTCTCGCCATTTTGTTCAAGCGTGGTCCGCAGCAATTCCGGATTGGTGGCCACAAAATTGGTCGGCGACAAAGCGCTCGCCAATTGGCGGACATAGAATTGCGCTTTGTGTTTTGTGTGCGGATCGATGTCATCCGCTTCTTGAACAAGATTATCCGCCCAGCGTGTCGTGAGCAGATAGGCCTGTTTCACAAAATCAAAGACCGGATTCTCGCTCCATTCGGGATCACGAAAGCGTTTGTCGGACGGGTCCGGCTTTTCGAGTGGCTCAACCGCTTCGCCCTGCATTTTTTTGAGATTATTGGCCCATAATTCGAGAAAGCCCTTTGTGAGGCTTGTTTGCGCCATCACCAAACGCTGCGGATCAGACGCAATTGTCTCAGCCACTTGGCCCAGTGTTTTGACGACATCGCTGACTTCATCGGAGACGCCCGGGGTCGCGCGCCCTTCTTCCACCGGTTTCAGCGATGCTGCGGTCGCGTGCCCCAATTCTTCCATCAACCGAGCCGTATTGGCGGTTAAGGCCTCATAATTTGGCAGCGGCATGGCCGTTGCGGGCTTTCCGTCCCTGTCTGTCATCGGTATCCTCGACCGAATTGCGGGCCGGTCCGGAGATGGACGCGACGCGAACTCTACTGTAGCGCGGAAAGAAGGCTCGTCGAACAAAGAAAATGGTCGTATAGAAACTTTTATGACAGCGCTTTTCTTACCCTCTCTATTGAAGACCCGCTTGGCACACGGATGTGTTGTCATGGCGCTTGGTCTTTCGCTTTGCGGTTGTGTCACCGCTGGACATGACGAGTCAGCGTCGGCTCCGCTCAAACCTCTGGCAAAAATGGCCGGTTTTGCGACGGATCCGCCTGAGGCGGCTGATTTTGTCAAAGCATCCCGTCCGACGGCGGATTTGACCTATATGCCGGTGGGGGTCACGCCATCCGGTCCCAAAACGGACGCAAAAAGGTTGACGCCAGACGAATTAAAAGCCCTTCAGGACGATCTTGATACGGCGCGAGCGAAAAATGCCGCCGCAAGCGGGATCAATCCGTAAGCCCATTACCGAAATTTTAATGCCAATGCGTCAAATCTTTGCGTGAATCCGACGCTCTGCCATGCTAAGCGAGCGCCTTCCACCGACCTCTGACTGCCGCGAAGCCAGCCATTATGACCGATTTTTACCGCATCAAACGCCTTCCGCCCTATGTTTTTGAGCAAGTCAACCGGATCAAGGCGCAAGCCCGCAATCGCGGCGCCGACATTATTGATCTCGGCATGGGCAATCCTGATCTTCCCGCCCCCAAACATGTGCTCGAAAAACTCGTTGAGACGGTCGGCAAGCCCCGCACCGACCGTTATTCGGCCTCGCGAGGCATTCCGGGCTTGAGAAAAGCGCAGGCCGGATATTATGAGCGGCGCTTTGGCGTGACGCTCAACCCCGATACGCAAGTCATCGCCACGCTCGGCTCGAAAGAAGGGTTTGCGAATATGGCGCAAGCCATCACCGCCCCGGGCGACGTGATTCTCGTGCCAAATCCGTCTTATCCGATCCACGCCTTCGGCTTTCTGATGGCGGGGGGAGTGATCCGCTCGGTTCCTGCTGAGCCGAATGAAGAATTTTTCCGCGCTTTGACGCGGGCGGTCCAGCATTCCATCCCAAAACCCATCGCCTTGGTGACGTGCTACCCCGCCAATCCGACGGCCTATATCGCCTCGCTCGATTTTTATCGTGAGCTCGTGGCCTTTGCCAAAAAGCATGAGCTGATTTTGCTCTCCGATCTTGCCTATGCGGAAGTCTATTTCGACGATGCCAACCCGCCGCCCTCCGTCTTGCAAGTACCGGGCGCGATGGATGTCACGGTTGAGTTCACCTCGATGTCGAAAACGTTCTCAATGGCCGGTTGGCGCATGGGCTTCGCGGTTGGCAATGAGAAACTGATTGCAGCGCTCGCGCGTGTGAAATCCTATCTCGATTACGGTGCGTTCACGCCTATCCAAGTCGCAGCCACCGCCGCGCTGAATGGCCCCGACGATTGTATCCGCGAGATGCGCTCAACCTATCGCACCCGCCGCGATGCGCTGGTTGAAAGCTTCGGCAATGCGGGATGGACCATGGAGCCGCCGCACGCATCCATGTTCGCATGGGTTCAAATCCCGGAAGAGTTCCGTCATCTGGGCAGTCTCGAATTCTCGAAACTTCTCGTTGAGAAGGCTGATGTGGCCGTAGCCCCCGGTATCGGCTTTGGCGAACATGGCGATGAGTATGTGCGCATTGCGATTGTCGAGAATGAGCAGCGCATCCGTCAGGCTGCGCGCAATATCCGCCGCTTCTTTGAGACGGCCGATAAGACATTGCACAATATCATCGGCCAAAAAGCCGCAAGCTGATCACACATTACGGAATTCTGCATGACCTCCCCTCTTCGTATCGGCCTGCTCGGCCTCGGCACCGTTGGCGCGGCTCTCGCCAAAGCCCTGATTGACCATGGTGACGCGATTGTTCCTCGTGCGTCGCGCCCCATTCGTGTGACAGCAGTCAGTGCGCGCGACAAAAGCCGCAATCGCGGCGTTGATCTTTCATCGCTGATTTGGTTCGATGATCCTGTCGCGCTCGCGTCATCGCCTGATATCGATTGCGTGGTTGAACTCATCGGCGGCGCGGATGGTGTTGCGAAAGCGGCTGTTGAGGCAGCACTGCACCATGGCAAACATGTCGTCACAGCCAACAAGGCGCTGCTCGCCAAACATGGCCCGGCGCTCGCGGCGCTCGCAGAAAAAAACACCGTCGCGCTGAATTTCGAAGCCTCGGTCGCTGGCGGTATTCCAATTGTCAAAACCTTGCGGGAATCGCTCGCTGGCAATGCTATCTCGCGCGTGTCTGGCATTTTGAACGGCACTTGCAATTATATCCTGTCACGCATGGAGCTTGAGGGCCTCACTTTTGAGGATTGCCTCAAAGACGCGCAGCGTTTGGGCTATGCGGAAGCTGATCCGACCTTTGATGTCGGTGGGTTTGATACCGCGCACAAGCTCGCACTCCTCACTTCGCTTGCATTCGGCACCGAGATTGATGCGGATGCCGTTTATGTCGAAGGCATCGCATCCATCAAACCGCTCGACCTCGTGATGGCGGATGAGCTTGGCTATCGCATCAAATTGCTGGGCGTGGCGGAGCGCACGGCGACTGGCATTGAGCAGCGCGTGCACCCAACCATGGTGCCGAAAGCCTCGTCCATCGCGCAAGTGATGGGCGTCACCAATGCCGTCAACATTATCGCCGATATTGTGGGAGAGCTCACGCTGATCGGTCCCGGTGCGGGTGGCAATGCCACGGCGTCCTCGGTTTTATCCGATCTCGTCGATATCGCGCGCGGAATCGTGTTGCCGCCACTTGGCCTTCCCTCACAGGCGCTCGCGCATCCGGACAAGGCTCCCATGCAGCGGCATGAGGGCGGATATTATATCCGGCTCACCGTTCGGGACCGTCCGGGTGCTGCTGCCGGCATCGCCACCCGCATGGCGGAACAGGCGATTTCCCTTGAAAGCATTGTGCAAAAGCGACCGCCGGCCTCCCGCGCCGCCGACCCTACGGGCAAGGCGGGCACGCCCGTGCCCGTTGTCCTTATTACCTATGCGACAAGCGAAGAAGCCATTCGCCGCGCGCTTGACGCGGTGATGGCAGACGGTCATATCGCGGAGGACCCGCAATTGATCCGGATCGAACGCGGGTAATCGACCGCCCCCAAAAGGAGACTGCGCCATGACCAAGGACACCGATATCCACGTCCACCCAAAAGAGGTCATCGAGCGTATTTTGTCGATGGAGCTGGTGCGCGTCACCGAGCGTGCCGCGGTTTCTGCGGCGCGCCTGCGCGGGCGCGGTGACGAGAAGGCCGCTGACCAGGCGGCCGTGGACGCGATGCGGCGCGAACTCAACAAGCTCCCCATTGATGGCACCATCGTGATTGGCGAAGGCGAGCGCGATGAAGCGCCGATGCTGTTCATCGGTGAGAAGGTTGGGAATGGCACCGGCCCGAAAGTCGATATCGCGGTGGATCCACTCGAAGGCACGACATTATGCGCGAAAGATATGCCGGGCGCGATTGCTGTGATGGCGATGGCGCCCGCAGGCTCGCTTCTTTACGCGCCGGATGTCTATATGGATAAAATTGCTATCGGCCCCGGCTATCCCAAAGGCATTGTCGATTTGGATGCCTCGCCTGCCGACAATATTCATGCGCTCGCTAAAGCCAAAGGCGTCAAGCCGCATGAAATTACCACGCTGATTATGGATCGCCCGCGTCACGCGGCGTTGATCGACGCTGTTCGCAAGACGGGCGCATCCGTGCGGTTGATTACGGATGGCGATGTTGCGGGCGTCATCTTCACAGCGATGCAGGAACAAACTGGAATTGATCTTTATCTCGGCATTGGTGGCGCGCCGGAAGGCGTGTTGGCTGCGGCTGCTTTGCGCTGCGTGGGCGGGCAAATGCAGGGGCGCTTGATCCTCGATACGCCCGATAAAGTGGATCGCGCGCGCGGCATGGGCGTGAAAGATCCGAAGCGCAAATATGACATGGCGGAACTTGCCGCCGATGACGTAATTGTCTCAGCCACCGGCGTCACCGATGGCGCATTGATGCAAGGCGTCCGCTTCAAAGGCGATGTAATTGAGACGGAAACAATCGTCTATCGCTCGATTACTGGCACCGTGCGCCGCATTCATGGTGAGCATCGGGAATTGGCGAAGTTTCGGCTGGATTGAGAGATATCATCCATCGTCATTGCGAGCGAACGCGAAGCAACCCAGTTGCTGGTGCAAGAAGAACTGGATTGCTTCGTCGCTTTGCTCCTCGCAAAGATGGGGCAAAACGCTCTACACATCTAACATCAACTTCAAATTCTGCACCGCCGCACCTGATGCGCCTTTGCCGAGATTGTCGAGCTTCGCCACCAACACCGCTTGGCGATGCGCTTCATTCGCATAGATGCGCAGCTCTAACATGTCGGTGTTGTTCAACGCTTCAGCCTCAAGCCGCCCCGCTTTCACACTCGCATCATCCATCGGCACCACGCGCACCAAGTCGCAGCCTTCGTAGCGATCAACGAGTGCCGCATGAAGATCAGCGGCTTTCGGCTTACCGTCGAGCGCATCGAGATGCAAAGGCACGCTCACCAACATGCCCTGTCTGAAATTGCCAACCGAGGGCACGAAAATCGGGCGCTGATCGAGATTGGAATAGGTTTGCAGTTCCGGCAAATGCTTATGCGTGAGACCCAAGCCATAGAGCTCGAAATGCGGCGCGGTGCCCGCTTCATAGGCTTCGATCATGGAT
>Ga0164296_1005690_pt1 | contig 10843 bp, 9 predicted proteins | sample GEODES057metaG_FD_113533 | JGI IMG/M metagenome (GOLD analysis project Ga0164296, IMG submission 113533) | Dystrophic lake water microbial communities from Trout Bog Lake, Wisconsin, USA - GEODES057 metaG | ecosystem: Environmental > Aquatic > Freshwater > Lake | place: USA: Trout Bog Lake... | reverse complement strand
TGGCCTCAACCCAGGTGATGTGTTCTGGACCGCGTCGGATGTCGGCTGGGTGGTCGGCCATTCCTACATCGTCTATGCCCCCCTCCTCGCCGGCTGCACGAGCGTGATGTACGAGGGTAAACCGGTGGGCACCCCGGATGCCGGCGCGTTCTGGCGTGTATGCGCCGAACATGGGGTCAAAGTGCTGTTTACCGCCCCCACCGCCTTCCGCGCCATCCGTCAGCAAGACCCAACCGCCGCCGCGTTGGCGAAATACGACATCTCCAAGCTTGAAGCCCTGTATCTTGCCGGTGAACGCTGCGATCCGCCAACCGCGATCTGGGCGAATGAAATCCTCGGCCTTCCCGTGGTTGATCATTGGTGGCAGACCGAAACCGGCTGGCCGATCACCGCCGGCTTCCGCGGCCTCGGCTTGTTCCCGGCCAAACCTGGCTCCGGCGGCCGGCCCGCACCAGGCTATGCGGTCGAAGTCATCGATGATGAGGGCCACCGCGTTCCCAGCGGCCACACTGGCAATCTGGTCATCCGCATGCCCATGCCCCCCGGCGCCGCACCGACGCTGTGGCACAATGCGGACGGCTACCGCACCGCCTACATGGCCGATTTCGCCGGCTATTACCGCACCGGGGATGCCGGCATGATCGATGCCGACGGCGATGTCTCGGTGATGGGCCGCACGGACGATATCATCAACGTCGCCGGCCACCGTCTCTCGACCGGGGCGATGGAAGAAGTCCTAGCCAGCCATCCCGCCGTCGCCGAATGCGCCGTCATCGGCGCCTACGACCAATTAAAGGGCCAAACGCCGGTCGGTCTCGTCGTGCTCAAGGCCGGCATTGCAACCCCGCATTCGGAGATCAGTCGCGAACTCGTCGCCCTGGTGCGCGACCGTATCGGCCCGGTTGCCGCCTTCAAGGATGCCCGCGTGGTGCTGCGCCTGCCGAAAACCCGATCGGGCAAGATTCTGCGCGCCACCATCCGCCGCATTGCCGATGGTGAAACCGTCGCCGTTCCGCCAACCATCGACGATCCGGCGATCCTGGATGAAATCGGCGCGGTGCTGCGCACACCCTAACCGTCGTCACGGCAGCGTGGTCATGCTCCACGCTGCCGAATTTCCCATGGCCGGCCCGATCTGCCCGGGTTAGCATCGTTCGCATGTCCGCACAGACCGCTATCCTCATCCTGGCTCATCAGCCTGCCAAGCTGCCTTATCTGCTGAATCTGCTGGATGACCGCTTCGCGATCTACATCCATGTCGATGCCAAGGCCGACCTCGCGCTCGCCCCATCACGCCTACCGCGCCACGCAACGTTCATCACCCCGCGCATCCCGGTGTTCTGGGGCGGTTGGTCGATGATGCGGGCCACCCTGGCGCTCATGGAAGCCGCCCGCGACCATCCCCGCCAGATCCTCATCAGCGGCGACTCGCTGCCGGTGCAATCGTTGGACTCCCTCGCCGCCCAACTCGAACGGTCGGACGTCGAGTATATCGACCTGATCGAAGTTCCCGACGATCCCTCGCTCGCCGGCACTGATCCACGCCGCTCCATCGAACGCCACGGCTGGGTGCAACCCTGGCGCCGGCACAATTACGTCTTCTGGGATCATCCGCTGCTCAACCCCATGCAAGGCGAACACGCCGCCAACCGCTACGGCGTGCCGCGCGCGCCAATGGATTGGATTCGCGGCGAGGCACAGCACGCAGTCGCCGAAATCCTTGGCCAAATTCCGCCTCGCGCGGAGTTGTTTCGCCGGTTTTACTATGGCGCGCAATGGTGGGCGCTCACCGGCGCCACCGTCGCCGGCCTGCTCGCAACGCTGCAAAACCCAGCGATAACAGCCTATTTCCGCTACATGCAGGTGCCGGATGAGCACATGCTCCAGACCATCCTCGGCAATCAACCCACTCTGCTCGGCGGGCGCCAAATACACAGCACGCCAATGTTAACCGACCACGCCCGGCGTGACCGCGGTGATGACACGCTTGATCGCGCTGGCTTTCGCGCTGCCGGCGCCAAAGCATTATTCGCCCGCAAATTCGATCCCGCCACCGCTCCCGATGTTGCGGAAGCCATCGAGAACGGACGCTACTACCGCGATATCCTGGGGATCGGCGGCGGGTGACGCTGCCCGCAACCGCGCCTAGCCAGCCGCGCCCATATGCCGATTAAATGTCGCCAGATCGGTGTTGCTGCCACACAGCAGCACGCCCACACGTTTGCCAGCTAACGCAGCCCGCAACGGCCCCATCGCCGCCGCTGTGGCCACCGCGCAGGATGGCTCGATAGCCAGTTTGAGGGTGTCGAACAGCCAACGCATCGCCGCCCGGATCATGTCGTCATCCACCGTCGTAAGATGGTCGATGTTTTCCCGGCACAACCCGTAGCTATAGGCCTCGGTATGCGGCGCCATCAGGCTGTCTGCGATGCTTTGCATGGCGCCCATTTTCACCGGCCCGGCGCTGGCAAAACTCAACGCCATCGACGCCGCCCCCACAGGCTCAACGCCGTAAATCGCCACATCCGGCATCGCGAGCTTGAAGGCCGTCGCCACCCCCGCCGCCAATCCACCGCCACCGATCGGCAGAATAACCGCGTCCAGCCCGCCCGATTGTGCCGCCCATTCCGCGCCGAGCGTCGCGGTTCCCAGCACCGTCCGATAGCCGTTGAACGGGTGCACGAAAATCCGACCCTCGGTGCGCTCAATCTGCTGCACACGGGCGAAGGCCTGCGCGCCGTCAGGCTCCATCAGGATTTCGGCTCCATAGGCCCGGCATAGCGCCACCCGGGCCGGGTTGGCGGTCGCCAGCATGACCACCTTGGCCGAAACCCCCAACTGCATGGCCGCATATGCAACCGCAACCGCGTGGTTACCGGCAGATACCGCCGTTACCCCACGTGCCCGCTCGTCCGGGCTCAGCGCCAGCATATTTGAAAACGCCCCCCGCGCCTTGAAGGTCCCGCTTGCTTGCAAACACTCGAATTTAAACTGCCACCGCGCGCCATCCCCGACTGCCCCTGGCCGCGTGAACACCGGCGTCTCGAAGATATACGGACGTAATGCGTCGCGCAGCGCCGCAATCGCATCCATATCTGGCCGCGCGATCCCATCAATCATAGCGAATTCCACCCTGTCGTTTCCTGGCGTGGCTATGATGCCAAGCGCCGCGGCACCTGACCAGCCAGGTGCCGCGGCGCGGCGCCCGTGTTGCCACGCATCCCGACATTTAGGGCCGCCACGATCATGTCGATTCCCTGCGCGTGCCAGCGCTGCACCGCTTTATGGTCAGCCCCCAAGGTCGCCCCCAGCCGCCGCCAGGGAAATAAATGGCGATCGGTCAGTGGATTAACCAGGCTTCGTGCCCCGACAACCCGGCGCAGCACGTAGCGATCGGCAGGGATCAGCGCCACCCAGGTCAGCGCCACATCCATTCGGCTAATCTGCCCCGCTTTAGGCACCATCGGGCGCGCCCGGTCTTGCGTCCCCCCTCCGTCCTCCATCGCGTTGCACACGATTTCCAGATTGAAGGTTCGCAACCGGGTGGAAAACCCAGTGCTCGGCAGTGCCAACAGCGTCCGCCCGGCGTCTTCCAGCCGCTGAATGACGGTCGCGGCATCGATGTGTTCATCGGTCATGTGTGATCCTTTGGTCGTCATCATTGCGCGTGATGCGGGGATGCCGCTGCGTCCCGCTCGGTGGCCCGATAGGCAGAGCCTGCGAGCACCGTGCCGGCCACCAGGATCCCCCAACTCAGGCCGTGCCCAGCCGGCAGGGGGTCGCGCCCAAGGTCTACGGGCCGCACAACCGGCACGCGCGGGGGCTTTTGCGCGTTCACGCGCCGGCCTCGTTCGATGGCTGCCCAGCGGCTCACCCGCAACGTCGCCGAGATTTCATCCCAACTCGCGCCCTCAGCGCGCATGCGCCGGAGTTGCGAGTCGCGAGGTTCGGTCCAGATCAGGGGATACGGCATGTTTCTGTCCTCCAGTGCTGGAGGATAGTTATTCGATCTAACGGTAAAGTGTCAAGAAAAATAACCTTTATTAGTTAGTTCTCATGACATAAACTCCATCCCCATGAGCACTTCAAAAAACGCATTCATTGGCGCGGGCGCGCGCATTCGGGCTGCCCGGCAGACCCTTGGTATGACCCAAGGCGATTTGGCGGCGGCAGTTGGTGTTTCACGCAGCGCGGTTGCCCAATGGGAAACGGATCGTGCGGGCCAGGTGCGCGGCAATCTGTCGCGCGTGGCGGCGGTTCTGCGCGTCTCGCTGGCTTATCTCGTTGATGGCGATGCAGAACGAGAGCAAGACGGGGCAGCCGAAGATGCGGTGGAACGCGCGCTACTGCGCCTCTATCGCACCTGCTCGGAAGACGACCGCGCCTTTCTCATGCGTGCGGCCGTGCGCCTCGCCCGCGGCCGTGATCGTGCAAAAAAAGCCGAGTAAGCTCTAACATCCCTCCGTCACGAACGTCTGCCTGCCGGCTGGCGTCCACGCACGCGCAATCGCGCCTAATCGCAGGCCGGGAAGGGTTTCCCGGCCTGTTTCTCGTCCATGGTCGGCATTAACGAACCGCTCTTTTGCGAGAATTGTATCAATTTTGATCGTGCCGGTCACATGTTGATACTTGCATGCATCGGATATTGTGGGTAAAGAGAGGTCAATATTTATTAACCTGATTGCAGGACTGGCACAGAAAATGGCGAACTCGACCCTTGTCGCGACCGCAGGCACGATCAGCATCGCCTTTGGCGTGCCAAACGGCGACTCTGGTTCTGTGGCACAAGCCGCTCTGAGTGCGCTGACTTCGCAGGTTAGTTCTGGCTCGCTCAATATCAGCGCTTACAACCCGAACTCGACGGTGCAGGGCAGCACCATCCCGGTCACCACTTCGGCGACTGTCGCGCAAACCGTGACTGCGCCTGGCGGTGGGACTAGCACGATCGCGGCGACTCAGGCTGTCACCGTTACCACCGCGGTGTATGTGGCCTCGATTGCGGCCGCCACGGTCGCGGCAACCGGCAGCAGCACAGTCACAACCACGGTTCCGGGCGTCGCCAATCTTGGCACGCTGACTGGCGCCAACGCCGAAGTGATTAACTCGGATACCAGCGGCGGCACCGTCGCGGTCATCAGTTCGACCGTCGCAGCAACCACGCTAGTGGCCGGCTCCGGCAGTAACACCGCCTACATCAACCGCGGCAGCGTCGGCAGCGTCAGCCTGCTCGGTGGTAACTCCTACATCGGCAATAGCGGCACCAATACCACGACCAACACCTCGATGGCTGGTGGCGAGTCGCTTGCGGACAACCGAGCCTTTATTGATAACTCGAATGGTGGATCGTCCAACGTCACCGTCGGCAATAACGGCTTGGTCAACGTTAAACAGGGCAGCAGCGGCTCCTCAAACATCGTCGCGCAGACCGGCACGGTTGTGGTCGCCGTGTCGCAGGCGACAAGCTCTGGCGGGTCCAGCACGGTCCCGGCCGTCGCCACTGTCGCCGGTGCGACAACCTCTGGCTCGCGCCTCATTTACATCCCGAACGGCGGCAATGCGTTCATCAACCCGAACGCGTCCGATGTGGTCATTCTTTCGGGCGCCGGCGCGGAAACGCTTGCCGGCGGCACCGGCACCGCGACCGTGTTTGGTGGCACCGGCATGTTCACCGGCGGCAGCGCGGGTGGCAACATCCTGCTGACCAGCACCGTGAACGGTGTAACGACTCTGATTGGCGCCGGGAAGTCGGACACCCTGATCGCCCAAGCGGGCGGTGATGTGCTGCGCGCTGGCTCCGGCACCGATATTCTCGCCGCCGTTGGCAATACCACCGTTGGTAACACCTTCATCACCGGCTCCGGTGTGGCGACAGTGCTTGGCGGAGGGGCCGGTAATAATACCATCGGGCTCGGTTCGGGCACCGCTGTGGTCTATGGTCAGCACGGTACCGTCGCGGCAAGCCCGACGTCGGACACGTATCAGCTCTATGCCGCCGCCGGGTCCGATACGATTGGCGACTTCGTGGTGGGAACGGACGTCTTTAAGATCAACAACGGTTACGCCGGCAGCGTCGGCGCCGCGATCTCCGTTGCCAGCACCGTCGCCTCGGGCAACAACCTCGTGGTCACCCTGTCGGATCAGACGAAGATCACCTTCTTGAACGACGCGACCTCGAACGTGAGCAAGATCTTCAGCTAGTCGCGTAGGTTTAAACCACTAAAAGGGCTGCTACCTGTAAAGGTAGTGGCTCTTTTTTATCGTCAAAGCCTAAATCGCACGCCTATTCGGGCTGATCGCGCAACAACTCATGCCAATCAGTCAGGCGCACTGTGACCATTCGCGCCTGTTCGCCCATCGGGATTACGAAACTGCCTGCGCCATTCGTCCAGCGCCAGCGGCGTGGCGCCTCACCTTCTGGCTCATAAAATCCCGCTAAAAAGGCCGTTCCCTCTAACGGAAGCGGCACGCCATCGACCGCAATCTCCAAAATCGCCACCCCAAACCGCCGTGCGGTTGGTCCGCGATCCTGACTCCCGATCGGCAAATAAGCCATCGACATGACCTGCAGGTGCTCGGATGCGGCGTGAACTCTAAAATGGAACAGCAAGTCATCGCCAACTCGCTCGCGTGCGATCAGCGCCGCCCATTGGCCGTCCGCCGCGAGCAGCACTGGAAGCTGCCGCTGATCCAACGGTATCGCCTCCGCCTCCGGGAACCTCGTCATGCGTCGTGCGGGTGCGATGTCCCCCTGGCCCGCAACCGTCGCGACGCACCCAGCGCCGGCGGGCATGATGCATGTCGCCACCTCCACGCCCTGCGCCAAACGCAACCATTGCGCGTTGGTCCGGACCATGTAGCAGCGCAAACGGCGCGGCGCTTTCGTGATGCGGACCGTGTCCCCATTCGCGGCGCCGCCGGCCGCGAACCATTTGGCCGTCGGCGAGATGGCCGCAGCATCCCATCGCCGCACCACAGACTCGGCCGGCAGGTATAGAAGTTCAGGCGGATAAGCGCCGTCCAGCGACCCGGGCGTAAACATCACGACGTCGCGTCCAGTGAGGCTTGGCGTGATCGCTTGCACAATGCTTCCGTCGAGCAGAACGCTGCCAACGGGCAATGACTCGATGGTAAAATCACCATCTGCAGTGCGCACCACAGTTCCGCTGAGCAGGGCTACGTGCAAACCAATATCTCCCGCGTTGGGCCGTGGAAGGTTGAAGTCGCTGCGCCCATTTAGGAAAGCTCAGGCATCCATACGGGTGAGACTCACCTTCGCAATGCCACGGCTCAAAATACCCAAAGACCGTGCTGCGGCCCGAGATAGGTCGATAACGCGACTATGCGTGCTCGGCCGATCATTAATCGTCACAATAACTGAATTGCCGGTCTCAATCGCTATCACCCGCACCCGTGTGCCGATTGGCAGGGTCGCATGCGCGGCCGTCAGCGCATTCTCATCATAGCGCGCCCCGCTCGCAGTCATGTGCCCATGCCAACGCGGACCGCCATACCAGGATGCCATTCCAACTTGCGACCAGGCGCCTAACTCCGGACCGGTTGTGGCGCCTTCAAAGGCGCTGGACGCCATGCGACGCGCCGAGGCAGCCAGATCAGCGTTGCCTTGGCCGTCGGACGCCTGAGCCGGTAGCGCCGTCATCAACAAACAGACCAATCCAATGCCAGGCAGGGCGCGGCGAGCAAGCGATATCAGAGCCACGTGATCCTCCCTTGGAGAAAAGATGAATGCAACAATCCTTCTAAAAGAGACATGGGATTGGGGCAGCATTGCGGCAAACCCAGATAGCACAAGATATTCATCACCCGTCTATACAGCCAATATCCTGACGAAAGATCAACCCTTGATAGTGCAGCCCAGATTTTAGTGCTGTTCAGTCAAAAGTTTTGACTTCAAAATGCGCTGCATTCTTTTGATTTAATAGCATTTTTCAATCGATTCTGGCTGAGCCATCATCTGGCCCAGCAGCACGCCTGAGGCCATATTTCCATCCGCTACGCCCGGCCTTGTAGGTTCGCTCGTTCGGTTGCGCGAAAGCTCGCGAGAAAAATATCCTCGAAAGCGAAAAAAAGACTTCCCAAACGCCCCAAATAAGACTATAAACCTCGTCATTATCAGCGGCGTGTTCGGGAAACCGGGCACGCCGCTTTTGCGTTTCTAGCAAGGAGGGCGGACCTGAATGGCGGGCCGGCAACCCCCACACGATACATCTGGCGCATCAACACGCAACAAATCCAAGCCTCGACGCAGTGGCAGCGCTCAACCCATCCTGGAACTGCCGTCTGGCGAGCCCATATCGCTCACCGCCTGGGCCGAACAAGTCATCGCCCCAAGGGGCCAGGCCGTCGCCAAACATCACCAATTGCTGTTGCAGAAGTTGGACGGTGTCACCCGCGGCGACATTGACCGCCTATTGATTCTCATGCCGCCAGGAAGCGCCAAATCAACCTATAGCTCGGTCCTCTTCCCGGCATGGTGGCTCCGCTGCCACAAGCAATCCTCAATCATCGCGACCAGCCATACCGCTGAACTCGCCGAGCACTTCGGTCGCCAAGTCCGCAATCTCATCGCCGCGTCACCCACAACGCTGGGTTACAACCTGGCCGCGGACAGCCATGCCGCACATCGCTTCGCCACCACTGAGCAGGGGGAGTATTTCGCCACCGGCGTCAACGGCCCCGTGATCGGCCGCCGAGCGGATCTGGTGCTCATTGACGACCCGGTGAAGAACCACGCCGAAGCAGACAGCGCCCAAGCGCGGGACCATTTGTGGAATTGGTATCGCTCCGAACTCATCACCCGGCTCAAACCACGTGGCCGGATCGTGGTCATCATGACGCGTTGGCACCACGATGATCTCGGCGGCCGCTTGCTGGCAAGCGACGATAGCTGGCACGTACTCAAACTCCCGGCTTTGGCCGAAGCAGATGATCCCCTCGGGCGCCAGCCGGGTGAGGCCCTCTGGCCGGAGTGGGAACCTGCCGACGCTCTCGCGCGCAAACGAGCCACCGTGGGCGCGCGCATTTGGGCCGCCCAATACCAACAGGCGCCGCTGACGGATGCATCGGGCATGTTTCCCGCTCACCGCATCGTCGCCGCCGAAGCCGCACCCGCCGATGGGCGTTGCGTGCGAGCCTGGGATCTGGCTGCCACCGCCGCGTCTGAGGGACGAGACCCGGATTGGACGGTGGGGTTGAAACTACAACGCGCGACCGATGGCACCTGCCAGGTGCTCGATGTCGTCCGTTTGCGCGCAGGCCCGCACGAAGTGAGTGAAACCATCGTCGCCACCGCGGCCCGCGATGGCCATGCCGTCGTCGTCGGTCTACCGCAAGACCCGGGCCAGGCCGGCAAGCAGCAGGTCGCCTGGCTCACCTCCCGCCTCGCCGGGCATCACGTTATCGCCTCCCCCGAAACCGGTTCCAAAGTTACCCGCGCCGCCCCAGTGGCGGCGCTGGTTGAAGCCGGCCAACTGTCCATGCTTCGTGCCGCATGGAATGCCGCTTTCGCGGCGGAGCTCGCGGATTTTCCGCACGGCCGCAAAGACGACCAGGTCGATGCCCTGGCTCGTGCCTACAGCCTGCTCGCGGAAGCAGCCCCTCCATCGCGCCGTCTCAACGTCTCCTTCCTCAGCCGCTAGCGCACGCATCTTTTGCGGCCCGACGACATCTGAAAGGCAAGCATGTTCGCAACTCTCTGCGGCCTCATTCCGCCTGATCGTGATTATCCCGAACGCGCCAACCGTCTCGACATCCTCTCCCGCGTTCTCGATGGCACGCTCTATGATACCTTGCCGTTTGAGTTCCATGAGGAGCGTGGCGCCGGTGGCGACTACATTCCCCTGCGCCTGCGTCGCCCCAGCGTTCGCTACCCTATGGCACGCATTATCGTAGATGACAGTCTGGCATTGGTCTTTTCCGACGGGCATTTCCCAACCTTCGAATGTCCAGACCTCGCCGTGCGCAGTGCCCTCGCAGCCATCGTACGTGAGGCCGGCCTCAACCAGGCCATGCAGGAAGCAGCACTTCGCGGCAGCGTCGGCTCGGTGGCCATTCTGCTGCGGGTCCTGCGGGGGCGGGTATTTTTTGCGGTTCAACAAACGCGCTACCTGACTCCAGTCTGGGACCCGCAAGCGCCTGACCAACTCATTTCTGTAACGGAAAAATACAAGGTCGAAGGCAGCCAACTCGCAGCCCTTGGCTACGAAATTTCGGAACCGACAGCCCAATACTGGTTCATGCGTCGCTGGGATAGTGATGCGGAGATTTGGTACACCCCATGGCCAGTGGCCGGCGCGGCCCTGCCGGAAGTAGATCCAACCCGCACTGTTCGTCATGGTCTCGGCTTCGTTCCATTAGTCTGGATCCGTAATCTCCCAGGTGGCGATGCCATCGATGGTGGCTGCACTTTCAGATCCGCTATAGAAACGAATATCGAGATCGACTATCAACTCAGCCAAGCCGGCCGGGGGCTGAAATATAGCTCAGACCCCACCTTGCTCATCCGCGAACCAGCATTCGCCGACAACGAAATCATCCGCGGTGGCGGTAACGCTCTCGTGGTGACGGAGAAGGGTGACGCGAAGTTGCTGGAGATCGGTGGCACTGCCGCCGCGGCGGTCATCGAGTATGTGCGCACCCTGCGGGAATTTGCCCTTGAAGGCGTGCACGCGAACCGTGCAAGTCCGGAACGTCTATCTGGCGCCCAGTCCGGTCGCGCGTTGGAATTAATGAACCAAGGCCTCATCTGGCTGGCAGATAATCTGCGCGTGTCCTACGGCCGGGCCATGCTGCAAATCGCCCGGATGATCGTCTTGGCGTCGAACCG
>Ga0164296_1005689_pt1 | contig 10843 bp, 8 predicted proteins | sample GEODES057metaG_FD_113533 | JGI IMG/M metagenome (GOLD analysis project Ga0164296, IMG submission 113533) | Dystrophic lake water microbial communities from Trout Bog Lake, Wisconsin, USA - GEODES057 metaG | ecosystem: Environmental > Aquatic > Freshwater > Lake | place: USA: Trout Bog Lake... | reverse complement strand
AATGTTGATGCGGGCGTATCCGACAGAATGATGGGTGCGCCATGAGGCAGCTTTGTAACGCGTGCCGTCGGGTCCAAGGTGGCAAAAAGCATGTTCTCGGCCAGCACTTCCGCCGCGGTGAGACGGTTAAACAAAGTCGATTTACCAGCATTCGTATAGCCTACGAGGGCGACAATCGGATAGGGAGCGCGATCCCTGCCCTTACGGTGCAACCCGCGAGTCCGCTTGACGGACTCGAGATCCTTTTCGATCTTCATCATGCGTTCTTGGATCAGGCGTCGATCGGCTTCAATTTGGGTTTCGCCCGGGCCACCCAAAAAGCCGAACCCGCCGCGCTGGCGTTCCAAATGGGTCCAAGAACGGACCAAACGGCTCTTTTGATAGGATAAATGGGCTAGTTCTACCTGTAAGGTACCCTCTTTGGTTCGCGCGCGACGCCCAAAGATTTCCAAAATCAGGCCTGTTCGATCAATCACTTTCACCTTGAGGGCGCGTTCCAAATTGCGCTGCTGTACGGGACTTAGCGCGCAATCGACGACAACGAGCGTAATCTCTTCATTTTCGACATATTCATGCAACTCCTCGATTTTGCCCGTACCGATAAAGGTTGCAGGACGAGGCGCGGCAATGGGAATGATCATTGACGCCACAAGCTCAATATCAATGGCTGCAGCGAGGCCTGAGGCTTCCTCAATACGGGCCTCAAAATCTCTCGTATTGCTTTCGGGAGCGCCTGACGCGGCACGGCGAGCCGCAGCACGGCTTGTGAGGTAAGGACCAATCACAAGCGTGCGCGTGCCAACCGATATGTCTTTGGTGTTTTCTTCAGGGCCGACGGTAAATCGGCCCGATGCGTGCGGGTCTTTTGCCACCTCAGTCCTTCAGGACCGCGCCGGTTTCATCCGTTGGATCAAAAAGGGTGACGGGCGAACCCGGCATAATCGTGGAAATCGCATGCTTATACACGAGCTGCGAATGACCATCCCGGCGTAAAAGGAGGCAGAAATTATCAAACCACGTCACCACGCCTTGCAGTTTCACGCCGTTGATAAGGAAAATCGTTAGGGGAATCTTGCTCTTCCGAACCTGGTTCAGAAATGTATCTTGAAGGTTTTGTGCGCGTTCTGTCGCCATTTTTTTACCCTTTTTGTTTTTGCCGGAGCATACGGGCTCACGGAACTGTCTTTTATCGCGTTTTAGACCATCTAACGAGCGAACCTGCTGACACAAACACAGCGCAGGCCGCCTCAAAATCTTCAACTATTGGTATAGATAGTCAACTCCCCCTTGCGCTTCAACCTACCCCGAGCGATTTCAGCTTCCGATGCAGGGCCGAGCGTTCCATATCCACAAATTCTGCCGTTCGGGAAATATTGCCACTAAAGCGATTAACCTGAGCGATCAGATACTCCCTTTCAAAGACTTCCCTCGCTTCTCTCAATGGCAAGGACATCAGTTTTTCGCCCCCCTGCCCACCAGGCAAGGATGGAACCGATGCCCCGACATCCGTCGGCAAGAGTTCGGCCGTAATCGTCGAATTAGGGTCGCCGCCCGCCATGATGAGCATCCGTTCGACACTGTTTCGAAGTTGCCGCACATTCCCCGGCCAATCATGCGCCTGAAGAACGGCTAAGGCATCTTCGGCAACAGGACGCTGGGCCAACCCTGACACACGCTCGATTTGCTCCATGAAGTGACTGACAAGATCCGGTATGTCCTCCCTCCTTTCGGATAGAGAGGGAACCCGAACGGGAACAACATTTAACCGATGGAGAAGATCCTCGCGAAACCTTCCGGATTGTACTTCGGCCATAAGGTCCCGCGATGTCGAGGACAGGATGCGGACATCGACGGCGACTTTATTGGTGCCGCCTACCCTCTGAAACGTCTGATCGATGAGAACACGTAGGATTTTGCTCTGCGTCTCTTTCGGCATATCGGCCACTTCATCGAGATATAAAGTGCCGCCATGCGCCTCTTCAAAAGCACCGATCCGGTTCGGACCGTTTGATCCATCCTCAACCCCAAAGAGCTCGGCCTCCATGGATTGCGGCGTAATGGTTGCTGCATTGAGCGCGATAAACGGGCCAGACGCTCGATCAGACGAAGCGTGAATCATGCGAGCGACAATTTCTTTGCCGCTACCCGATGGACCCGCAATCAGCACCCGCGCGTGGCTTGCTCCAACACGCTCTATCGTTTGCTTTAAATGATTGATCGCCGTTGAGCGGCCGATAAGCTGATTAATAGCGGGCGCTTTGGTCCGCAGTTCGCGGATCTCTCGACGCAAACGAAAGGTTTCAAGAGCACGGTCCGCTACCAGTAAGAGCCGATCCGAATTGAAAGGCTTCTCGATAAAATCATAGGCGCCTCGCTTAATAGCGGAGACGGCCGTTTCGATATTGCCATGGCCGGAAATCATCACCACGGGCAAATCGGGATTTTGCTCCTTGATGATGTCGAGCAATTGTAACCCGTCAAGCCTAGAGCCTTGGATCCAAATATCTAGAAAAATGAGATGGGGGCGGCGTGCTGAAATTTCTCCCAATGCATCGTCTGCATTGGCGGCCGTTCGGCATTTAAATCCTTCATCCTCGAGAATACCTGCAACAAGATCTCGGATGTCAGCCTCGTCATCGACGATCAGAATATCAGCACTCATTGTTTCTTCTCCGCTGACGGACTTGAAGCCGTTTGCTCGGCGTTTAAACCATCAATCGGGAACCACAAACGCACACGAGCACCGCGACCCGCATCGGCACGATCGAGCAATTCGATCCCGCCACCATGATCTTCAAAAATTTTACCAACAATGGCCAAGCCCAGCCCCGTACCACCAGCGCGCGTTGTCATATAGGGCTCGAGCAAACGTTGGCGACTTTCCGTCGGAAAGCCTTTGCCATTATCCGTAATCTCGATGGCTAAAATGCCTGATTGGGCGGTATCAAGCGACACGACGATTTCACCCTGACCGCGTTCAATGCTTGGTACGGCTAGGATCGACTCCGTTGCGTTTTTAACAATATTCGTGAGTGCTTGCGAGATTAAGCGCCGATCAAAACTGGCTTTCGGAAGATCCTTGGGTATGACGTCCAAAAAATTAATTTCGGGATGCGCGACACGCATAAGAAACAAGACTTGCCGAATAACGCTCGAAACATCTTCGACTTCCGGCAATGGCTTTGGCATGCGCGCGAAAGACGAGAACTCATCGACCATGCGTTTAATATCGTCCACCTGCCGAATGATCGTATCCGTGCACTGATCAAAAATTTCGCGATCGGTGGTGATGACTTTTCCATATTTACGACGGATGCGTTCAGCGGAAAGCTGAATAGGTGTTAACGGATTCTTAATTTCATGCGCGATGCGGCGCGCGACATCGGCCCAGGCGGATGTTCTTTGCGCGGTCACTAGATCGGTAATGTCATCAAGCGTAACGATTGCACCTTGTTGCATATCGCTTGCTTGTTCACTCGTGACACGAACCGTCAGCGATCGATCCCGTGTGCCTTCATTGTATTCAATTTGACCTTGCACGGGACGGCCACGATCGACAATTTCGCGGTTGATAAATTCGGCAAAAGCGGGGATCGCTTCGGCCAATATTTGACCTTTTAGCGACGATGATATTTCGCCCAATAATTGCTCGGCGGAAGGATTTAATACAGTCACCCTTCCCTCGCCATCCAACCCAATCACGCCTGCTGAAACACCTGAGAGAACGGCCTCTGTAAAGCGGCGTCTTTGATCCATGAGCGTATTGGCGGTTTGAAGATTTTCAGTTTGATGACCAAGCTCGGCAGCCATTTTGTTAAACGTATCGCCGAGATGGCCAAGGTCCCCTTCATTCCCCGTCACAGGAACGCGAACATCGTAATTGCCACTCGCTACCTGATCGGTCGCAAAAATCAGACGTCGAATAGGAGCCACCAGCCAATTGGCAAAACTCAAACCAATCCAAACGGCTGAAAGTAAGAGAATGAGAGAGATCAACGCGTACATTGTTGCAAAGGCTATCTGAACACCGAGCTTTTGTTCGGCGAGCGCGTCGTAATACCGAACCGCCAATTGCGCTTGTTGCGGGAATTGCAAGGCCTTGGGATCAATGGTTCGAGCGACGAGCAAATAATTGCTATCAAAGCCGGGAATTTTCACCAAGGCACGGAAAATATTGCTGTCGGCTTGAAGCAGACAAATGCCGTCGCCTGACTCCTCTGCAGCTGCAAATTCTTCTGATTTCGGCAATTTCAGATCAGGAACCGCGACATTATCAATTCGTTCGATGGTCGCGCCATCCGGTTTGAGCATTATCGCTACAAAGAATCCTAGGAAATAGGACCGAGAACGCATGAACTCACGAAAGACAGCTTGGTCCTTATCAAATACCGGACGGGCCTGTCCGATATCAGCAGCCATCAGTCGAACTTCACGACCAATCGCTCGGCATTGGAATTCTTGATAGGCCTTCGCCACTTCAACCGATGTCTGTAATAATTCTTTGATCTGGCCGCTGAACGAGATGTCGATGCCGCGTTCAAGGGTCAGCCACCCTACGATAGCAACCAATACCGCGGGCGCTGCGGCGACAAACGCAAAGAGCGAAACGATACGCGCATGGAGTGCGGATCCCGCTAGACCTGCGCGGCGGGCTTTTAGAAGGCGGTAGGCATCAACGCCTACCATGATCAATAAAAGACCGATCAGCAATCCGTTAACGGCGAATAGGCTGATTATAACATCGCGGGTTGGAACAACGGGTACAAAATTGGCCAGCACAAGAAAGGTGGCGAGCGCTGATGTTAGGGCAAAAGCGACGACCAAAACACCGAATGCGCTTCGCCAAAAGGATGAAAGGCGAACCCCAACCCTCTGTTGGCTCACAGTTTTAGTGCCAAAAATGCCCAAGAGCGCCATAAGGACGCTACCCCTCGTTTATTTCAAATCGATCATATTCACTGATGCAATATAGCAACAGTGTTGCTGATTGACCACGGCAAACGGGACGTCGAGGTAAATTAAACGTGCATAATCCTAGCGCAGAGTCCGGATAATCCGGATATCGAGATCGCGAATTTTTTTACGCAGCGTGTTGCGGTTAACGCCCAAAAGTTCAGCCGCTTTGATCTGATTACCCCTCGTTGCCGCCATTGCAGCATTAATGAGTGGCTCTTCAACATCGCGAAGAATGCGATGGTAAAGACCCGGAGGAGGCAGATCGCCTTTAAAGCCTGCGAAATAGACATCCAAATGATGTTCGACGGACTCACTCAACGTCGCTGCAACGATCGGTTCTCCAGAAGATACAGCGCTGAAGGTCGGTGTCTCGACCAGTTCAACATCGACGATGGCCTCCGTAATTGTCTCCTGCGGATAGAGCGCTGCAAAACGACGAACGAGGTTTTCAAGTTCGCGTACGTTGCCCGGCCAACGATGCCGCTTAAGCCGCTCCAATGCACCGGTATCAATCTGCTTTGCAGGAAGACCTTCTTTCTCGGCCAAAATGAAGAAGTGCCTCACGAGATCCGGCAAATCCTCAATACGCTCTCTGAGCGGAGGCAAACGAAGCGGCACAACATTCAACCGGAAAAACAAATCCTCACGAAAGAGACCCTGTTGAATGGCAACGCGCAAATCTTTGTGAGTGGCAGCAACAATTCGAACATCGGTCTTGATCGACGTTCTTCCACCGATTGTTGAATACTCACCTTCTTGAAGCACCCTCAATAAGCGCGTCTGCGCTTCCATTGGCATATCGCCAATTTCGTCGAGGAAAAGGGTTCCGCCTTCGGCCTGTTCAAAGCGACCTGTGGCGCGATTAACCGCACCCGTAAAGGAGCCACGCTCATGACCGAATAATTCGCTCTCAATCAAATCACGCGGAATAGCGGCCATATTTACGGCAACAAAAGGCCCCTTCCGACGCTTGCCGTAATCATGCAACGCGCGCGCGACAAGTTCCTTACCGGTTCCCGATTCACCCATGATCATCACGGTAAGCTCGGTCGCCATTAATCGAGCCAAGGAGCGATAAAGTTCCTGCATTGCAGGCGAGCGACCCACCAGCGGAATCTCTTCATTGATCCCTTCGGATGACGCTTGAACAACGCCGCGCGGACGGGTAAGCGCCCGACTGATAACCGCTAAAAGTTCCTTTAGATCAAACGGCTTTGGAAGATATTCATAAGCCCCCCGCTCGGATGCACGAATGGCGGTCATAAACGTATTTTGCGCGCTCATCACGATAACGGGCAGATCAGGCCGCAATTTCTTAATGCGTGGCAAAAGATCAAACGCATTTTCATCGGGCATAACAACATCGGTGACAACAAGGTCGCCCTCACCTGCTGCTACCCAACGCCATAGCGTACTGGCCTGTCCAGTAACCCGCACCTCATATCCGGCGCGTCCTAATGCCTGATTGAGAACCGTGCGAATGGCCGCATCATCATCTGCGACAAGGATCGTACCATTTGGCATGCGCTATCCGTCACTTTCTACCACGCCTATATCGCGTGGAGTTTGCATCGACAAAAGAACCCTAAAAATCGTTCGACGAGGTAATGATTCACATTCCACTACTCCGCCATGGTCACCGATAATCTTCGATACCAAAGCAAGACCGAGGCCAGTCCCCGATGCCTTTGTCGAGATAAACGGATCAAACAGACTTCTCATCAGATCTTCCGGCACACCCGGGCCATTGTCCCGGATACAAATTTCAAGCGGAAGAGCAACACGGCTATTGCTACCCGGCACAACCATTCGGACACCTGTCCGATACGCCGTTGAAATCTCAATTTCACCGTCTACCGAGTCGGGCCCGATGGCTTCAGCTGCATTTTTAACAAGATTGAGAAAGACTTGGATCAACTGATCCTTATTGCACCAAATATGCGGCAAAGATGGATCATAATTCTCAGAGAAGCGGATATGCCTCGCAAATCCCGATGTTGCTAAACGCTTAACATGCTCGAGAACGCTGTGAATATTAATCGATTCCCGTTCAACAGGGCCGCCATCAGCGAAATTTTCAAACCGATCGACCAGTTTCACGATCCTATCCGTCTCATCACAAATCAGACGGAGCAAACTTTGATCCTCGTCCATGACCGAGGTTTCAAGCAATTGAGCCGCACCCCTAATGCCGGAAAGCGGGTTTTTTATTTCGTGAGCAAGCATCGAACCCATCGCCGAGATCGAGCGCGCTGCTCCACGATGGGTCAATTGCCTGTCCATTTTTTCAGCAATTGTCTTTTCTTGAAGCATAATGACCACGTCCTGTGCATCATCGGACTCCAACGTGGCATAAAGATCGACAATCTTGTCCGTACCAATGCGCGGCGTACCGATATCGACGCGATACTCGCTCACACTGCCACCATTGGCGCGTACCTGATCGATCAAGGACAATAAGGGCGAGCCAAAAGGCACAATTTCAGCCAAGCGATGCCGCCTTAAAACAGAGCGGCTCATTTGAAAAAACGATTGTGCTGCCAAATTGGCTTCAACAACACGATTATCGTTACCCACAACAATCACGGGCAAGGGCAAGACGTTCAAAATCGCCTCGCTTCGATTTTCAACCAACCCTAAGCGACCAGTGGACGGTATCGTCATGCCGCGCTCCGCGTTGGCTTGGTCTGATATAACAGTTTCAACAATTGAATGACCCTTGTCGGCGAATTCGACGTCACGATCTCTTGGCGCCATTCGGAATGGTCTTCTTCTGACAGGCTGAGTGCATCATCCGCATAGGCCGCGATATGCTTGCGCGCATGGCGGATCCCCGTTTCAATCCCCATCGCCGATAACAAGCCTTCGTAATGCTCTATGGCGGCCTCAAGCCTAATTTCGGCCTTGGGCTCCGAGATGGTATTGTTACCCTCTAATCCACGGGCAATTTGGCCAACCAACCAAGCGCGGCCTAACGCGGAACGTCCGATCATCACGCCATCGGCATTTGATGAATCGAGCATCGCCTTTGCGTCAGACAATGAATGGCAATCTCCGTTAGCGATAACCGGAATGGTGACAGCTTCTTTGACGGCGCGGATAGCGCTCCAATCTGCCTGGCCTTTATAAAATTGGCAGCGTGTTCGACCATGAACCGTAATCAGTTTAACACCCTGCGCCTCAGCACGGCGGGCAAGTTCCGGCGCGTTTATTGAACGCTCATCCCAACCTAGACGCATTTTAACGGTTATAGGGATCGACACCGCACCGACGGTAGCCTCAATCAGCCGCTCGGCGTGATCAAGATCCCGCATCAAGGCTGAGCCTGCATAACCACCCGTCACCCGTTTAGCCGGGCAACCCATATTGATATCGATAACGGAAGCGCCGGTTGCTTCAGCAAGACGGGCAGCTTCACCCATCCAATGCGGCTCGCAACCTGCGATTTGAACGACATGTTGATCAATACCGTTACCTTCAGCGCGTAACCGAGATTCCTCGGATCCGCGCACAAAATCATCGGAAGCGACCATTTCTGAAACAACGAGCGATGCGCCAAAACGGCGAGCGATCCGGCGAAAGACATGATCCGTTACGCCGGACATGGGCGCTAAAATCGCCCTTCCGCGCAATATTTCATTGCCAATTTTGATGACGTTTAAATGTTGCATAAAAATAAGGCAGCCAATTTAGCTGCCTATATAATAGACTTTATGTTGCGTTGCAAAATTAAATTTCAGTGTACCGCGCATTTAATGGGATCTACCTCAGTCGGTTTACAAACCGCGTCGGTTGACCTGACCGCGCAAAAGTTTCAAATCTTTGATTATGTCGCCTTTTTTGACCGTTCCTGATCGAATCCATGTCGCTGCGCTGATTGTCGCGGCTGGACGTGGTTTGCGCGTCGGTCTCGATCGGCCAAAGCAATATCTCGATATTGGAGGTGAAACGGTTCTAGCGCGCAGCATTCGGGCTTTGGCTGCCGACAACCGGGTAAAATCCATTCTTTGCGTTATTCATCCCGATGATGAAGCACTTTACCGCGCCGCGATTGCCTCATTTGAACCAGATATTGCTTCACGCATTTTATCGCCTGCTCATGGCGGCGCAACGCGTCAAGCTTCTGGCCATGCCGGACTTGAAGCCCTCGCTTCGCTCGCAAAAGTACCGGATCTTATTCTGGTGCACGATGCAGCCCGCCCCTTTACGAGCAAATCCCTTGTCGGCCGTAGCATTGAAGCGGCATTTTCCAGAGGCGCCGCGATCCCCGGGGTTCCGGTAACGGATACGATTAAGCGGATTACGGTGGATGGCCAGATTACGGATACGCCACCGCGGCGCGATCTTAAAGCGGTCCAAACACCGCAAGCCTTTAAATTCGATCTCCTCATAAAGGCCCATCGAGCTGCTGCCTCTCACAAGGGGGTGGATTTTACAGATGATGCGTCAATCGCCGAATGGGCTGGTCATCCCGTTTATGTTTTTGATGGCGAGCTCGATAATACCAAACTGACAACATCCGCGGATTTTGTTGCGGCAAGAGAGAAAACGATGGGCACAACCGAAACCAGAACCGGAATTGGCTATGATGTTCACGCCTTTGTCGATGGTGATCAGGTAATTCTGGGCGGCGTCTCTATTCCCCACACGCATCGACTATCCGGCCATTCCGATGCCGATGTCGTGCTTCATGCGCTTACAGATGCTATTTTTGGTGCGCTAGCCGATGGCGATATTGGTTCACATTTTCCGCCTTCCGATGCGCAATGGAAAGGCGCGGATTCACGCATCTTTCTGGAATATGCGGTCGAGCGGGTCAAAATGCGTGGCGGCCGGATCGTGCATCTCGATACAACGATCATTTGCGAAAGTCCGAAAATTGGTCCGCATCGGGACAGCATTCGGGAAACTATCGCCGCCATTTGCGGGGTGATGGTGGATCGGGTCGGCGTTAAGGCGACAACGACCGAACAATTGGGCTTTACCGGACGCCGCGAAGGCATTGCGGCGCAGGCGGTTGCTACGCTCCAATTGCCAGCAGGCGAATAAAGATGACCGACGCCGCAACCATACAGGTTCGGGCTGAAACACTCGTCAAACATTGTCTTGCCCTTGGCCTGAAAGTGGTGACGGCTGAGTCCTGCACGGGTGGTCTCGTCGCAGGCGCTTTAACAGGCGTTTCCGGTTCATCAGCTGTCGTGGATCGCGGATTTGTTACCTATTCCAACGAAGCAAAAGCCGACATGTTGGGCGTTGACCCCAACCTCATCAAGCAAGACGGCGCCGTCAGCGAAAGCGTGTCGCGCGCGATGGCAGAGGGAGCATTGCAACGTTCGCTCGCCAACATCGCAGTTTCTATTACGGGAATAGCGGGGCCTGGTGGTGGCTCAGACCTCAAGCCAGTTGGACTTGTTCATTTTGCATGCGCCAGAAAAGGATTTCCAACGCTGCATTGTGAGAGGCGATTTGGTGATATCGGGCGCGATCAGGTACGCGCAGCTTCTATTCTTCAAGCCTTCGATTTAATTGAAGAGATGGCGCGCTAGTTAGGTGTTCCATAAACGACACCAGCACGAGCAACAAAGGCATCAGAGAAGCGCTTGAAAGCAGCTTCAAACATTGCGCCCATCAAGGCGCCCAACATCCGATTTTTAAAGGCGTAATCGATAAAAAAATCAACGCGCGTTCCGGTGCCAACCTCCACAAAAACCCACCGGTTTTCGAGATGGCTAAAAGGGCCATCAACATATTCAACAAAAATTTTATTGTTCGCTTTATCGAGTGTAACGCGCGTGGTGAAGGTTTCGCGGATCGCTTTATAGCCAACCGTCATATCGGCCAATAAAACTTCTCTTCCATCTTCAAGCGACGAACGCCTGCGAATTTT
>Ga0164296_1005688_pt1 | contig 10843 bp, 8 predicted proteins | sample GEODES057metaG_FD_113533 | JGI IMG/M metagenome (GOLD analysis project Ga0164296, IMG submission 113533) | Dystrophic lake water microbial communities from Trout Bog Lake, Wisconsin, USA - GEODES057 metaG | ecosystem: Environmental > Aquatic > Freshwater > Lake | place: USA: Trout Bog Lake... | reverse complement strand
GATCGTATCACAACCAAGCACCACGACAGCAGTCACACCGTCCGCATTCCGCATTCAACAAGTTCTGGCAGACGCCAAACGCATCGTCCACAAACGTCAACCATCGAAGCCCTCCCTCCGCCGAAGCAAGTCACCACATGGATGTTGCGCAATCGCGATGCTGCAGCGGCGGCATGGCCAGCACCAGCTGTCCCTCGGGCCGGGCTCTGCGTGAGCACAGACGTTCGCGACTCGTGGCTTCAGGCGCACGTGCACGCACACACCGAACTCGTCTTTCCTGCGCTTTGCAGCCGATAGAACTGTGCGTGCGACCTGTCGACGTCGCGGTAGATAAGGGACTGTCTCGCGACGCGGAGGTCCGCCACTTTCTTCACTACTGTCTGACTCCCTAGTCACCTTGTCGCGCAGCACACTGCCGAGCAGCACAGCCACACCTGCGCATGTGGCGAGTGTAGCGCCACCGTCAGCACCTGGCGCTGTGGCGCTCTCTCAGCAGGCCGCGACGCACCAAAAAGCTGTGTCCATGACGCAGAGTGTCTTGCCGACCTGGGGCCTCGCGCTGGCTTTGCTCGCAGCCGCGCTCACGGCGGTGTGCAGCACCGTCACCGTCTTCCTGTTCGCCATGTGGCCCACCCTGAAGGTTCGCAGCCCCGAGCGAAACTGGGCTGAGCCTTTTCGTGTGCGCCCACTGGCAAGGAAGCACGTGTCGCCGCGCGTGTGTGTCAAGCAGCTTCACCACGCGTCTTGTGTGCCGCAGAAATGCTCACTCTCATGTCCGTGCGCACGACGCAGGCGACTGAACGTGCGTCGCTCGCGACGGAAGCGGCCATGAAGGCGATGGAGGAGGCGTCAGCAGCGACCACCAAGGCGAGCCGCGAGCTGGAGGTGCTGATGCTCCGCACGCAGGTGGAGCTGCCTGAGACCTTGGCCGCAGTTGAGGAGGCGTCTGTGCAGTGGGACCGCCTCGGCCTGGAAATCCGGGACTCCGGGCGCCGATTCGGGTTGACCAATCCGAGCGTCAGCGCCGCATCGCGGGCGAATGGACGTGCACCTGGCGCGCCATCCACGGTTGCATATGACCCGCTGTTGGCATACATGCAGGATGGTAGCAGCGGCACATTAGGAGGCACTGGAGGAGACTTGTCGGAGCAGCTGGCCATAGCGACAGGCATGTTGCCCGGCGCAGAGACCGTGTCTGCTGCCGTGGGGCGATTTGTGGAAGAGGCGACTCAGGCGGGCGCAGCGGCGTTAGCAAACGGGGCAGTGGCTGCAGCAGGGGGCATGGCTGGGGCTGACAAGGATGTGTTGGACGCGTCGCTGCAGGCGCTACGCACGTGGCGCACACGGCTGAACCGTGTGCTAGATGCCACTCGCGACGTGGTGGCTGGGGCCACGACTGCGGTGGATGTGACGGCAGGTCAAGCAGCACAACAGCAGGCTGCGCTCCTAGAATCTGCTCAGAATGCGGTGACGCAGCAGCAGCAGCAGACTCGTCGTGAGGCGGGTGCCGTCGCCCGCGCGGGGGGTGATGCGCTGGCCACCACATCAACTAGCACAGATGTGGTGGCCACTAACACACAGAGCGCGAATTCTGCGCCGGGCCCGGTATCATGGCTGACTAACAACCTGCGCCGCGTGCCCAGTGCCGTTGTCAACGGTGTTGGGGTCGCTGGCGGCGTGGTTGCCAGCGCCTTGAGTGGCATCAAATTGCCTGGTCTGCGCCGCCCAGGGGACCCGCCGCCTGTGACCGCGGACGAGGACGAGGCACGAGCGGAGCGTGCAAAAGCTATTGCACTCGCATTAGCGCTCGCAGAGGAGGCGGCAGAGGAAGCCAGGGCTGCTACTGTGGCCTTGGGGCAGCTATTCAATGCCGCCATCGCAGCTCGCGGGCGTGGCGCAACAGAAAACGCTGCACCGCTTCTACAGAGCGGTGCACTTGCTGGAGCTGAGGAGCGCATCAGTGACATTTCTCCAGCGTCACTCGCCTTAGCTGATGAAGCTGCGGCCCTCGCTGCCGCCAAAGCGGCGGAGGCTGCCATGCAGGAGGCAAGTCGCGCGTCGACTGCGCTACTGGGCGCGCTGGCGGAGTCGCGCGCAGCGGGCGATGCCATAGAACCGCATGTGCTCGCTGCTTTGGAAGAGCTGCCAGCAATCGTCTTCGACGATGACAGCTACAGCTATAGCACCGTCACAGACGACGAGCTTGAGACGGCAACAATAGACGACGACAATAGACGACGATGATTGTGAGGCGCCGTGTGGCGATTATTCGCTGATCGTTTATTGTGTCCCCAGCCCCAGTTCTAGAATGGTCAGTGCGCGTCTGCATGTATGTGCCAGGCCCTCATTTCGGGTTGCGCAGCACGAGGATGACGCTATCACCCCGTAGGAAGAGCTTTGTGATGAACCGGTCCTTGTACACCGGCTTCGCCTTCTTCTGCCCCTTCCCCGTGCGCGGAACCTGGGCAGCGGGGGACACACACAGGGGTCGACTGGTTGAGTGCCTGATAGTGTGGCGTGCAGCGCAACAGCGGTGCCGCACCTCTGTCCACATCTCCTTCACGTTCTCGAGCACCATATTGCAGTGCCTGTCGAACGCCTTGACGCGGCCCAGCAGCTTGCGGTTATTTCGGCAGTTGATGAGCACCTGGTTGGGGTGAGTTCATCACGAGCGCCGTCAGGATTGCGCACACACAGGGCACTTGCACCTCACTAGGGTTGCTCTTTCTACCGTCAACGCCCGCGCAGGCGTCCCCACACGCGCCTGTGTGTTCGCCTTCACACTCTGTGTCAACACGGACAGCGGTCCAGTCTGGAAATCAGCATCCTCGGCGGCCTGTGTGCAAGGCAAGGGCACTGTCGTGAGCGCCGGATAGGAAAGGAGGCCGCGCAAACGCCCCATGTGTGCGCGCATGAAGCAAAGCGCTCACCTTTGCATCGGCCATTACCCCCGACACGCGTTCGGCGACGGCCCCTACTTGTGCGTGCCGCCAACGTCACCGCATCTCCCCGCGTCCCTCCGCCATGGCGAAGCGAGGCGGCTCCGCCTTTGCGCCATTTCAGCAGGCGACAGCTGTCGTAGCAGCAGAGCCAAGGAGCAGCTGCAGCGCAGTCCTGCGCTCGACCGTTGGGCTGGAGAGCCTGTTGCAGAGGTGCCAGGCGACAGCGCCTGCACTGCTTGAGGGCGGCGTAGACGTGCCACCGGGTGCGTTCAGGACAGCTGCCTCAGGCGTGCCACACATGCATGTGTGCCTCGTGTCATGCCCTCGCCGCCGTGTGTAGAAGTGACGCTGCCGCAGCACTGAAAGCCTCCCGCCTTTCCATGGATCCTTGACACTCCGTGGCCCCCGTAGGCTTTGCAGCTGCGCGAGCAGCAGAGCTGCCTGACACACTAGCCAGTGGCGCGCTGGACTTGAGTGCTGGGGGGTCGCTGCATCCGTTCGGTGGGCGCTATCGCTTCGTCCGCCTGCTTCACGCGGGCAGCTCCGCCTTGGTCGTGGAGGCGTATGACACGCTGCGGTCCTGCATGCCAGAGGCTTCTCCACGGGCTGGACAGCTCGCACCTGCGCGGGTGGTCCTCAAGATCTTCCACGCGCACAAGCACGCAGTGGGCGTCGAAGAGGCTAGAGTTCTGGCTTCCCTCGCAGCTGCAGCCACTCACAACGCGTGCACGGGCTCGGTCCACGTGCCGATGCCACGCATCGTGCGCATGCATGGCTGCATAACAGTGGGGTCGGCGCACCTGTGCTTGGTGCTGGACAGACTGGCAGAAGACGCTGTCCGCAGTGCCCTCGCTCCTGCGCCTCAGCTGCGCCGGGACGCACACGTAGCTCGCCTGCGTAAGATGGCGATTCAACTCGCTGGTGCCTTGGCACATGTGCACGACTGCGGCTTTGTGCACTCCCAACTCAGACCGCAACATGTAGTCTTTGACAAGGCAGCGACACACACGAGCATGGCGCTGCACCTTGTGGACTTCTCAGCCGCATGCGCAAGTGGCACGACGCGCATCATGCCGCCGGGCGCCGATTGGACGTACGCCTCGCCTGAAGCACTTGCTGCGCAGCCACTGAGTCCGGCCTCCGATATGTGGTCTCTCGGCATTGTTCTGTCCGAAGCAGCGCTGCGCGGACCGGTGTGGACGCCACGCGAGGGCGCTCCATGTGCGGACAGGTGGTCCGCCTTCGAGGCCGCCTGCCTGAACGATCTGGGAAGCACTCCTCAAACAGCCGGCGGCGATGCTCCGCCTGGTGGGCATGTGCCGCGATGCAGACTCTTGGATCAGCTGAACAGCGTTGACAGCGGCCTCGCGCATCTCGTGTCCCGCCTGCTTCGCTTCACCCCAGAAGAGCGGCTCACGGCACGGCAAGTGTTGAGCCACGCTTTTGTGGTAGCTCTCAACTGCCATGTACCCGGCCATGCTGCGCCCTCGAGCGGTTCCACATTTGTTCAACTGCTGCCGCGCGGGAGCCTCATCGTGCCTATGGGCCGCGTGCGAGAGGATGGTGCTGTGCAGAAGGATGCGTTTGGTGCATCTGCGCCATCTCCAGGACAGGGCGCTGCCGCCATCTGCTCTGCTCCGCTGCCACACACTCCAGCGATGGAAGCCCCCTCCGTCTCAGGCGACGCCTCTCCGGTGCCGCACAGCACGCCTGGCACGGAGGAGGAGAACGACGGTGGCGCGTTGCTCCTGCCGCCCTGCCACACTTTCCCTGATGGCACAGCGACGCCGGTGCCGCCACGCCCGGCATCATCCGCGGACACGCCTAGTGGGCCCTCACCGGCAGCCGTCACTCTAGATGCGGCCGCTTTGATCGTCGATGCGCTGGTGCAGGACTTCAATCAGGCGGAGAGCGGCCTTCACCCTGCAACCCGCCTGACGCCACGCAGACTGCGCTCGCCGCACCAAAAGAACGCACCGCCCCCTCTAATGATGGCCTTTCCCGGTGCTCCAGCGCCAGCGACTGCGCCCTCGGCACCTATTACTACGGCACGTACTCGGGCGGTGCCTAGTCGCAGCGCAGCAATTCAACCTCTGGCGCCCTCCTCGACGGTCGCGCGCGTCGATCTCAGCGACATGGACGTGGATCCGCCATCAGCGCGTGCCACTGGTTGTGTGGCTGACGCCCAAACGAAAGGCAAGGCGCAGAATGGCGCGCGTAGAGCCAGCATGCCGGCGACGCTGGGCAAGCGCACGCGTGCATCCACGGACGATGAGCTAGCTGTGCGTGCTGATAGTGTGGGCCATGCGGTTTCTGCTGGCCGGGCCGCGAAGAAGGCGAAAGCAGCCGAGCATGAAGCTACCGAGCAGCAGAAGGACCGTGTGCAGGGCGGCAGCAAGGCACGCAGCATCCCTCCCACAATCCCTCCTCATTTGGCGCCTTCATCCGGGAAGCGGGAGCGCAAAGGCGCTGTTCCCTGGTGGGTGGTCACAGCCCCACAGGTGTGACCACCCACTCCAGCGCAAGACGATGACAGACAATTAAGTGTTGCATGACGTTTTGTCTCAAGTAACACAATCTACACACAGTTGCGCCACGCAGCCGTCTCTTTGGTGTCGCGACGACCTAAAACACTCTCTGCACACAGAAGTACATTTGCTCCTTCCCCACCCCATCTTCGTCGTTGCTGGAAGAGCCCAGCGCGCGCCACTGAGTTTGCGCAGCTGTCCTCCCCCACCCCTGCACACACCAACAGCGGTGTCAGGGGTTGTGTTGAGCCTTTCGCCTCGTCTCGTCACGCGCGCTCAGAACTGGAGAAAAAGTGAAAACATAAGACAGTGTGTGAGTTTCCTGGGTTTGGAAGGGGTGGGTCTCTCTGAGGAGTCAGCGGAGGTGGCAGTCGCACGCACCTTGTCGAGCTTGCTGGCAGCCACCACGGGATTGGCTTTCGTCAGCTGCGCCGCAGCAGCAGCCTTGTAGTCGAATGTGCACGCGTGCGCGTCCGCGTAGCGGTGGCTGCCGCAGAATACGAGGCCGCAGCGGCAGGGGAAACCAAGGATGCCAACCTTCTTGCTACACTGCGCGCACTTCCCCGGGTTCGGTGTCGGTCCCGGTGGGAAGGAGGCCGACACGACCGGCGGCGAGGCTGCAGCAGGGTCAGATGCTGCCGCGCCGGCTTGAGACGGCGAGGGGACGTCGACAGGGCTCGAAGCTCCGACAGCAGGCACAGCCACAGCGGGCGTTGGCGCAGCCGCAGCTGCCGGCGCGGTGACGCCCTCCGCCTTGGAGCACTTGCTACACATGTTGCCCGTCGCCGGGTTCCTGCACACACACACCACGCGTCAAAACGAGACGAGTTCCACTCGCGCAAAGGGCCACGCGCGCCCACGAAGGCACTTTGAGTAGGCGAGCTGAGTGTATGCAGCGGCTCATCGCACGCACCCGAAGAAACCGCAGCCCTTGACGCAACGCGGCGGTCCTGAGGACTGCTGCTCTGTCTGTTCCTCCATGAAGACGGTTCGGGCTTCTGAAAGCAAAGCGCAAAGCACGTTTCCTAGGCACCAGACGCTGTGCGCCGAAGCCAGCACACGCGCGACGACAAGGCGAGGCACTCCCTGCTCGCTCAAGTGGAAACGCCACAAGTGTCTCACCGAAGGACGCACACTGACTCAGTCCTCGGAGGAAGTGAGGCTTACCCTCCTAGCGCCTGGCGGAAGGCCTTCGCCCGTGCTGGCATCCTTCACCCGTCCATCAGGATGAGCGCTGTTCGGGCAGACGCTGGCGACTCCTTCAGTCAGGTTGACTAGCATCGTGCACGCCCAGCCCGAGCTCGAGTAGCTCCTTCATTCTATTCACTATGGCGACTCAAGGCGCAAGCCCTGATACATTCGTGTTCCCAACAGACCCGGCTGGCGCTGCGGCGGCGGTGGAGGCTGCGTGCGCTGCACTGGGCAGTCACGTTGCCACAGACCGAGCAGCTGGTGAGCGCATACTTCTAGCACTGCGCAGCTGCGACAATGCCGTCATGATAGCGCAAGCTGTTCTGCAGGTCACGCGAGCTCCAGATGCCGCGTTCCAGGCGGCGAGCGCACTGAGGGCAGCCGCCTCGAGGGACAGTGCCAGACTGGGCCACCACCTGCCTGAGCTTCGCGCCTGGTGTGTGGCCGCAGTGCTGCGCAGCCGACCAGCACTGCACCCTGTAGTCGCAGCGCAGCTGAATGCGTTGCACGGCGCGCTGCTGAAGAGAGCCTGGCTGGCTGCAACGGATGATGCGACGCGGGGTGCCTGGTTGGACGAGCTGACCGCTCCAGTGACTTCAGTCCTGCACGGCAGTGGCGACAGTGCCTCGGCGACCGCGGGGCTGGATGCGCTGACGGCCGTCGTCACGGAGTTCTGCCCTGCCACAGCCTCTGCACTCCACCTGTCTTGGGCGCAGCACGTGAGCGGCGCGCAGTCATTCGCGAGCCTTGCGTTGCGCCGCATCTTCGAGCTCGCATGCACGTGCGGTGTTCAATGCACCAGCGCGGCAGACGCACAGCAGCCGGGTGCAGGACTATCTGACATGCAGCACGCAGTGGCGGCGCCCGCGGTGCGATTGGCAACGGCATGCTTGTCATGGGACTGGTCAGGCGCGGCGGCACCGGGCTCAGCTGGCCCCGGGGCAGTACACAGCAGCCATCACAGCGTAGTGCGCACAGAGGCTCCACCGTGGTGCAGTCCACCAGCACAGTGGCAGGCGATGCTGGTGGGCAGCGCCTGTGCACCCACCGCGTGGCTTGCACCGATGTTGCGTCAACATGGTGGTGGCGCTCGTGACTCCGCACTGGCGTTGCTACTCCAAATGTGCACTCTCCGAGGTCCAACATTGGATGAACATCCCACAGCAAGGACGCACCACATTGGTGCTTGCTGCGCATGTATCGCAGCGGCGCTGTCGCCTGCTGATGGCGCCACTCTGCGGCTTGTGGCGCAGTGCCTGCTCGCTCTATCAACCTGCCATCCCCCGCACACATGGCCGCATGAGGGCATGGTCTTGGTGCGCAATGTGTCGCTCGCCGCGCTCGCATGCGATGCACAGGCATTCAACACCTGCGTCGAGGCGCTGGCAACACTCCACCGCCAAGCCGCAGGCCGCAATGGTCGGGGTGCCTCTTCAGCAACAGCTACTACGACGCCTAATAACAGCGCCGCCAGCGAGCTCGTTGCGACATGTAGAGACGTGTTCTTCGCAGCGTGCGAGCGCACGATGACAGTCGCCGCTTCGGGCGGCAATGGTGGGGGTGCCGAAGACTATGACGACGATGGCGGTGCCTCTGATGGCGATATGGACACCGCCGGCGCAGATGACGTGTGGCGCCATGCGCTCGATGACCTCGGCGTGCTCGCCCGAGCAGACGTGGGCGCCACAGCGCCGCGTGTGGCTGCAGCTATGGCGCACACACTGAGTCGTTTGACTGCTCACAACGCTGCTGGCGATGCCGACTTCGTGGCATTAGAGCATATGACCTGGCTCGTGCGTGTTACAGCCGCTATCCTGGCTGATGACCCGGACGGCGAGTGCCCCGTACCGCCAGATGAGTGCTGTGCAGCGTCTAAGGCGGTGGCGAACGACGCCGCCTGTCCAGTGACTGGTCTCGCGCGCCAGCTGCTGGATGTGCTTGCCAGATGCGCGTCGAATCAGGCGGCATGCTCTCCCCGACTGGCGGAGGCTGCGTGTGTTGCGACTGCGCGGTGGGCCAACACTTGGCTCGGATGTCCTGCAGTGGCTGATGCCGACTCAGCCGGGGGATGCCTCGCTGTGCGCGTATGGGGCATGTCAAGTCCTCAGGGCGAGGCGGCAATACAATGTTGCGCCGCCTTTGGCGCCTGGTGTTTGTGTAACTTGCCTGGGGAGGTTGCCCTGGCGAACATGGCGGCACGCCACCTGCTGCCCAGCTTGAGCTCTCGCAAGCCGTGCGCCATCCTAGTGCTACGCACACCAGGCTGGCAAGCGCTATGCACGGCTGCTGCTGCGGTAGCGGCGGCGAATGTCGATCCAAAGTCGGGCAATGGTCCGCCACGCGTGCCGCACGGCGTGCAAGCTGCAGTCGCAGCGTTGTCGACACTGCCACCAAAGACGCATCGCCACCTGACCCGTGCACTGGCGTGCGGCGTCACTGGCGTCGCGGACACGCCAGCTGCAGCATCCTACCTGTTGCAGCTTCTGGGCCCCCACACGCAAGTGGTGGCTGCAGCCGCAGGGTCTCCGCCCACATGGCTTGCGCGTGACAACGGGGAGTACACGCTCCTGGTTGCCATGGAAGCGCTCCGTGGTGGGGCACAGGCCACAGCACCAAAGACGCGGGAGTGTAGTCTCCAACTCTTGGCGCAGGCGGCGCCTGGATGTAGCGCGCTAGCAGTCAGTCCAGCTGTCACAGACGGCCGGCCGCATTTACGACTGGCATGCTTGCGTCTTGCAGCGGCTATACTGGAGAGCCAGCTGCCGTACGCGAGCCAGGAGCAGGCGGCGCAGCTGCTCCACTTCGGCCTGGATGTGGTCACCGCTGGTGCGGCAGTGAGTGCGGCGGCGCAGCAGTGTGGCCAGGGCGGTGCTGACGAGGAGCGCCAGCACGAGGCTGCCAAAGCCGCAAAGGCCATGCTATCTATTTTGAGCCAGGTGTCGAGCAGAGACATGTGCGCACTTGCCCCGACCAGCCCTGATGAAGGAGATGCGGAGGCGGGGGCAGTGGCGGCAGCGCTGCTGCGGGGCCTCACGGCACTGGCGCCAGTGGTAGGCCCCCTTGCGGCAGGGCAATACCCGTCTCTGGGCCGGGCTCTCGTCGGAGTGCTCTCCCACGCAGCATGCGTGCATCCTGGCGCCGTGTGCGGCCTGCCGGACCAGCCGTTCGGGTGCGTCACCTCGCCGCTGCTGGGCAGTGTGGATAGCGCTGATCCAGGGGTGTGGGGCCCCGCCACCGAGGGCCTGGAAGCGCTCTGCCGCCACGCAGTGAGCAGCGGCAGCAGCGGCAACAACGCGCAGGTGGCGCGTCTGGTGACGAGCTGCCAAGAGGCGCTGCTGTCGAGGCTGGTGTCCCATCCGGGGGCACCCACCGATGGGGTTGCGGATGCCCTCTTGCCTGCGCTCCTTGGGGCGCCGCAGCACTGGATGCAGCTGCACAACCACCTGGAGCAGCGCTTCGGAGGTGATGCAGCCGCGGTGGGGGCACTCAGGGATGCTGTGGCCGCGTTGACCTCTGCCAATGGAGTGGCGCCTGTGCTTGACCGCCACAACGCCCGCAAGTTCCGCGCAAATGTGGCTGCGTTCGCAGCCACGGTGCGAGGCCTGGTGAGAGTGCAGTGATGCGCAGGAAAGACACGCAAAGTGTGCTCCCTTCGCAGGGGCAGGTGTCACCTCGGTCGTGCACAGACGCGCATCTCGTCATGCGCGCCGTCTAGCCCCGTGACCCGCGACTCGCAGCTGCTTCTCTGTGAGACACAGCAACCGTGGGCACTGGAGTGTTCGCGCGCCTCCTCTTCCCCTCAGCCTCGTGGGGGCGCACAGGCTGTGAGTGAGTGCGGGTGCTAGGGGCGCGTGCTCACTCTGCGCACTGCCTCAGGCTCTTGCGCGCTGAGCAGCTAGAGCTCTCCCTTGGGACGCTGTTGGGGCTTTGCACTCAGGTGCGGTGCATGGCACTGGCGTGCGCGCCTTGGAACCGTCGCAAGAGTGGCAAAGCACCACGCGGGGCTGGTCCTGCAGCCCGTGTGCGACCCGTCGCGTCGGGACCGTTGCTGCAAGCACGTGCGCAGAGCACCCAGCGACCAACACCCGCCGGCGATTCTGTTCTCCCGTGCTCCCGCGCGCTGGGTGTTTGCTGACCCGCGCTGGCCCGGTGTGTGTGTCGTGCATACAGGGCGAGCAGGAT